>Ga0268262_10001401_pt1 | contig 29798 bp, 26 predicted proteins | sample TergutNc150P3_FD_190354 | JGI IMG/M metagenome (GOLD analysis project Ga0268262, IMG submission 190354) | Nasutitermes corniger P3 segment gut microbial community from laboratory colony in Florida, USA - Nc150 P3 (SPAdes) (version 2) | ecosystem: Host-associated > Arthropoda: Insects >... | reverse complement strand
TATCTGAAAAATTGTCCGCTCCGGTCGGCTTCAGTATGATGGGGCTGTCGGCGCTGCCGGATGATTATCCGCTGAACCTGGGCATGACGGGGATGCACGGAAGATACGCCGCGACGGTCGCCAAGTCCGAATGTGACGCGCTTATCGCTTTGGGGGTGCGGTTTTCAGACCGCGCTACCGGCAATGTGAACGAATACCGTGAAGGGAAACACATCATCCATGTTGATATTGATATTGCCGAAATCGGCAAAAACGTCGCGTCGCACATGGACATTTGCGGCGATATAAAAGATGTTTTAACGCAGTTGCTGCCGGTTCTTCCGGTACAGCGCAATGATGAATGGCTTGCGCGTATCGAAAAACTAAAGCAATCGCCGCAGGCGGAATATATAAGCGCCGGGTTTTCCCCGCAGCACATTATCGAAACAGTCAGGCGTTTTTGCGATGATGATACTGTTATCGCCACCGATGTGGGACAGCATCAGATGTGGGTAGTACAGCATTATACCTTTCAAAAGCCGCGGACATTGCTCAGTTCCGGCGGGCTGGGGGCGATGGGCTACGGTTTGGGCGCGGCTATTGGGGCGAGTATAGCGCATAACAAGCAGAGGACGATCCTGTTCACCGGCGACGGCAGTTTCGGAATGAACCTGAATGAGCTTGCAACCGCGGTATCGCAGAAACTTCCGGTGGTAGTCATCATATTCAACAACGGCGTTTTGGGTTTGCCGCGCCAATGGCAGACAGTATTTTATGAAGGGCGGTACTCGCACAGTACGCTTGACCGCAAGACCGATTTTCCCGCGCTGGCAAAAGCGTTCGGCGCGGAGGGTTTTGCCGCGGAAAATATTTCTCAACTTGAGAAAGCGCTGAATAGCCTGCCGCCCGGCAAACCCGCGGTCATAGACTGCCGCATTGATATGGATGAGAAGGTGCTGCCCATGATCCCGCCGGGCGGATCGGTCAAAGACATCATTCTCAATTAAGGGGTGATTTTGTGGATAGATTTACCGTTGAACTCATCGTATCCAACCACTACGGCGTTCTGAATCGCATAACGGGGCTGTATGCCCGGCGCGGTTACAACATTGACAGCCTGCACGTCAATGAAACCGAGAACCCGGACCGGTCGCGTATCCTGATTACTTCAAAGGGCGATGAGTACATTCAAACGCAAATGGAGCGCCAGCTTTCAAAACTGCATGACGTTCAGGAAGTTATCCTGATGACGCAAGTAAATAGAGGAGGAAAATAATGGGTAAGATGTATTATGACAGCGACTGTAATCTCGCGCTGCTCAAAGACAAAACGGTAGCCATTGTCGGCTATGGTTCTCAGGGACACGCTCACGCTCAAAATCTGCGGGACAGCGGCGTAAAGGTAGTTATTGGCCTGTATGAAGGCTCGAAAAGCGCGGAGACGGCGAAGAAAGACGGTTTTACCGTTCTGAATACCGCCGAGGCGGTCAAGCAGGCGAATGTGGTAATGCTGCTCGTCAATGACGAGAAAATGAAAGCCATTTATGAAGGCGGCGTTGCCTCCAATCTGAAAGCGGGCATGACGCTGTGCTTTGCCCACGGGTTCAATATCCGTTATGGGCAAATCGTTCCGCCAAAAGATGTTAATGTTATTATGATCGCGCCCAAAGGCCCCGGCCATACGGTGCGAAGCCAATATCAGGAAAACAAAGGTGTTCCCTGCCTGATCGCCGTGGAAAATAACGCGACCGGCAACGCCAAAGAAATTGCCCTTGCCTACGCTTCGGCAATCGGCGGCGGAAGGGGCGGCATTCTGGAAACCACCTTCACCGAAGAAACCGAAACCGACCTGTTCGGCGAACAATGCGTCCTGTGCGGCGGCGTTTCGGCGCTGATGAAAGCCGGTTTTGAAACGCTGGTAAACGCGGGCTATCAGCCGGAAAGCGCCTATTTTGAATGTGTCCATGAAATGAAACTGATTATCGACCTGGTGATTAAAGGCGGCCTGTCCTTTATGCGTTATTCGATCAGCGATACTGCCGAGTACGGCGATTATTCCGTGGGCGACCGGATTATCACGCAGACCACCAAAGATGAAATGAAGAAGGTGCTTTCCGAAATTAAGGACGGTTCCTTTGCCAAGCGATGGCTGGATGAAAACGCTCAGGGCAGACCCACTTTCACCAAACGGCGTAAGGAAGAAAGCGAATTGCTTCTTGAGAAAGTCGGGGCTGAGTTGCGCAAGAACATGAGCTGGGCTGAAAAAAAGTGATTGATATAAAATGAACAGTGACGCCATAAAGACAGGAATCGAAAACGCCCCCAAGCGCGCTCTTCTTAAAGCGGCGGGCTATACTGACGCCCAGTTTGAACGTCCTCTGGTGGGAATTGTTAATTCTTTTAACGAAGTCGTGCCGGGGCATATCCATTTGCAGAATATCGCGCGGGCGGCGAAAGACGGCGTGTTGATGAACGGCGGTGTCCCGCTTGAATTTAACGTCATCGGCGTGTGCGACGGACTGGCGATGGGGCATGAAGGAATGAAGTATTCCCTCTGTTCCCGTGAGATCATCGCCGACAGCATTGAGTGTATGGTTAAGGCCCACGGCTTTGACGCGCTGGTTTTTATACCCAACTGCGACAAAATCGTGCCGGGTATGCTGATGGCGGCGGCGCGGCTTGATCTGCCTTCAATTTTTGTTTCCGGCGGCCCGATGCTGTCCATTGACGGTTCCGATTTGAATACGGTATTTGAGGCTGTCGGCAGCGTCAAAGCCGGTAAAATGAACGAAGCCGAACTGTTCAATATAGAAGAAAGCGCCTGTCCCGGCTGCGGTTCATGTTCCGGTATGTTCACCGCGAATTCCATGAACTGCCTGTGTGAGGCGCTGGGTATGGCGCTGCCGGGCAACGGGACTATTCCCGCCGTTTACGCGCAAAGGCTCCGCCTCGCAAAACAAGCCGGAATGAGCGTGATGAATCTGTTCAAAGCGGATATTCGGCCTTCCGCTATTATGACCGAGCGTGCGTTTACCAATGCCTTGACCGTCGATATGGCGCTGGGCTGTTCAACCAATTCCGTGCTGCATTTATTTGCCATTGCGCGGGAGCGCGGCATAAGCCCCAACTTAAATACCGTTAATGAAATCAGCAAAACCACCCCCAACCTTTGCCGCCTTGCCCCCGCGGGACAACATCATATTCAGGACTTGAATCGCGCCGGCGGCGTATCCGCGGTTATGCGAGAATTGGGAGATTTGCTGAACAGGGACTTGATAACCGTAACCGGAAAAAATGTTGGAGACAATATCAAAGACGCGGTTATCAAAGATAAAAATGTTATTCAAAAATATTCCCCCACCGGTGGCCTTGCGGCATTGTTCGGTAATATTGCGCCTAACGGCGCGGTGGTAAAGCGCAGCGCGGTGCGGCCTGAAATGCATGACTTCACCGGAACGGCGCGGGTGTTTGACGGCGAGGAAGCCGCCGCCGCCGCTATTTACGGCGGTAAAATTAAAAAAGGCGACGTGGTGGTCATCCGCTACGAAGGACCATCCGGCGGCCCCGGTATGCGCGAGATGCTTCAGCCCACTTCGGCTATTGCCGGCATGGGCCTTGACGCCGACGTGGCGTTAATAACTGATGGTCGCTTTTCCGGCGCGACTCGCGGCGCGGCTATCGGTCATATTTCCCCGGAAGCGGCGGCTGGCGGCCCGATAGCGTATATTCTTGACGGCGACAAAATCCACATTGACATTGAACATTACGCCATAACGCTGCTCATATCCGATGAAGAATTAAAAAAACGCAAGGAAACCATGCCTTTAAGAACGCCGCCGCCCCTGAAAGGTTATCTGAAACGATACGCGGCGGCGGTGTCATCGGCTGATAAAGGCGCGGTGCTGGGATGAATTTACCTGAGATATTTCACACACGCTAAATAACCGCACGGCGTAGCCGTGTAGATCATTAATGCCGCACGGCGTAGCACCAATAAATGCCGCTGTCTGTAATAAATGCAAGGTAGCCTTTAGGCTACCGTCAGTGCGCAGAACACGAAGAGGAATTTGAGTTAAAGGATTATTTATTTCTCAAATATTTGTGCGAGATAAGAAACAACGCACCACAAATTACAAACATTGAGATAGTAAAAATGATTTTCCATTCCATGTTTTATTATAGCATACTACCGTCAATTATGCAATGCGTGGGGTTGCCGGACAGGTAATTACTTGCTATCATTGGATGTAGAAAAATGAAAAAACTCCCCCTGCACAAAGCGTTTACCCTGCTTGAATCCGGCCCGGTAGTCATGGTAACTACCGCCAATGGCGGCAAACAAAACATACTCACGCTTTCCTGGACAATGGTAATGGACTTTACCCCGCGGTTTGCCTTTCTCACCGGCCCGTGGAATTACTCGTACAAAGCCCTGAAAAAAACAGGGGAGTGCGTAATCGCCATACCCGCCGTTGACCTTGCGAAAAAAGCCGTGCAGATAGGCACTTGTTCCGGCGCGGAAATAAATAAATTTGAAAAATTTAAACTAACGCCCCTTAAAGCGGAAAACGTATCCGCGCCGCTTATCAAAGAATGTTACGCGAATATTGAATGCTGTGTCGTTGACCACATCAAAAAACACGATATTTTTGTCCTTGACGGCATTGCGGCGTGGGTAGACAACAAACGCGCCGAAAAACGCTGTTTCCATGCCGTTGGCGACGGTCATTTTATCGCAGACGGCGAAATTATAAACCACCGCCGCATCATGCTCTCAAAACTGCCGAAAGGGGTTTGAGAACCCGTACCCCCACCGCAAACCCCGTCAATCCGGGGTATAAATTATGAATTTGTATACTTTTTCATACAGTTTTGGTCATTTTTCAATCCAAAAATCAGGATTTTATTTTTTAAATACATGTGATACACTCATCAGGTATAAATAAATATTTCTTAAGATGTGCTATAATACAGTTTGAGCAGTTATCGGGAATTGGAAGGGCGTTTTTTACCTTTTTGGGTAGACGCCCTTTGTTTATTTACGGCTTCTATAAGCTGTTTTATTTGAGAGACAATATAGTCCTTAAAAGGAGGTTCAAGTTCATGAAAAACGTCCAAAAGTTGTTTAAGTTGTATATCAGGCAGGTCTTCGCTGAACATTTCCCCTTTTCCGGTAAGAAGATATTCTTTTTTCACGCCATATTGTGAACATATCAAGGCGATAATACGGTCATTCACAGGTCTTTTCCCACCCTCTATTTGGGCGTAATAGGATTGACTCACATAGATACCCTTGCAAAAGTCTCTTTGAGTTATACCTAAAGCTTCCCTTACGGCGATAAACCTGTCCTGAATCGTAGCAATCATACTTTTTCCCTTATCAATATAAGTTAAGAGGCTGGAAAAAGCAAGCAATCCCGAATCTCGGCCATTTAATTGGCTGTGTATAGCTATGCCCAAAGGTATAGCGCCGATAGTTTTCTGAAAATTACGAGAAACTATTGACAAATACCCTATGCAATCATATTATTTTGCATAGGATACTTAAAAGGAAGTGAAATATGAACAACGAAAACAAGAAAGTATCTGATTTTATCAGTGAAGTTTACCGGGATTTACCCGTTGAAATGCGGGCTAGGGTAAATATGACGGCGAATGAACTTCTGGAAATCCAGAGGAGGAATAAGGCGTTGGTTGAGGATGGGGGAAAGGTGGATTTGGGGAGAGATGGGGAGAATGGGGAATAATATTAAGGAGGAACAATAAATTAGTTTGAATGAATATGTTGAAATTTCTTCTGCGATAGTCAATACATTGGCAATATTGGGTTCCTTAATAAGTGTTAAGGTATTCATAAAGTGGTTAGAACCTAAATTAAAGACAAAAACTGAAATAAATAAATTAATAATTGAACGTGGTTGTAAGGAATGCCCCAAAAATGAATATATTGACTATTTTAATGGTGGCTTTTGTCAATGGCAAAATCCAGCCCGTTTTGGGAGAAGTGATCTTAAAGAATGCAAATGTTTTGTGGAAAAAGGAGCTAGTAATGAGAAATGAAGGTAGATTAAAATTCACTTGTAAAGTATTCGTTATTGCAATGCTAATACTTTTTTTACCAAAATTTGTTGAAGCAGAACGTATTCAAAATAACCATGCATCAACAGGATACAAAAACCGAGATGGCTCTTTGGATTGGGATGCATTTTATGAAGATATGGATCGTATTCCAAATGATTATTACATCTATGTAAAATATAATTTCGAAGCAACAACTTTTAATGAATCTGTCCTAATGAAATGGGGACCTGGGGCAGAATTTGTTCTTAATAATGATCATGATGTAGAGTTTACTTATTTTATTGCAGATTTAGGTGCTTTTTAAAAGTACTTTTTTCACCTTATAGATATTCAAATGCTTCAGATTCTGGCTATGTTCCTATTGGTATTAAAAGAAGCGATTACGGAAAATTTGTGGAACGTTGGAATTACTACATGGATCAAATACGAGAAACTAGGAAAAGATTAAAAAAATAAGGTCAGGCAAAGGTATCAGTGGCGCGGAATGCCTGGAACCGTGCGTGGCTGTAGATGGAAAATAATTATAACATTATTTATTGGAGGATATAAAATGAAGAACTTATTATTTTTGGTGTTTGGTTTGTTTTTTCAAATTAGTTTAGTTTACGCAGGTGGCAATTCTGAAGGTCAAATTCGTGGATTAAATGATTATACATCATTTGAAGAAGTCAAGATGGGAAATGAATTTAGGGAATTACAAGGAAAAGTATTTTACATTTTCTCTTCAGGAGATTCAAATATGAATCAATCTAGTGTTAGAAATTGGGCAATGATTAGAGCTTCTACTGTTGCCTATGATTTAGGCTATTCGGCATTTACTATTTTAGATCAATATGCTAATTCAGAAATTCGTAATGAAACCTATTATGAGAATTATACCGAAACTGTATATCGAACAGTTTACACTAGTCGAAATGTAGCAACTCAAGTTCCTCAAACTGTTGTAAGAACTAGGCCGATAACAAGATAAGTTGTAGTATATTATTGTAATTTACAAATAGGATTAATAACTGAAGATGAATTTGAAAGCGTAAGGAATATTCATAATGTTTCACAATATTTACCGAAAAGTTATTTTAAATAATACTAGAATGTTAATAAGGAGCATATCATGGAAGACAAAATATCTAAATTTAGCGATAAATGTATTATCATAAAAATAAATGACAAGTATCCATCATTATATGAGAGGGTACGTCGTTGCTGGAAGCGCAATAAGGAAAGAGCTGAACAAGCTGATTATGTGTTGGCTGTCATTAGAGGCAGAGTAGAAGGTGTATTTGAACCATCACAATGGTATTATATACCTATAGAAGAATGTAAACAAATTGGACTTGATTGTAATAATAGAAAACAACTATGCAGAAAAATAGGGTTTATTGGTAAAGAAGCAGACACTGATGCACAAAGCAAATATCTGAATAAATATATTCCTGATGAATATAGAAAATTTGGAGCTAGAGCAGCTTTTTTATACACATATTAAGACAACAATCACTGTACTTTAGACGCACAACGTTGCCTTTACCGAGGTGGTCACAAATTGTGACCACATTCAAAACCTTAAATACAGACCTGACTTTTTTCTGTATACTGGATCAGTGATAGTCATCTTGTACGAATGAAAGCAAGAAACTTTCGAATCAATAACCATTATCTTTTCTCATTGCTATTTTCCATTCATTGTATTAAAACAAATATATGGCAAACAAAATAATGCAAATACAGAACATGATTTACGAAATTCGCGGGCAAAAAGTTATGCTTGACAGCGATCTTGCGGCTTTATATGAAGTTGAAACATTTAATTTGAACAAAGCCGTAAAACGTAATATTGAGCGTTTTCCCAGTGATTTCATGTTTCAACTTACCAAAGATGAATGGGGAAACTTGATATTCCATATTGGAATATCAAGTAAACAGCATGGTGGCAGGCGCTTTATGCCGTATGCTTTTACCGAACAGGGCGTTGCAATGTTGGCATCTGTCCTTAACAGTCCAAAAGCGGTAGATGTAAATATTAATATTATGAGGGCATTTGTAAAATTAAGGCACTATGTGTTTTCGCAAAGCAAGGATGATCAAATCGCCGAATTGCGTAAACTTTTAATGCTCTATATTGAGAAAAACGACAAGCGGGTAAATGAAATAATCATTGCTCTGAATAATTTAATCGAACATCCTCCGAAAACCAAAGCGATAGGTTTCAATGCAAGATAAACAATATCGGCGTAGATAACCGTGCGTGGTGCCTGAAACCGGAATCACGTAGTGTACCTGATTGATAATGTCACTATAGGCAGCGCTGTTATGCATAACCTGTAGCACCGAATACCTGAAGTTTGTACGAATGAAAGTAAAAAACCTTCAAACGGGTCCCCCCCCCAATGACTTTATGTTTCGATTGACAAAAAATGAATATGCCGAAGGTGGTCGCAAATTGCGACCACCTTCAAAATCTTAAATACAGACCCAAATGGTACATTATACGAACAAATAGGCGGTCTGCGTAAGCTTTTCAGGCTTGAAATCCACCCCAAAAATGTGTGAAGCGCCGCTTTTTTTTTAATGCCCTACATTGAAAAAAACGCGCAAAAACCATGATTTTAACGGTCGCCGCCGTTGAAAAGCTGTCTGAAAAGGTACACGGCGGCAGTCGTATCGGTCGAAATAGAGACTGTACTGATAGACATATCAAAACTGACCGAAAAAGATACTCCTCTCTTGACATTTTTGGTATTATAATCTAGATTTTTGTATGTCTTATTGACTACCGTCAGAACTGTATCATATTGATAATCAAACGTTGTTTGATGAAAGTTTTGAGGTAGGAGCTTTTGGGGTATATACCATAGGAGGTATGTATGAAGAGGTTTATAGGGTTGATTGTGTTCTTGGCGGCGTTTACTCTGGTTTTTTCAGCATGTACAAAGAAAGATGGCAAGTCATCAGGCAGTATTCCTACTTTTGACCAGCTTAAACTGGGTGAAGATTACACCGGATTGAAAGCGAATATCCGCTTTAAAACACATCGTACGGATATTGTGGATACTATCCTGGCGGGATATGTAAAAGATTTCCAGAAAATGTACCCAAATATTACAGTCAGTTATGAAGGGATAACGGATTATGCCGAATCAATGACAACCCGTGTCAGTACGCCGGACTGGGGCGACGCGTGCATGATCCCCACCACCGTTCCGTTGACAGAGTTGGAAAATTATTTTCAGCCGTTTGGGAAGACAGACGTGCTGGAGAAAACATACAATTTTGCGGACAACAGGGCTTATATGGGCGTAACCTACGGGCTGCCGTCAACATCCAACGTACAGGGTATTGTGTATAACAAAGCCGTATACGCAAAAGCCGGAGTTAATCCATTGCCGAAAACCCCGGATGAATTTTTGGCGGCGCTTAAGAAAATAAAGGATAACACCGATGCAATCCCGCTGTACACCAACTTTGCCGCCGGCTGGACAATGGGCGCGTGGGATGCCTATATCGGCGGTTCAGCTACCGGCGATCCTGACTATATGAATCAAAAATTGCCCCGCGAGAAAAACCCCTTTGCTAACCGCGGAAATGGCACCGGTCCTTATGCCGTCTACTATATATTGTATGAATCAGTGGCGCGCGGCTTGGTTGAAAAAGATCCTTCAACAACTGACTGGGAAAGCTGCAAAGGCAAGATTAACCGCGGAGAAATAGCGACCCTCGTGCTTGGTTCCTGGGCGATTGTACAGATGCAGGAGGCGGGACCCAATCCGCAGAATATCGGCTATATGACTTTCCCCATTACCGTAAACGGAAAGCAGTATGCGTCAGCCGGCGCGGATTATTGTTATGGCGTTAACAAAAATTCTTCCCGGGATGTTAAACTCGCGTCATTGTTGTATATCAAGTATTTGATTGATAAATCGAATTTTGATTATGATCAGGGCGGTATTCCCACTGTAAAGAGTCATGCTCTTCCCGCTACACTGGCGGCGTTTGACGGTATTCAACTGGTAGCTGACAGCCCGGCGTTAAAAGGCGAAGAAGATTTATTAACCAATATCAATGTTGAGTCCGAAGTTGGTCTTAACATGGATAACCGCCATGTCATAAGTATTGTTGAATCGGCATTGAAGAAATCTCCGACATTGGACAATCTGGTGGCAGGATGGAATGCGAACTGGACGAAGGCGCAGCAAAAATACGTCAAGTAATGTTCGTTAACCGCGGACCCCGCATGTAAGATTGTCAGTTTCAACCTATTGAGCAGAGGAACGTTTACAAAACGGCCTCTGCTCAATTATAAGGGGATGTAATATGGAAACTGAAGCTGTAACAGTATCTTTACCCAAACGGCATAAATACAAGTCATTGTTTAAAACTGTACACGGCCAAAAAATACTGGTTGCGGTTACGTTTATGCTGGTGCCGTTGTTTTTATTGTGTTTATTTACCTACCTGCCATTTGTGAAGATGGCGCAGTTTAGCCTGTATCAAATGAAATATATCGGAACCCGTCTATTTATTGGTCTGGAAAATTATAAAGATGTATTTACCAGAACTGAAATATTGGGCTCTTTGCGGTTGAGTCTTTATTATTTGGCAGCTTCTGTTGTACAATTAAGTCTGGCACTTTTTTTTGCGTGTATACTCAGCGTAAAAACAGAATGGAATGGTTTTTTTAAGGGCGTTATTTTTTTCCCCTATCTGGTCTGCGGTATAGCCATCGGTTTTATGTTCAAGTTTTTCTTTACGCGCGGCTTTGTGCTGGATTCAGTTCTGAGTGCGTTTGGAATTAACCAGGATACGCTCCCCTATTGGTTAAGGGATGCCCATGTTAATAATATCATGCTGGCGGCTACCTCTGTATGGCGCTACATGGGGCAGAACATGGTGCTGTTCATTGGGGCGATTACATCAATAGACCCCCTTCTTTATGAAGCGGCGGATATAGACGGCGCTTCAACCTGGAATAAATTTCGTTATATTATGCTGCCAGGCATCAGTTCTATTGTAGTACTGAATATGATTCTGGCTGTTTCCGGTTCTATCAGCGCGTTTGAACCACCATACGTTATAACCAATGGCACGTTCGATACCGCCACCTATTTTGTTACCATGCACAGCATGGCGCACGAAAAACAAAAAGTCGGCCTTGCCTCGGCGATGGCTATTGTACTTATGTTAATTATCATTTTGATTACCTTGTTACAGCGATTTATCAGCAGGACTTTCTTTGAGGAAGACCAATACGGATATGTATATAGCGAACGCCGCGCCATGCGAAAACGGGCAAAAATGCAGGCCGCACAGGGAGAACAAAAACATGAGGAAGGATGAAACATGGAATATCCTGAAATATATACTATTGGCGTTTACGTGTTTTATTATGTTGCTGCCTTTTGTTTCCGTGGTCATCACCGCGTTTAAAACAGTAGAAGAATACAATACAACCAATGTAATGATCCTGCCGAATGGATGGTTTTATTTTGAAAATTTTGTTGTCGCGTGGCAAAGGGCAAATATGGCAAGGGCGTTTATGAATACAGCTATTGTTTTGATTTTTGTGTTGACCGGCTCTATAATGACAAGCGCAATGCTGGCATTTGTACTAAATCGCATCAGATTTCCCGGGAACAGCCTGCTTCGGAATCTGTTTCTTTTTGCGTCTCTTATTCCGGGCGTCGCTATGCAGGTAACGGTATACCAGATTATGTATTCTCTGCACCTCATTAACAATCTCGGCGGGTATATCATTCTCTTGATGGGGTCTGATGTTATTTCAATATACATTTTTCTGCAGTTCTTTTCCAATTTGTCGGTTTCTTTGGACGAATCGGCCATTCTGGACGGCTGCAGCTTATTCGGCGTATTTTTTAAGATATTGCTGCCGCTTACACAACCTGCCATTATTACCAGCATGATCCTCAAGGGCGTTAGTACCTATAACGAATACTATATGGCTAACCTGTATTTACAGGACAAAACACGTTTACCGGTGGTGTCAACTTCGCTTTATAAATTTACCGGCCCGATGGGCAATCAATATAATTACATCTGCGCCGGTGTGCTTATTACCATAATTCCGGCGTTGATTGTTTTTATTGTGTGTCAGAAGCGTATTTATAACGGTCTTGCTCTGGGAGCGGTAAAAGGCTGATCATGTTGTTGTAGAATACTTCACACAAAGACACAAAGGAAGAGAAGAACACAAAGAGGAATTAGGTGTTTTTGTCCGTTATCTTTTTGTGAAGTTATCAAATCCAGCTTTCTTACAGCAACTCCTCTTCCCCCTTTGTGTTCTTAGTACCTTGGTGATCTTTGTGTGAATCTCTTCGGGAAAAAACGTATTGCAAGTCCACCGAAATTGTACTATTATGACGTAATAGCGGAGTATTCTTATGCAAATAGACGATAAACTGCTCGCGTATCTGGAGGATTTATCCTGCCTGACGCTTTCGGCTAACGAAAAAACCAAATTAACCCATGATTTGCAGGAAATTCTTGATTATATGGCGCGGCTCGGCGAACTTGATACAAACGGCGTAGTTGAGCGCAGCCATCCGTTTGACAATGTAAATGATTTTCGGGATGACGAGGTGCGTCCTTCGTTTGACCGCGCGTTGATATTGCAGAACGCGCCGGTGCGGAATGACGAAATGATTATCGCGCCTAAAACGGTTGAGTAAAAGGTTAATGATAATGTTTGCAAAAACCGCACTGGAATTATCAGCCCTCATCAAAGCGAAAAAAATCAGCGCGGTTGAAGCGGCAAGCGCGTATATTGATGTAATCGAAAAAAATGACAGCCGCTATAACGCGTTTCTGACGGTGTCAAAAGAAAACGCTTTGGCGCGCGCACAAAAGGTTCAATCACAGATTGACGCAGGCGGCGCCGCAAACGGCGAGACACTTTCGCCGCTTGCCGGCGTGCCCATCGCCATTAAAGATAATATTTCCACAGTGGGAATAGAAACGACCTGCGCGTCTAAAATGCTCAAAGGGTACACGCCCGTGTTCAACGCCGCGGTTATTGAGAAGCTGGAAAAAGCCGGCATGGTTGTTATCGGGAAACTCAACATGGACGAATACGCGATGGGCGGTTCCAGCGAAACCGGGGCGTTCGGCCCGGTGCATAATCCCTGGGATGTCGCGCGTGTTGCCGGCGGTTCATCGGGCGGAAGCGCCGCCGCCGTAGTTGCGGGTGAGATACCGATTGCGCTTGGTTCCGATACGGGCGGCAGTATACGCCAGCCCTGCGCTTTCTGCGGTGTTACCGGCATCAAGCCGACCTACGGTTCTGTGTCGCGGTACGGGCTGCTGGCGTATGCGTCATCCCTCGACCAGATCGGCCCCATCGGTCAAAACATTGACGACTGTGCCGCCTTGTTATCAATCATTTCAGGGCCGGATGCACGCGACAGCACCTGCGTTATAGAAAAGCCGTTTGAATTCGGCGAAGCAAAATCAAAATTGGATAGCGTAAAGATAGGGCTGCCCCGTAATTATTTTGCGGGCGGTATTGATGAAGAAGTAAAATCCGCTGTTCTGGCTGTTTCAAAAGAATTCCAGGCGGCAGGCGCAATTATCGAAGAATTTGAAATGCCGCTGATGGATTATATGATTCCCGCCTACTACATCATCGCCTGCGCCGAAGCGTCGTCAAACCTTTCGCGGTATGACGGCTTGAAATACGGTTACCGCAGTTCTAACGCCGGTTCTCTTTCCGAAGTGTATCGACTTTCCCGCAACGAGGGCTTTGGGCTGGAAGTAAAAAGAAGGATCATGCTCGGCTCGTTTGTGCTTTCATCCGGATACTATGACGCCTATTACAAAAAAGCCCTGCAGGTACGCGCCCTTATCAAAGACGCTTACACAAAATTGTTCACCAAATATGACATGATACTCTCACCGGTCGCGCCTACCACGGCGTACAAAATAGGCGATAACATCAGCGATCCCATGAAAATGTACATGGGCGATATTTACACCGTATCAATCAACCTGGCGGGGCTTCCCTCGGCGGCGCTTCCCTGCGGGTTTGACAAACAAGGTTTGCCTATCGGCTTCCAGTTGATTGGCGACGCTTTTTCGGAAAGCAAACTTATCGGCGCGGCGCGGGTGTATCAATCCCGTACCGACTACCATGTAAAAAAACCTGAGGGTACAAAAGCATGAAATGGGAAACCGTCATCGGCATTGAGGTTCACGCCGAGCTTTCAACACAATCGAAAATTTTCTGCGCCTGTACCACCGCTTACGGCGGCGAACCGAATACCCATGTCTGCCCTGTCTGCGCGGGAATGCCCGGCGTATTGCCAAAATTGAACCGTTCGGTGGTGGAGTATGCCCTGCGGCTTGGGCTGGCGCTTGACTTTAACATTACCAAATATTGCAAGTTTGACCGCAAAAATTATTTTTATCCCGATCTGCCGAAAGCCTATCAGGTATCGCAGTTGTACGCGCCGATCTGCCGTGACGGTCATCTTGATATCGAAGTTGACGGCAAGAAAAAAACAATCAACATACGCGAAATACACATGGAGGAAGACGCGGGAAAATTGATTCACGACGCGAACGGCTCAAGCACTTTCATGGACTTTAACCGCTGCGGCGTGCCGCTGCTGGAAATTGTTTCACAGCCCGACTTCCGCAGCGCCACCGAGGTAATCGCCTATCTTGAAAAACTGCGCGAGACGATGCTGTACCTTGATGTATGCGACTGCAAAATGCAGGAAGGTTCCATCCGCGCCGACATCAATCTGTCCGTGCGCCGCGAAGGCGATGAATTGGGGATACGTACCGAGACAAAAAACATGAACTCGTTTAAGGCGATTGCGCGCGCCATTGAATATGAGACTTCCCGCCAGATTGAAATACTGGAAGACGGCGGACAGATTGTTCAGGAGACGCGCCGCTGGGATGATGAAAAACTGGAGTCCTACGGTATGCGTTCAAAGGAAAACGCGCAGGACTACCGCTACTTTCCGGAGCCTGACCTTTTGCCGATGGAAATTGATGACGCCTGGCTTGCAAGCGTCAGGGCAAACCTGCCGGAACTGGCGCATCAAAAACGCGAGCGCTACTGCCGCAACTTTAAAATACCCGAATCCGAGGCGGCGGTTCTGACCGTTCATAAAAATATCTGCGATATTTTCGAAACCATAGCGCGGAAAAGCGGACAACCCGTTGAAGCGGCGCACCTTTTAACCGGCGAAATTATGCGGTTGATGAACAATGCCAACATTCTGCCGGAAGATCTGTCCCTTAACGCCGATAAATTTTCGGCGCTCATTACCTTGATGACGGGCGGAAAAATCAACCGCAACGCCTATAAAGAAACCGTCGAGGCGGTATTCACCAACGATGTTGATCCTGAAAAATACATCGCCGAAAAAGGCCTGATGATGATCAACGATGACAATGCGGTTATCGAAGCGGTAAAGGCGGTTGTCGCTGAAAATCAGGACTCAGTCGCGGAGTACCGCGCCGGCAAGGAAAAAGTGTTCGGGTTTTTAATGGGGCAGGTTATGAAAAAACTCGGCGGAAAAGGGAATCCTGACATGGCGAAAAAAGCACTGCAAGACGCGCTGAAAAAGCAGTAATCTCTTTTATTCCCCTTTGTGTTCTTCTCTTCCTTCGTGTTCTTTGTGTGAACTCTTTGGGCATAATACCCTTCCACAATCCCGTAATTATTGGCATAATGGTCCCAGAGAAACAACATGAATCAATACCGGACGCATACCTGTGGTGAATTGCGGGAAGAACATACAGGAAAGGCCGTCACACTGTCCGGCTGGGTGGACACCATCCGCGACCACGGCGGCGTAACTTTTCTTGATTTAAGGGATCAATACGGCATTACTCAAATAGTCCTGCACAACGAGGATTTTGTAAAACAGGTAAGCAAGGAAAGTGTTATCACGATTTCCGGCCCCGTAAAAAAACGGGACGCGGAAACGGTCAACCCCAAAATTGAAACCGGCACTGTGGAAGTTCACGCTGAAACGCTGGTTATCCAAAGCAAAGCGGTCCGCGCTCTGCCGTTTGAAATAAGCGAATCCAAAAACACGAGGGAAGATGTCCGCCTGACTTACCGTTTTCTGGATTTAAGAAACCCCGAAGTGAAAAAAAATATTTTCCTGCGTTCAAAAGTAATCAGTTTTCTGCGGGCAAAAATGGAAGAACTGGGATTTACGGAGTTTCAAACGCCGATCCTCACCTCATCCTCACCGGAAGGGGCGCGGGATTACCTTGTTCCCAGCCGTAAGCACCGCGGCAAATTTTACGCGCTGCCGCAGGCGCCGCAGATTTTCAAACAGCTTTTGATGGTTTCCGGCTTTGACCGCTATTTTCAGATAGCCCCCTGTTTCCGCGACGAGGATTCCCGCGCCGACCGCTCACCGGGAGAATTTTATCAGCTTGATTTTGAAATGGCATTTGCGGGGCAGGAAGACGTATTCCATGTGGCGGAAAATGTAATGTACGGCGTTTTTAAATCTTTTTCAAATAAGCCGGTAAGCCCCGTGCCGTTCGTCAGAATTCCCTACGCCGAAGCAATGCTCAAGTACGGAACGGACAAGCCCGATCTCCGCAACCCCCTTGTCATCGTTGACCTTACCGGCTTTTTCGCGGACGTGGATTTCCAGCCCTTCAAAAACATCCCTGTCAGGGGAATAGTCGCGGGCGGCGCGGCGTTGCAGCCTAAATCCTTTTTTGAAAAAATGCTGGCCTTCGCCACGGAAATCGGCATGAAAGGCCTTGGTTACATCTCCGTTCTGGAAGACGGCAGCCTCAAAGGGCCCATCGTGAAATTCCTTTCCGCGGAGAAACAGGACGCGCTCAGAAAAAACCTCGGTCTTAAAATAAGCGACACCCTGTTTTTTATCGCGGATGCGCCCCCCAGGGTAAACAACCTTGCGGGACAGATTCGCACGGCGTTGGGCAATCAATTAAATATCATCAACCGGGACAAATTCGAGTTTTGCTTTATCGTGGACTTTCCCATGTATGGCATCAATGAAGAAACCTCGGCTTCTAAAGAAGTCGGCGCGATTGAATTTACCCACAACCCGTTTTCCATGCCGCAGGGCGGACTTGCGGCCCTGGAAACAAAGCCCCCCCTCGATATTTTGGCCTGGCAGTATGACATTGTATGCAACGGCGTGGAACTTTCTTCCGGCGCGGTCCGTAACCATCTGCCGGAGGTCATGGTAAAAGCCTTTGAACTGGCGGGATACACCCAAGCCGATATTGAAAAGGAATTTCCCGCCCTTTACAACGCTTTCCACTATGGCGCGCCGCCCCACGCGGGCATGGCCCCCGGCATTGACCGGATTGTCATGCTGCTGGCGGAAGAAGAAAATATCCGCGAAGTAGTGTCTTTTCCCATGAATAGCGCCGCCCAGGACCTTCTTATGGGGGCTCCCTGCGAGGTTACTGAACAGCAGCTCCGCGAGGTGCATATAAAGATACGGCAGTCAAAATAAAGGGTGGCCGGCCTCGATCGAAGAAAATGTGTCATTTTGACCCACTTTTTGCGTTGAAAACGGGAAAAACTACCGAATTCCTGAAAATCTCACTATTTTTTAACGCGGACTTGACATTTTTTTTATTTTTTTGTAGGATTTATCGGATAAACAAAGGCGTTTATCGGTAATGGGTTTTTCGCCATTTTACCGGTGAATGCCTTTGTTTTTATCCTAAGATCGCCTTTTATTAAGGAATTTATTTTCTGGAGGTATACAATGAAAGACATTCCGAGTTTGTTTGGCAGCATGGTTTTTAATGAGTCGGTCATGAAGGAACGGCTTCCCAAGGATGTGTTTAAGGCATTAAAAAAGACAATGTCGCAGGGTACACATTTGGAGATTGATATCGCCAACGTTGTCGCCAATGCCATGAAAAACTGGGCGGTTGAAAACGGCGCGACGCATTTTACCCATTGGTTTCAGCCCATGACCGGTACGACGGCGGAGAAGCACGACAGCTTTATTTCGCCGACAAGCGACGGGAAAGTTATCATGGAGTTTTCGGGGAAAGAGCTTGTCCGGGGAGAACCGGACGCTTCCAGTTTCCCGTCCGGCGGCTTGCGGGCCACTTTTGAAGCGAGGGGTTATACCGTTTGGGATATAACTTCGTTTGCCTTTATCAAGGACGGAACCCTCTGTATCCCCACCGCGTTCTGTTCATACTCAGGCGAAGCGCTCGACAAAAAGACCCCGCTGCTCCGCTCAATGGAAGCAATCGACAAACAGGCAATTCGTATACTCAGGCTTTTTGGCGACACGACAGCGAAGCGCGTCCTGACAACGGTTGGTCCCGAGCAGGAATATTTCCTTATCGACAAGGAGATGTATCTTAAACGTCCCGATTTGATATATACCGGCAGGACTTTGTTTGGCTCGCGGCCGCCCAAAGGGCAGGAGCTTGAGGATCATTATTTCGGCGCTATCAAACCGCGTGTATCCGCTTTTATGAAGGAGCTTGATGAAGAGCTTTGGAAACTTGGCGTATACGCAAAAACCAAACACAATGAAGTAGCTCCCGCGCAGCACGAATTGGCGCCGATTTTTTCAACAACCAATATAGCCACCGACCATAACCAGTTGACAATGGAACTGATGAAAAGCATCGCCAACAAGCACGGACTTGCCTGTCTGCTTCACGAAAAACCGTTTGCCGGAGTTAACGGCAACGGCAAACACAACAACTGGTCAATCAGCACCGACACCGGCATAAACCTGCTTGAGCCGGGCGATACGCCCAATGATAACGCGCAGTTCCTGTTGTTCCTGGTTGCGGTTATCAAAGCGGTGGACGAGTATCAGGACCTTCTGCGCGTTTCCGTCGCCAGCGCGGCAAACGATCACCGGCTTGGCGCGAATGAGGCGCCTCCCGCCATCGTGTCCATATTCCTGGGCGAGGAATTGACGGAAATTATTGAAGCCATTGAATCGGGCAAAGGTTATAAAAATAAAGAGAAACACGAAATGGAAATCGGCGTATCTGTCCTGCCGCATTTCCCCAAGGACACGACGGATCGCAACCGGACGTCTCCCTTTGCCTTTACCGGCAACAAGTTTGAGTTCCGCATGGTCGGTTCGTCATTCTCAATCGGCGGGCCAAACATCGTATTGAACACCATTATCGCGGAAATTCTGCGGCAGTTTGCGGACTCTCTTGAAAAGTCGAAAAACTTTACCGGAGACCTCGCGGCATTGATAAAGAAGACAGTCAGCGAACACAAACGGATCATTTTTAACGGCAACAACTACGCCGAAGAGTGGGTAGTCGAAGCGCAGAAGCGCGGCTTGTCCAACCTGAAAACCACTGTTGACGCGCTGCCTGAGTTTGTTTCCAAGAAAAGCGTGGATTTATTTACCAAACACCATGTTTTTTCCGAGACTGAACTTCATTCGCGGTATGAAATACTTATGGAAGGCTACTGCAAAACTCTCCATATAGAAGCGCTTACCATGGTGGATATGGTCAAGGGAGAAATTATTCCCGCCTGCATAGACTACCAAAACGATCTGACAAAACTTCTTCAACGAAAGAAGGCGTTGGGTTATTTTGACTCTTCGCTGGAAGAAAATCTGGGAGATAATATCGCGAAACTATCCGCTTGTCTGCTCAAGAAATTGTCGGCGCTTGAAAGCGCGCTTCTGGAGACCAAGGGGGAGCGGGACATTCTGGCCCAGGCGCGTTTTTACCGTGAAAAGATTTTTGCCGCGATGCAGGAGCTTCGGCTGACCGTTGACGAGCTTGAAACACTGGTGGCAAGAAAACATTGGCCGTTCCCGACTTACGGTCAGATATTGTTTAGCGTCATATAGCACACAAAGACGTGTGTTTCTGGAGAACACGCGCTTTAAGTTTTTTTTAGGAGGATTTATATGGATGAGGCATTGTTTTCGTCAGTTGACACAATCTGGGTACTCATAGCCGCAGCTCTTGTCTTCTTTATGCAGGCAGGCTTTGCTATGGTAGAAACAGGCTTTACGCGGGCAAAAAACGCCGGGAATATCATCATGAAAAACTTGATGGATTTCTCAATCGGCACCCCAACCTACTGGCTGATCGGGTTTGGGATCATGTTCGCGGGAAGCGGTCCGCTTATCGGTGGTCTCGACTTTATGGTCAGGGGGAATTACGACAGCGCCTTTCCCACGATGGCTTTCCTGATTTTTCAGACGGTGTTTTGCGCGACAGCGGCGACCATCGTCTCGGGAGCGATGGCGGAAAGGACAAAGTTTTCGGCTTACTGTCTTTACAGCTTCCTCATCAGCGCCCTGATTTACCCCGTTTCCGGCCACTGGATATGGGGTGACGGCTGGCTGGCGCAGCTTGGTTTCCATGACTTTGCCGGTTCAACCGCCGTACACATGGTCGGCGGCGTAGCGTCGCTGGTAGGCGCGAAGATCGTCGGAGCCCGTATCGGCAAGTATTCCAAAACGGGAGAATCGCGGGCGATTCCCGGTCACAGCCTGACACTGGGCGCGCTCGGCGTTTTCATTCTCTGGTTCGCGTGGTTTGGTTTTAACGGCGGTTCTACAGTCGCCATGTCAAGCCAGGATGATATCGTGTCCGCGAGCAAGATTTTCGTTACAACAAACCTGGCGGCGGCAACCGCGGCGGTTTTTACCATGTTCATTACATGGATACGCTACAAAAAGCCTGATGTGTCCATGACACTGAACGGCGCTCTTGCCGGTCTGGTGGCAATTACCGCGGGATGCGATGCTGTATCGCCCTTTGGCTCATTCTGCATTGGTATCGCGGCGGCTTTTGTTATCGTATTCGGCATAGAATTTATCGACAAAGTATTGAAGGTTGACGACCCTGTTGGAGCAATCGGCGTGCACGGCCTTGCCGGCGCGGCGGGAACAATTCTGACCGGCATATTCGCGCTTGACGGCGGACTGGCGTACGGCGGCGGATGGGCAATGGTTGGCGTTCAGGCCCTTGGCGTTGTTGCGGTATTTGCGTGGGTAGCGATAACCATGGGCATCATCTTTACCATAATCAAGAAAACAATCGGTCTGCGCGTTTCACCGGCCGAAGAAATTGCCGGTCTGGATATTACCGAACACAACATTGAAAGCAGTTATGCTGACTTTATGGTATCTTCCACCGTTACGGATTTTGAACCTTCCGGTAAGAACGCGGGGACAGTTCCGTCCAATGTGGCAGTCCCTGTAATAAACAACTCAAAGCCGGGCGCGAAGATGACAAAAATAACCGTCATTACCAACAAGGATAAACTTTTAAGGCTTCACGACGCTCTTGACGAGGTTGGTATTACCGGTCTGACGGTTACCGAGGTTCGTGGTCATGGGATGCAAAAAGGCCATACGGAATATTATCGCGGTGTTCCGGTAAAAGTACGGCTGCTTCCCAAGGTGCAGATTGATATAGTCGTCTGCAAAATACCGCCGCAAACCGTAATAGACACGATAAAAAAGACATTGTATACGGGAAATGTGGGCGACGGCAAAATATTCGTTACGGATGTTGAAAATGTCGTTAAGGTCCGCACGGGTGAGCAAGGTTACGACGCCCTGCAGGATAATGAATAAGTAAAAAAATATGGCATTGAACGGTTCAGCAGGCCATTTGGCGGCGGCTCCGTTCAATGCCGGTATTTTTCAGCGAGAGGTCACGGAGTGCCGCTTCCTCACTCCGTAAATAAATTTTGGTTTTATTACCATAAGCAGCGCCGGTATCACGGTAAGACTGACAAAAGCGGTTATCAGCATACTTAAAGCGATAAGCGCGCCAAGTTGCGCTATGATTTTGAACTGAGAGAACGCCAGTACCCCGAATCCCGCTCCCACGGACAGCGCGTTAATCATAATGGCCTTACCGCAGCCGATGAAAGTCCGGTGAAGAAAAGCCGGTTCTCCCGACCGGTATTCATGCTTGAAAAATTCGATAAAGTGAATAGTATAGTCAATGCCGATGCCGACCGCAAGGCTTGAAATCAGGGCGGTTCCCAGACTGAGTTTGATTCCCAGAAAACCCATTACCGCAAAATTACACAGGATTGCCAGCGTTAACGGAACAGCGCCGATGACTCCGGCAATCAGCGATTTATTGGAAAAAGCCATGATGAGGAACACAATAAGAACGGAAACAAAAATCGATATTACTTGAGAGTTAAAAATGAGGTCAGTAACCGCCATTTCATAGGTTACGCCGCCGCCTATTATTACCCGTACATTCCGGGGAAAGTTCACCGCAATATATTCTTTAATCGTGTCGATAACCGCCTGGGAATCTTTGTTTCCGGTCGTACGCAGTTGTATCAACGTCCTGATCGCCGTAGGTTCAAGGGGATCGTTGGAATACCCTGAATCATCATCCCCGGCAAGCAAAACCAGATAATTTGCTATCAGGCGCTGGAGTTCCTCGCGCGTTTCTTTGCCATAGCGCCGGGGATTTGCGGGAATTTCATAATATGCCATACCTTCATAATTGGTAGCGCGTTTCAATTCCCGCACTAAATCATTGCCGCTCAAATGGGGTGATTTTCCGGCGGCATTGTCAAGAAACCGTAAGAGATCCGTCGTGTTGTATTGGGTTATATTAAAACCGTTTTCCTGAAAACCGTTTTCCTGAAAACCGTTTTCCTGAAAACCGTTTTCCTGCCGCGGCGTTTCAAAATAAGGATCATCATTAAAACTTGAATCGTTCAAACCAAAATTACCAAAACCAAAATCATCATCATTAAAACCAAAACTGTCCGATGTGTTTACTGTATTCAGCAGTCCTTCGGGGCTTTCGCCGGCATTGAATACCTGATTGATCCGTTTGATAATATCCGTAAAACCGACAACTTTACCCACAGCCGGAACCTGTTCGCTCAGATATATCGAAAGGTTATCCACCGCCTGTAACACGTCAGGATGCAGCAGTTCTCCCGTATTGTCTGCCGTAACCACCAGATTTAAATCTTTTGAGCCGCTGAAATGCTCGCGGATAAAACGGTCAGAGCGGCTTATATCAGTCTCATGCTGAAAAAATTCAACCACTGCGTTATCAACAATAACTTTTGAAAGCCCGTATAACGAAATGATCACAGCCAGCGCCGCAAGAACAAGAACCAGTATTTTCCTTTCCGCAATGGCGGTAAAAACCCCGGCGATAATGTTACTGAAACGGCCGCCGTCGGTTTGTTCTTTTTGACGGTCCTTTCCTGACCATTGCAAGCGGTCAGGTTTCAGGGTACGTGGACCGCGGAGCAGGAACATTGACGGAATAAACAACACTGCCACGATAAAGGCGGCGATCACTCCGACGCCGGCGCAATACCCGAATTCCCTCATTGGGACAATCGGCGTAAAACAGAACGAAATAAAACCGGCCAGAGTGGTAAGCGCCGCCAGAAATACCGGTTTAATCAGTTTTTTTACCATATTCACAACCAATTCGCGGTGTTCAGCGGCAGTAAGCGTTTTTTCCCGCGTATCTTCCATATAGTGGGTAACAATATGAATGCCGTAGGCGCTTCCAACCGCGGTAAGAATAACCGGCAGTATGGTCGTAATAACCGAGAGTTTTATCCCTAACAGCGCCGCCAACCCGATAGTCCAGACAACCGCGATAATAACGGTCAAAAGCGGCAGGACAACAAAAGTAAAACGCCTGAATGAAAAAAACAACATCGCCAGAACAACGATGACAACTAACGGTATCAGCAGCAGGTTATCCGTAATAATTGATTCATTGATAGTCGCGTTTACAATCGGCTGTCCGGTAAAATATACTTCCGCTTCGCCTGAAAATATGTTTTCTGCTATTTCCCGAATTACGCTGATACTCCGGGTTACTTCCGGACGGGTAAAATCCGCGGTTAACACATTCAGAGTAATCAAAATTTGCGCAGCCGAAAAATCATCGGAAACGAGGGAACCACGGAACAAGTCCCATGAAGCGATACGCCGCCTGAGTTCAATGATCTCTTCATCGGTTCCCGAAAAATCCTCCGGCACCAGGTCAGCGACAACGATACTGTCGCTGTCGCCGGTTATATACTGCGTCGACATGATCGAATTGACGGATTTAACATACTCAGTATTTTCAACGATTTGCGAAAAGTCACGAATCCGCTCAAGAAATCCCTTTTCAAAAACCGTCCGGTAAGGGCGTTCAAGTCCGACCAGAATCATAACCTGTCCGCCAAACGTGTCATCAATATATTCCGAGATAATTTTGGACGGATTATTATCGGGCAAAAAACGGATATTATTATTGTCCAACTGTGCGCGGGGAACCCAGAAACCCAAAAACACCGTGATAACTGTAATAATGCCAACTACCAAAGCCGGATGCTTAAACAGTCTTTCCATGATCTTGACTCTTAACTCTCAGTATCCTACAATGTAAATAGAAAACAACATACAGTTTGATTAAATCTGGAGTGTATACTACACAACGTTGTGTATTTGTTTGATACGCTACAATTTTTGTTGAAATGTAGGGGGATATTTATGGAGAAAAAAGAAAACCGCAAAATCCGTTATACCAAAATGGTAATACGCGAAAGTTTAATGGAACTTATGAAGACAAAGTCGATTTTAAGCGTTTCGGTCAAGGATATATGTGATCTTGCGGATATAAGCCGGTCAACTTTTTATGATCATTATAAAGACCAATACGATTTATTAAAACAGATAGGAGATGAAACTCTCGCTTATTTTGAGGATATGTTGAACAAGTATAAGGATAAACAGACCAAAAAAGAAACCAATCAGATGGTTGAAGAAATGTTTACCTATATCGCGAATAATGGCAATACTATCCAGGTATTGTTAAGTGAAAACGGCGATATTGCTTTTCAGAAGAAATTGCTGTATCACTTTATTATGCATAATCAGATAACAAAATATTTTTCCGAAAAACAGGACGATGAAACAAAGCCCTATTATTCTGTTTTTCTGGTACATGGCGCCATTGGTTTGATTCAGCACTGGCTAAAAGACAATATGACTATGCCGGTTCCGCAGTTGGCCAAAATGTTAATGAAATGGACGGAACACCAGATCAAATTTTAATATTCCGGCCTCCGTGGTTATATTCTTTGTGTGTGTTGCGCTTTTAATTTTTTCAACAACTCTTCCGCCCGCGCTTCCTCATCGGCTGCCGAGATCGGCTGATATTGCTGAATTAAGTGCTGGGGAATTTCTTCCAGAAAGGGGGAAGGGTTACATTCCTCAACGCTTTGCAGCCGGCGGCGTTTTTGGCAGCTGGTGATATACAGTTTTTCCCGCGCGCGGGTGATCGCGACGTAAAACAACCGCCGTTCTTCCTCAAGACTGCCCGCTGTCTCTGAAGGCGATTCATTTTCATCGGCGATACTTTTCTCATGAGGGATAAGCCCCTCTTCGGCGCCGGCAATGAAGACCACCGGAAACTCAAGGCCCTTGGCGGAATGAATCGTCATCAGGCTGACCTTGCCCAGGTTATCGGTTTCGCCGTCGTCTTTGGTGATAAGGCTTATCCGGTTAAGCCAGGGGTATAATCCGCCGTCCAGGGTATCAGGATCGCGCTCCCAGTTTTCAATCATCCTGATAAAATATTCAATATTGCCGAATTTCCGGCGGGCTTTTTTTTCTTCCTTGCCGTGTTCCGCCACCAGGTAGCCCCAGTAGTCAATGGTATCAACCAATTCTCTGGTTTTTTGGGAGAGCAGCCAGGGCTGCCCCTGTTCTCCTTTCCGTTCAAGAATGGCGGCCTGCTGGGTTTCGATTAAGCGCGTAAATTCTTCCAGCTCGGTCAAGACTTTTTTGTCATGGAACAAGTGTTGCTGTCCCTCCTGGCGGGCATGGTTCAGGCGGGAAACGGCGTCCCAAATGCCCGTCCTGTTTTTGCGGGCAATGTCGTTTAACGCCGCTATGGTTGCCTTGCCTATACCCCGGCTGGGAGTATTGATTATCCGCAACAGGCTTACGTCGTCATGGGGATTGGCGATTACCCGCAGGTAGGAAATAATGTCCTTGATTTCCTTGCGTTGAAAAAAACTCGTGCCGCCCGATACCTTATAGGGAATATTTTCCGCGAGAAAGGCTTCCTCAATATTACCGGCAAGGGAATTGGTGCGGGTCAGTACGCCAAAGTCATGGTAGCGCAAACCGTCCGCAATCTGGAGATTTCTGATCTGCGAGGCGATAAAATCCGCTTCGGCGCTTTCATTTTCCGGGTAATGCAGTTCTATCGGCCTGCCTTCGCCCTTGCCCGACCAGAGGGTTTTTCCCTTGCGAGCGGTGTTATGCGCAATAACGCCGTTTGCCGCTTCCAGAATAGTTGAGGTAGAACGGTAATTTTGTTCAAGTTTTATTTCGATTAATCCGGGAAAATCCTGTTCAAACAGGGTAATATTGCGGTAATTTGCCCCCCGCCATGAGTAGATCGACTGGTCATCGTCGCCGACGGCGCATACGTTGGGCAAGGCATCGCCAGATGCCAATCCACCGGACGCCAACAGGCGCATCAATTTATACTGGATAAGGCTGGTGTCCTGAAATTCATCAACCATAATGTAGCGGTAGCGTTGGCGGTATTTTTCAAGAATTTCAGGATGCCGTTCAAACAACTCAAGGGGCAGTACCAGCAGATCGTCAAAGTCAACGGCATTGTATATTTTCAGTCCCTGCTGGTATTCTTCGTACACCGGCTGCATATTGACCGCGTCGTCGTTCCATGTTGTGAGGCCGGTCTTGATATTGGAAAAAAGCTGTCCCAGCGAATACAGGTCAACTTTTTTCGATGCCATGTGACATTCGCGTAAACTTTCCTTAATCAGTGTCGCGCGGTCGGTTTCATCGTACACCGAAAAATTTTTGCGAAAGCCCAGCAGTTCCGCTTCGCTGCGGATAATCGACAGCCCAAAGGCGTGAAAGGTACTGACCGTCAGGCTTTGCAGTTTTTTCCCCGTCAACTCCTTTACCCGTATTTCCATTTCCTTCGCCGCCTTGTTGGTAAAGGTCAGGGCGAGAATGGCGTGCTGGGGGATTCCCTTTTCAAGCATATAGGCGATGCGGTAGGTAATAACTCTGGTTTTGCCCGAACCGGCCCCGGCGATTATCAGCGACGGTCCGGTGATACTGGTCACCGCCTGTATCTGCGGTTCATTGAGTTCAGCATGCAGGTTAAGTTTTGACACTATAAATAAGCCTTTAACATGGCGGCGATAACTTTTCCCGCTCGCGCGCGGTGGCTGACCGTGTTTTTTTCATCTTCGGAAAGTTCCGCTACGGTACGGCCCAGGGAGGGAATAAAAAGAATCGGGTCGTAGCCAAAGCCGCCGCTTCCTTTCGCGCATTCCAGACTTTTGACGATTTCGCCTTCCAGCGTTTCCTGTGCCAGAAGGAAACGGTTCGGGCCAAACATCAGCGCCATAGCGCATACAAAACGGGCAGTCCGCAGAGGGTTGCCGCCTAACTCGTCAAGCAGTAGGGCGTTACGCTCGCTCGCTTCCAGTTTTTTTCCGCTTATAACTACTCTTTGTTGATTGTTATTTGTCATTCCCAGTTCTGCCAGCGCTTTGCCCGCGTATCGCGCCGAATAAATGCCCGGCCTGCCGTTCAGCGCGTCTACGCAGATGCCGGAATCGTCGGCAATCACCGGATCGCCGGATGTGAAGAGGGGAGGGCGGCGCTGTTCCAGCAGTGAGTACAATGCCCGCGCTTTGAGTAACGCGTTCCCCTGAAAAGTGGTTTCCGTTTCCTCAGGATCAAAATCAAGTCCCACGTCCGCCGGAATCAACAGGTCATAGTTGCCGCCCCCATGAGTATTGAGGATGGCGGCGAGTTCTTTCTTTTTGTTGGCGTTACCGCTGGCAAACCAAATCGTCATGATGGTTTTTTATTGTAGCAAAACACGGCTGTTTTGAAAAGGGAACACGCAGTCCTGAATGTAACTTGACAACTTTTGGCGGCCTATCAGCTCTTTTAGCCGCTCCTGACATATTTTAACGGCTGGACTAGACCGGAAACACCGGCTGGACTAGGCAAGTAACATCGGCTGGACTGGACCGGTAACACCGGCTAGTACAAACAGGTAACACCATACAAGGTTTGCATGGTGTTACCTGTCAAGCATTGAATTAATTAATTCTCTTCAATCTCAAAGTCACTGGTAATAATCCTTACATTCTTTAGAAGTTTGCTGGACGAGCCTCCAAATTGTGTGCGGACTTCTACCTTGACATGCAGGTAATTCGTCACCGGAACAATGCCGATTATCCTGGATGGACTGTTCTCGGCGATTCTGGTAACTTTAACCGCTTTAGTGGGGTCTTCTACCGGAACGAAATACAAGCCGCAGGCGGGATTGTCCCCCGCTATCTTTATTTTACTGCCGCTCAGAATAAACTGATCGCCGGGTACATAAGAAGTATTTATCGAGTCCGCCTCGACATCTTCAAACTGATCTATCCAGCCGGAAGTTTCGGCAAGCCCCTCAACGCATATTTCTATATGCTTAACAAGGCGGCGCAGGGGCGACTGGGCGCGGAAACGGAAAGTAACAGGGTGCTTTTTTTCGTCATGCGCCTCAATAGCCGAGTTGAAGGTTCCGCCTACGTTTGGGTGTATGCTGAAATACTTCATGTTAACGGTGAACCCATCGCAAAGCTGGTATGCCGCCTCATCAAAGAACTGGCGGATGTTCTCCTGTAATACCTCAAAATTTCCGGTAAAGCCCCCGCGATTTTTCAGCGCGGCGCACACCTGCTCGATGGTCAATGACGCTTCACTGTTTGTACGGGCTAAATATTCACCCTCAACACCGGATACTTTCAAATAGTTCGGGTATAAGCGCACGCGAATCACGTGCAATTTCTCATTAATATCATTAAGTAAAGACATAATGTTCTCCTTAAAAAAATGTTTTTGGCTGACCACAAACTGCGGTCCTTTTTTCCACAAAGAAAAAACCTATAGAGTATAGAATAAAATTATAAGACTAACTGTAAGATAACTGATAAATAACGGTATTAAGAATAGTAGTATCTTTTTTAATAACTTAAACGAGCTTGCCGTAGTACGGCTTTACAATCATATTTGCACTAGGCGCCTCCTAAAAATAAGTTGTCTTCACAACCTCCTTGATTATAATATACCAAATCCTTCAGCCTTCGTCAAGTCTTTTCTGAAAAAAACGACGATTATTTATTCGCCAAAAGAAGCCAAAATAAAAAAAAGATGCCACGATACACAGCCTGCGGCGCTCTTTCGCCACTCATTTAAGCGGAGAATACTGTCAATAACCAGCCCTCTTAACACTATTGATAAAGAGGAGGAAAATGCGTATACAACACCAATTTGAGGTTATGTACGACGTTTTATGTCGTCTGTACTGCGTATTTAGGGATATGTACGACGGTTTATGTCGCTTTTTGTACGGATTTTGTGGTGTAGATGAAATAAAAGTTCGCTTACAAGTAGTTATGCACCATTATTTTTGAATTTGTTGGAAAAACACTTGACAAAATAAAAAAACTTGTTAATATAAGTATATGAATAATATAAATGTAAGCCAAAATTCACTATATTTTGAAAAATTAGTTGAACACAGATTTATTTCGGATATGATGACCTATTGTTTGTATAAAAAAGAAATCGCACTTGAAATTATTCATGCGGAAATTGATACTAATGGTTATGACTTAATATTAAGTTATAAAAATATCAATAGATATATACAATTAAAAACGTCTGAAGAAAATAGCACAACCTCAAG
>Ga0268262_10001400_pt1 | contig 29800 bp, 27 predicted proteins | sample TergutNc150P3_FD_190354 | JGI IMG/M metagenome (GOLD analysis project Ga0268262, IMG submission 190354) | Nasutitermes corniger P3 segment gut microbial community from laboratory colony in Florida, USA - Nc150 P3 (SPAdes) (version 2) | ecosystem: Host-associated > Arthropoda: Insects >... | reverse complement strand
CAAGCAAAGAATGTCCGGGTCTGTTTTTGCAAACCAGTCCGCAAATCCCTTTTGAGCGGCTGCACGGATACCGTTTACATTCCAACTGTAAATAACCATTGTGAAAATATAGTAAACGCTGATTAACCACGCTCAATTCCCCAATCCCAATGCGTTAAATAACAAAAAATGTAAATATTTGTTTGCAAAATACACAAATCTGAATTTTTTTCCCCGTTTCGTTCGTCTAATGTATAACTATGTCTAAAAAACTCCCGAAATTCGCTCCACTCACTTTGGATTCTACTTTCAAAAAAGCCTTCGCTAACGAGCAATACAAAGAATTACTTTTATTCCTCCTTAACACTTTCCTTGAAAGAGTTCTCAAAGAGCCTATCAAAGATGTGAAAATAATACACACAGTCCAACTGGGCAAAACTAAGAAAAACAGAGGAGCCGTCTTTGACATTCAATGCGAGGACACTTCTGGTGTAAGGTTCATTGTAGAGATGCAAGTGGAGGAACAGAAGTACTTTATCAAAAGAAGTCTCTTCTATCTCTGCATGGCGGTAGCCAATCTTGCCAAGAAAGGCAAGATGGAGAGCAAAGGGAAGAAAATCCCTTACGATTATAACATTTCTGTGGTCTATACGCTCAGTTTTCTCAACTTTGATATAGATTTTGGGAAGAGCTGCGATGAGGTTGTGCAATATATTTCCCTTTCTAATGAACTTCACCCGGAAGTTCGCTACGATATTATGCGTTTGATTTATGTCCGTCTTCCCAAATTTGATAAAACCGAGGATGAATGCAAAAGCAACCTTGACAGGTTGCTTTTCATGTTTAAAAATGCCCACAATCTTAACAAGATACCTAAAAGTTTCAATAAGATGATGTTTAAGCGACTTTTTGAGATTGCGAGAATTTCTAATTTTACGGATGAGGAGCTTATGGACTACGAAAGTGATATGAAGCGTTTCAGCGACCACATGAATGCCTTGGCTTATGCTAAGGAAAAAGGCGTTGCGCAAGGTGTTACGCAAACCGCCCGTAATATGCTTACAAAGGGATTTTCTGTTGCTGATGTGCTTAAAGCGACAAATCTTTCTCGCGAACAAATTAGAGCATTGAAGCGGGCTTAGGTTGTTAAAGCGGTAGTGGGTGGCACGGGGTTCAAGTGTCTATGCAACCATGTCTCCGAACGGATTTGGGGGGTTGCAGAGCGATTTTTTTGGCTATTAGTCATATTTGAGCGTAAAATATAAAATTTTTACATGATTATCAAGGGTATTATATATAAAGTAAGGAATGATTTTTAGTAAATTCTATGCAAAATGTTTTTAAAAGCCTTTCTATTTGTTGTTACTCTGTTCGCGGTTTTCTCCTTTGCCCAGGATTCCATCTCTACATTAAAAATCATATTTGCTGGAGACCTTATGGGGCATGTAACCCAAGTTAATGCGGCAAAAAGAGAAGCCGATGGAAATGGCTATGACTACAAGCCCGTTTTCAAGCACCTAAAGCCATATTTTTCAAGCGCGGACTTGGCTGTTATAAACCTTGAATATCCCCTTGCTGGCGAACCTTACACTGGCTTTCCTCAGTTTTCTTCACCAGACGAATCGGTTTTCGCCATAAAAGATGCTGGGTTTGACATCATGTCAACTGCCAATAATCACTCGCTGGATAGAGGCAAACAAGGCTTGGAGCGCACGCTTTCCGTTTTGGATTCCATGGGGTTAGAATACTTTGGAACATATAGACATGCGGCGGAAAGGGATAATAGATACCCTCTTATTATTGAAAAAAACGGGATAAAAATAGCATTCTTAAGTTATACTTATGGAACGAACTTGATTGAGGAAGAGGAACCTAACATTGTGAACCGAATAGACACAGCCCAAATTTTCAAAGACATAAAAAAAGCAATCCTCACTTCCCCAGACTTTATAATTGCCTTTATGCACTGGGGTTCTGAATATGAAAATACGCAAAACCAAAGGCAAAAGGAATTAGCTCAATTTTTGGCAACAAATGGCGTTAATTTAATTATAGGCGGCCATCCGCATGTAGTGCAGCCATTTGATAAAATTTACGTTTCAAGTACCCGCGACTCTGTGCCCGTTATGTATTCCCTTGGCAATTTCTTTTCAAACCAAAGAAATCGCTATACAAACGGCGGAATAGTTTTTGAAGTGAATTTGCAAAAAAATAGCAAAGCGGGCAGAAGAGGCGGAGTCAATTACACAACAGAAATCTTAAGCTATGGCTATATGCCGTTTTGGGTTTACAGATTTAACAAAAACGATGGCAACGTATTCCGCCTATTGCCTGAATGCAAAAAATATCCCACTGCCTGCAAGGAATACAAAATCAACGTAGCGGACAAGGCTGCGATGGAGTTATTTTTTGAAGATACCAAAAAACTCTTGAAAAACTTGCCTATTGTGAATCCTTACTAATCACTCTTTGTCAAAAAAAATAGTATATTACTTTAAGCAATGGCTACATCGACGCCTCCTTCCATTTCCATAATAATTTGCTCCCGCAATCCTAGCGAGGCTTTGAGTGTGCGGCGCAATTTGCTCGGCACGGCAAAATATCCCAATAGTTTGGAGATTATCGTTTTGGATAACAGAGAAAAGAACGAAGGTTTGTGTGCTGTGTATAATCAAGGCGTGGCAAAGGCAACTGGCAGAGTTTTGGTGTTTATGCACGAAGATGTGTGGATGATGGAGAAGGATTGGGACGTTGTTCTTTTGAAAAAATTTAAGGAACTCCCAGAAATGCAGATACTCGGAGTGGCGGGCTCTGCATACCTAGTAGATTATCCTTACGCTCTTTGGGCAGCAGCAAATATTCCTTGGACTTTTGGAAAAGTTGTACATCTTATAGAAAAAGAAGATACGTTTTTCTTAGCGCTTTTCAATGACAGGGATGGCGACCAAGAGGCTGTGGTTGTTGACGGTTTGTGGTTTGCCGCTAGGAAGGTTTTATTTGAAAAAATTTCTTTTGACGAAAAGACATTCCCCGCTTTTCATTTTTACGATTTGGATATCTGTATGCAGGCTCTTGAATTTGGCAGGGTTTATGTCACAACGGATATTCGTGTTTTGCACAAGAGCAAGGGGAGTTTCAAAGAAGAATGGAAGGAGTGGAGCAGTATTTTTATTCAAAAATGGAAAGATAAATTGCCTGCCTATACTGCTACCCAGCCATCGCCTTCAAATGGATTACTCAAAGCTGGGAACGTGGATTTGCATGGCAAGGTTAAAATACCGAGGTGGTGATATATGAAGAGACCGTGGGAAAAAACAATGGATTTAACAAAGCGTATTTTAGAAATTGGTCCGCTGGATAGGCCTATTTTTAAAAAAGAAAGCGCAAATGTTTTTTATGCAGACATAAGGGATACACAAGCGGTAAAGGATTTTTACAGAAATAATAACAACGATAACATAGACATTGAAGCTATTGTCAATATTGATTACGTGATTAAAGGAACTTACAGCGAATCGATTAAAGCTGACGAAAAATTTGATTATATAGTTATGAGCCATGTGATAGAACATGTCCCCGAATTGCTCAAATTTTTTGATGATATAAAAAATGTTTTGAATGCAAATGGCAAATTATGCCTTGCCGTACCTGACCATAGATTTTGCTTTGACCATTTTCGCCAGCCCACATCATTTGCAGAGGTTTACGATATTTATATAAACGGAATAAAAAATTTGCCTTTTAGAGTTTTGGATTCTAGGTTGGCGGAACACGCAAACGATTCCGTATATTGGTGGAACAATCCTGCAAATTTTGATAATTTGCCAAAAACAAAAGAACTATTTGAAAAAGCAAAAAATGATTATTTCAGAGCATTAAAGGGTGAATATGTGGATGTTCATTTTTCGGTCTTTACACCGGAGACTTTTTTATTGTTGCTGTACAATATGTTGAATTTCAATCTGTTGCCATTTAAATGCGTAGAATTTTACAATACATACGTGAATTCAATTGAATTCAACTGCGTTTTGGAATTTGAGCCGAATTTGCTGATTGAAAAATCCGCGGAACAGGAAAATGAAAAAGAACAATTGATAAAGCTCCTTGCAGATACAAAACGGGATATGATTGAAAAAGAAATATATGCGTATGTTGAAAATTTGCAGAAAAAACATCCAGTATAATAATTTACTATATTATCACTATGCAAATACCTTCTGTTTCCGCAATGCAAGCCAGCTCGCTGAGAATTGATATCAGTGCGCACGATGTGGCTAACATAAATACGCCCGGTTTTTCGCAAAGCCGCCCGGTGCAGTCTTCGCTAAAACCCGGAGCACAAATATCTGCGATTCAAAAAATAGCGCCCCCTTCGCCGGAGTTCTCTGCAACGGACTTGGCAGAAGAGCGAGTTGAGCAAATCAAAAGCGAAAAAGACTTTGCCGCAAATGCCGCAGTTATCAAAACCCAAGACAAAATGCTCGGCGAAGTGGTGAATTTAGTGGTGTAAATGCTCCAGCATTTCACTAACTGATTTCCCGCTCTGCGGGTCTATGAAATCCGGTGCAATATCTAAGAGGGGTTTAAGGACAAATTCCCTTTGCGCAATATAGGGATGCGGGAGCGTCAAGTTTTCATCGTTTATTATAGAAGAACCGCAATACAACAGATCCAAATCTATCTCCCTTTCCTTCCATTTATCCCTTTTTTGCCTGCCCATCTTTTTTTCTATGTCTTTGCAAAGTTTCAAGAGTTTCTGCGGGGTTCTCTCCGAAAGAAACCCAACCGCCTGGTTCAAGAACTTAGCCTGGTTAGGCTCTCCCCAAGGCTCGGTTTCGTAAATTTTGCTCTCCTGCCAATTCAGCGACTCTTCGGTTCTCAGCAATTTCCTAGCCTGAGCGAGCCTTTTTTCGCGAGGCTCTATATTTGTACCTAATGAGATGAAAATTTGATTTAACATATTTCAATTAATATCTCCCTTTCATCATCACTAATTATCTCTATCTCAATTCTATGCGTTATGTTCAGCGGAAAATCACCCGCCATTTGAGGCCATTCTATCAGGACTATCCCTTTTGAAAGGGTAAAAAGTTCAATGCCTATGTCGTATAAATCTTTTGCATTTTTTATGCGATATAAATCCAGATGGTAAATGGGCGGTTCGTTTGGGTATTCGTGGACTATGGCGTAGCTCGGCGAATTCACAGTTCCCTCAAAACCCAATCCTTTGCAAACCCCCCTGCAAATAGCGGTTTTGCCCGCGCCCAAGCCACCTTTCAGGGCAACCACGTCACCAACTTTCAGGCTTTTGGCAAAAGAAAAAGCCCAAGATTCTGTTTGCGACTCTGAATTCGTGGAAATTTTAGGCATATCACTGAAAAACTCATGACTTGCAAATATAGTAAATGCGATTAACTCTTTTTTAACTACATTATCCCCAAACAAACTTTTAACAAGGAGCTTGGGATGGCAGCAAAAACATATGTGGATATTTTCAGCGAACATAATGGTTTTGCATCCTATAAGTGGGTTCATTATTTTTTTGTGTATGATTGTATTTTCAAGCGTTTTTTGGAAAAAGGGGAACCGATTAAAATTCTGGAAATCGGCGTTCAAAACGGCGGTTCTTTGGAAATATGGAAAAAATACTTGCCACAAAATTCTAAAATCTATGGTGTTGATATAGATGAAAAATGCCTACAGCTTAAATTCAGCGAAGGCATATCATTTCATTTAGGTAGCGCAACCGATACAGACTTTATGGAAAAAACTTTTGGCGATATAGAATTTGATGTTATAATAGATGATGGTTCTCATATTTGCAAAGATGTAATTGATACTTTTGAATACTTGTTTCCAAAACTGAAAAATGGCGGTTGCTATATAGTGGAAGATATACACACAAGCTATTGGAAAGAATATGGAGGAGGGTTGCACGAATGGACCTCAATTGAATATTTTAAAAAATGGATAGATATAGGAATAAATAGAGAATACATTGGAATTGATTTACCTGACTTAAATATATTAAAAATAGGTAAAATGATTTCACATATTTCTTTTTATGATTCCGTTTGTGTTATTGATAAATTTTATGGTATAAAAGAAATGTCATTTAAAGACGTAACTACGGGTGAATTAGCTTTGGTAAATGAAGAACCAGTCAAGTTAAACAGAACAATAAAAGAGAGAAAAAATGACATAGATATAGCAAAAAGATTATTTTGCGGGTAAACCGGCTGTTCCAAAAGATAACACTTTCTTTTGTTTTTCAACGTTTCATTTTGAAACATAAAAATACAAAAACGGCGTTTTTTGCTCAAAAAAGCCGTTTTTCATACGGCATAGCTTTTGCCTTATATAGAGCATGGAAGAGACTTTGGACAGAAAAGAGATTTCGGAAGAAGTTGATAAACTGATAGAAGAGTCGGCTGCCGAGGAAACGGAAAAAGAAACAGATAAGGAAAAGGCAACCCAAGATAAATATCTGCGGCTTTTTGCAGAGTTTGAGAATTATCGCACACGCTCCGCAAAAGAGCAGTTGGAGATAATAAACACAGCGAATGGAAAATTATTGGCAAAGCTCTCAGAGGTCAAAGACAATTTTGAACGGGCTTTTGCAGAGGAAAATAAAACGGGAGATTTGGCGGCTTTTGAAAAAGGCATCCGGTTGATTCAAGAGCAATTCAATAAAGTTCTTGAAGAGTCCGGTTTGGAAACCATGGATCCAATAGGGCAACCATTTGACCCGAATTTGCACGAGGCTCTTATGAACCAGCCGAGCGAAACCGTTCCCGAGGGGGAAATTATGCAGGTATTCCAAAAGGGATATAAAATTAAGAATAAATTGCTAAGAGTAGCAAAGGTAATAGTTTCGAGCGGTAAACCCGCATAGAATTTTAAATGGGAGAAAGACAATGGGAAAAATCATAGGAATAGACTTGGGCACAACTAACAGTTGCGTTGCTGTTATGGAAGGCGGAAAACCGGTTGTTATTGCTAACGCCGAAGGTTTTCGTACAACGCCGTCAATAGTCGCTTTTGGTAAAAACGGCGAGCGTTTAGTGGGTCACGTGGCAAAAAGGCAGGCTATAACCAATGCCGAAAAAACCATCTATTCAATAAAAAGATTTATGGGTCGCCGAGCGGAAGAATGCAGCGAAGCGGAAAAGCACATGCCTTACCGCTTGATTGGCAAGGGTAGCGACTTGGTGCGTGTGGACATAGACGGCAAGGAATATGCTCCGCCGGAAATTTCCGCAGTTGTTCTGCAAACGATGAAAAAAATCGCAGAAGATTATCTTGGACAGGAAGTTACGCAGGCGGTGATTACCGTTCCAGCGTATTTTAACGATGCTCAAAGACAAGCTACAAAAGATGCCGGCAGAATTGCGGGCTTGGAAGTTTTGCGTATAGTAAATGAACCAACTGCAGCCGCTCTTGCTTATGGTTTGGACACCAAAAAGAACGAGAAAATTGCCGTTTATGATTTGGGCGGCGGAACCTTTGATATTTCCATTCTGGAAATTTTTGAAAGCTCATTTGAAGTGCTTGCCACCAATGGCAACACTATGCTCGGTGGTGATAATTTTGACGAAGTGGTTATAGATTGGATCAACGAGGAATTCCGCAAGGATAACCCCGGAATAGACCTCAAAAAAGACAAGATGGCTTTGCAACGTTTAAAAGATGCCGCAGAAAAAGCGAAGATAGACCTTTCTGCCGTTACAACCACAAATATAAATCTGCCGTTCATAACCGCAGACGCAACTGGTCCAAAGCACTTGGATTTAACGCTCACTCGTGCCAAATTTGACCAACTCACCGCTCACCTTGTGGAAAAAACCCTTGAACCGGTTCGCAAAGCGTTAGCGGATGCAAAACTAAAAGCCTCCGATATAAACGAGGTTATTTTGGTAGGTGGTTCAATACGTATTCCAGCTATTCAGGATGCCGTTAAAAAACTGTTTGATAAGGAACCGCACAAAGGTGTGAACCCAGACGAAGTTGTTGCTATTGGCGCGGCAATTCAGGGTGGCGTTTTAGCAGGTGACAGCTCATTGAAAGATGTGGTGCTTTTGGATGTGACCCCGCTTTCCCTTGGCATAGAAACCTTGGGCGGCGTTATGACAAAACTCATAGACCGCAACACAACAATCCCTATACGCAAAAGTCAGGTGTTCAGCACTGCAGACGACAATCAGAGCGCAGTCACAATACACGTTCTGCAAGGCGAAAGGGAATTTGCAAGGGATAACCGCACGCTCGGACGTTTTGATTTGACGGGAATTCCGCCAAAACCGCGCGGTATGCCGCAAATTGAGGTTTCTTTTGATATAGATGCAAACGGTATTGTGCATGTAAGCGCAAAAGACAAAGAAACTGGAAAGGAACAGAGCATTAAAATTCAATCATCTTCTGGTTTAAGCGAGGAAGAGATAAACAAAATGGTTAAAGATGCAGAAGCCAACGCAGACAAAGACAAAAAATCTCGCGAATTGGTGGATGCAAAAAACCAAGCCGAGCAAGTTGTCTATCAGGTTGAAAAAACTCTGAAAGAAAATGAAGGGAAATTGCCTGCTGATATAGTTTCACAAGCGAATACCGCAGTTGCTGAATTGAAAGCAACCGCAGAAAAAGCTACGAGCAAAGAGGAAATTCAAAGCGCACTGGACAAAGCCCAGAGCGTTGTAGGTCAAATTCTGCAAGCGGCTCAAATGGCTGGAGCAACGAGCGGCAAAGCCAGCGGCGGTGAACATCAGCACGGCGATAACTGCGATGGTTCTTGTGGGGACAACTGCAAAAGCGGCGGGGACAAAAAAGATGGTCCCGTAGATGCGGATTTTGAAGTTGTTGATGAGAAGAAATAGGAAATGGCAAAAAAAGATTACTATGAAGTTCTCGGCGTTTCTAAAGACGCTTCCGCAGATGATATAAAGCGGGCTTATAAAAAGCTTGCTATAAAATATCATCCTGACAAAAATCCTGGCGACAAGGAGGCGGAAAATAAATTTAAAGAAGCTGCCGAGGCTTACGATGTGCTTTCCGATGAAAAAAAGAAAGCGCAATATGACCGCTTTGGCCACGAAGGTTTAACCGGAGGTGGATTCAGCGGAGGTTTTAGCGGTGGCGGATTTTCTTTTGATGATATCTTCACGCATTTTGGCGATATTTTTTCAGACATCGGTGGTTTCGGTAATTTTGGCGGTGGTAGCGGTTCGCGTAAACGGGGACCCGTACCCGGTGAAGATTTGCAAATGGGCATTGCCTTGACGTTAAAGGAAATAGCCGAAGGAGTTGTAAAAAAGGTTCGCATAAAGCGTTATAAAATATGCTCGGATTGCAATGGCAAAGGTGGTACAGGCATGAAAACCTGCCCGATGTGCTTAGGTAAAGGACAGGTGCGCCGCAGAATGCAAGGCATTTTTGGCGAGGTGGTAAATGTTGCCACCTGCTCAGAATGTAGCGGTACAGGTGAAGCCATCAGCAACAAGTGCAAAACCTGCTTAGGTCAAAAGCGCATTAAAGTAGAAGATACCATTGAGGTCAAAATTCCCGCAGGAGTTGCAAGCGGAAATTATATCAAATTACGCGGCGAAGGCAATGCAAGTGCGTATGGCGGTGCAACCGGTTCGCTTATTGTTCATATAGAAGAAAAGAATGATGATTTTTTTGTGCGTGACGGGCAGAATCTTTTTTGCAAAATTTCAGTTCCAGTTTACCGACTCGCTTTGGGCGGCGAACAGAGAGTCCCGACTCTATATGGTGAAGTGAAAGTAAAAATTTCCGCAGGTCTGCAACCCGGAACGCAATTAAGGGTTCGCAACCAAGGTTTACCCGGTTACAATTCCGATTACAAAGGTGACCTTTTTGTGGAGATTCAGGCTCATATTCCTGAGAATTTATCCAGCAAGGAAAAAACTCTTTATGAAGAACTCAGCTCCCTTGGGCAAGACCGTGACGAAAAACGCGAACGCGGCTTGCTCGACAGGATAAAGGAATTTTTTAAGTAGTTTCGGAAGTAGCCTCTGAAATAGCATTAGAAATATCTTGGGAAGTAGGGCGAGAACCAGCAGTTTCACCTAACTTCGCCTCTCTAATTTCAAGATCTTTTCTTTCCCATAAATTTATCTGTATGATTGGTATTTTTTCACCAGCGCTGTTGTAAATCAAAGCTATGGCAGGCCGGTTTTGCTCCCTTGAGTTTGAACGCAACACTACGCCCACATAGCCAATTAACTCGCCGCTTGAATCTGAAGTTATCATTATGCGGTCACCTGCGCTATATACGGGAATCATGGAAAGCAAAGTTTCAACAATAGAGGAATTGAGCTTTGCTCCAGAAAGTCTCACTAAAAATTTTATGCTGTTTATCGGAGTTTGGGCATCTATGCCGGGCGGCGGAGCTATAAGAGAAATGTAGTCCAAGGCAACGGCAGCAATTTCCGCATATCGGTTTATTTTGCCTTTAGGAGCAGGTCCCGTTGTACGTATCGGTGGTCCATTATTACCTGTGAGTTTGCGAGGATAACCGCCGCCATCTTGCCGCTCATGGTGCTGCAACGCCACATTCGCACAAATCAGCGAGACATTGCATATCCGTAAAATTTCAAAACCATAATCAGAATGCCTTTTTTTAAGCTCCAATTCCTCTAAAGACAACTTTGCGGCAGGGTTTAAAAGATTTTCTGGCAAAAGGACAAAACCTATGTCCATAAGCAGAACCGCTAAAATCATATCTTCAATTTCATCCGGGTCAAAATTGTAGCGTTTGGCGAGCAACGCTGCAACAATGGCACAATCTATGGATTGCTGCTGGTAATAATTACCAATGGAACGAGAACCTGTTATGTGCAAAAGAGATGGGTCTGCTTTTTTAAGCTCTTGGTAAATGTCTGCGGCAACTTTTCTGAAAGCCGAAATATTCATCGCTTCTTTTACCTCTTCTGGTTTATTTAAAATTCGCTCTGGCGTTGGAATCTCTTCCTCGGAATTGGTTCTCACAAGACCGAGCTTTGAACGAAAATCCAAGAAGGTTTTTCTCAGCAAAAGAACACCTTGATTTATGGTAACTTCCGAAACCAAATCTTCGTATTCCAAATCGTTTAAACCCTCTTCCAATACCCAAATCCTGTCTATACCAATGGCTGCGAGCTTTGCGCTCACATCTCCAGTCATCCGGTAGCCTGATGAAAGCATTATCTCTCCCGTATCGCGGTAAATGCTTCTGGCTAAAACATGCCCAGCCCGGAGTTCTTTTAATGCTATCTGTATCATATCATCACTCCTTAGTTATTTTGCTCCCCGAAAATTCAATATAAAAAATTTTCTTTTGCCTATTTGCACAAAACAGCGGTTTTTAACAACATTTCTGTCCAAAATTTCGTTAGCATTTGTAACTATTTTTCCATTGATTTTTACACCATTGTTGGCTAACATTCGCCGAGCTTCTCCTTTACTGGAAAAAGCTTCGGTTAAGTCAAGAATATCCAAATTCGTATAATCTCTGTCCTCAATATCTTTTATCACGGCATCATCTGGCAAATTGTTTGGATTCTCCCAGTCTATGTTACCGCTATGCACGGATTTTTCCTTTTCTCCAGCAGCCTTTGCAGCCTGTTCGCCGTGATATTGTGAAATAATGTCCAAGGCGAGGGATTTTTTCGCCGCTAAAATATCACCGTTCAATAAGTCCGTAATTTCATTTTTTGGTTTATCGGTCAAAAGCTCAAACCAGCTCTCTGCTAAACTGTCGGAGATATTGTAGATTTTATGGTACATAACATCTGCAGATTCGTTTATGCCTACATAATTGCCAAGGGACTTGCTCATTTTCTGTTTGCCATCTGTGCCTAAGAGTATAGGCATGAACAAGCCCACTTGAAGTTCTTTGTTCTCCTGTAATTGCAAATCTCTGCCTCGCAAAACATTAAATTTTTGGTCTGTTCCGCCAATCTCAATATCGCTTTCTATTTCAACGCTATCGTAACCTTGCATCAATGGATAAAGAAATTCGTGCAAACTGATAGGTTGTTTATTGGCGTAACGGTTTTTAAAATCTTCTCTTTCCAACATCTGGGCAATAGTTATGCTTCCCGCTAGTTCTGTCACCTTTCCAAAAGACATTTTAGAAAACCAATCGCCGTTATGGCGTATTTCGGTTTGCTCTTTTTTCACAATCTTAAAGAACTGTTCTTGGTATTCCTTTGCATTTTCCATAACCTGTTCATGGCTAAGGCGAGGGCGAGTTTGGTTGCGACCGCTTGGGTCTCCTATCATTGCGGTATAATCCCCTATTATAAGAACAACCTGATGACCTAAATCTTGGAACTGCCGCAATTTTCGCATAACCACCGTATGTCCCAAATGAATATCCGGCGCGGTTGGGTCAACGCCCAATTTGATGCGTAGCGGAGTACCTGTGTCTATGGATTTCTGCAATTTTTTATCAAATTCATTCTCAGGAACTATTTCCTGAACCCCACGCATGAGCAGAGCAATTTGTTCTTTGAGTGGCAGAAATTTCATAATAGAAGATTAGAAATTAGAAAAGTATGCTAAAATACCCTTGACAATAGTGTAAAAAATTTCTATATTACTCATAAATATGACCACTAACCCCAAAAAACGCTCTGCAACCCCCCAAATCCGCTCCAGAATATGGTTGCATAGGCAATTAACCCCTCAACAAGGAGATAAACTATGATAACACAGTATCATAAATTCGCACTCACGGCAAGCATTGCGCTTGCTATGGCTTTCACCTTTTCCTGCACACCGTACAATGGCAATGACAATCCACCGCCACCAGCAGCGGCAATATCCTCGTCTGGCGACTCGTCATCGTCTGGCGGCTCGTCTTCTTCTAGTGCGGCAATATCCTCATCTAGCAGTGGCGGTAGCGGCGGCTCGTTCTATTCTCCTTTCACTGTAACCGCAGGCACTAACGGTACCGCTCTTGGTGGCATAATTGCTGCCAACGGAGATGGCTTAATTACCAGTATTACGGTAACTGCCAATGGTACCACTGTTCCTCCTACTAATATTAGACCAGCATTAATTGGTATTGGTACAGACAAAGTTAATTTGGGTGGAAAGGCTGTTTTTGGTATTTGCATGCTTCTAAGTGCAACAGAAGGCACAACAGTTAAAATAGACGTTATTGCAACATTTGACAAGGGCGATCCCATTTCTAGTAATGCAAGTGTTACTATTGCCTGCTCGCCTCCTACACCTGTAACTAGGGGAGCAGTAACTCTCTCCGTTAAAGATAGTACTTTTGCAGATATAGATGTGAATCCTCGTAAAGCATACAAAACTGCTGGCATAACTGGCATTAACGCTGCTAACGCCGCTAAGATTGATTTGGTAGCGCATTATTCCATCGCTGGCAATGCAGTCTATGCTCCCGGTGGAAGTCATGGCGCAATTAGCATCTCTTTTCCTCAAGCAAATGATGTAGTGTTCTATGATCTTGGTGCTACTGCAACTGCAGCAATCAACTCCATAACAACAACTGCTGAAGTTAATGCCTTTGTGTTAAGTCCTATGTTTGATGCTATAATGGATGGTCCCGTAGTTAAGACTATTAATATAGTTAATGGTAATGCATTCTTGGTTTTGACTTCTGATGGTAAATTTGCTGCAGTTGTAATTTCAAATAATAGTGGAGGTGGTACTAGTGATGCTACTACTACTTTTACGGTTACTAGTTTATAGGCTCTGCCGGACGGTTACTTCAATTTTTCAAATGGCAATTTCGCTCCATTGTTCAAAAAATGCAAGGCACCAGATAAATAGACAAGCGGAGCGTTCCAGTTTATTGCAACCTCGTTGGTAGCGTAGCTGCAATCATTATCCGTATAAGAAAGAGCTGGTTTTCCTTTTTTTAGATAATCTTCGCAGTTTTCAGGTCTAACGTCTTGCCCGCCCTCGTGCGGACCTCCAACTAGCATACCGGGTACAGGCTCTAAAATGCCATCACTTCTTGATTGGCGGTGATGTGGATGCATCGGCGTTCTGTAGCCATACCCAGTTACAAAACTCAGGTCAAGAGGGTTGGCACCCAAAAGGTAATCCAAAGCTCTTTGAGCGGCATTCAGATAACGCTTGTCATTTGTGAGGTAATATGCGTGCAAAAGCACAATGCCATTATTCGCAACCACGGAATTTGAACCCCAAACAAAATTTTCTTTAAATATGGGCAATCCGTAAGCAGAATTTTCCGCAGAGCCCCGGAGTTTATCCGCTAAGGACAATAAGGCACTTTGTGCTGTTTTGGTTAAATTTCCTTCAAAACCGTTTTTGCTGTTTGCCAGCTTGTAAACCGCCAAAAAGTTTGCATCTCCCCACCAAGGAGGGGAATTGAGCTTGGAGGGATAAGTTGCTGGAGCTGCCTCAGCATCACTCTGATGAGAAGAATCCGAACTGAAAGGAATGGAATCTATGGCTTTTGAGTAAATTTCTTTTTTGGTGCTCATATAAAGTTCTGTCGCTGCCCATAAACGCTCGTCCATTGCGGTTTCTTCGGGATGGCGATATTGCCCGGTGTTCATTCCTTCTGGCTGTTTGTATAAAATCACTGGGTTTTTGCTTGCCCACTCAAAGGCTTTCTCCGCCGCAGCCAATGCCGTTTTTGAGAACTGCTCGTCAAAGCGTTTATATACTCTGGAGGCTTGAGCCATTACGGCGGCAAAATTCAAAGTGGCAGTTGTTGTTTTCATAACCACATACCTTTTCGCAGAATCCAAATTAGGCATTATATGCCCGCAGAACTTAGCCGTTGTAAGTTTATGATAAACTCCGCCATCTGTGTCCTGCATTGTCAGCATCCAATCCAAATTCCAGCGAACCTCTTCCAAAATATCTGGAACTTCGCTACCGCTCTCTGGAATGTTTAAGGAGATATTTTTAAGCTCATTTTCAAAATGTTCGTAAAGCTCCAAAAGGGTGAAAACGGAAATTCCGCTATTCACAATGTATTTGCCGTAATCTCCAGCATCATACCAACCTTTTGGGCTGCTTATTTTCCAACCCTCTGGTTTATCGCTTTCGGGATAAAAATAGACGCTGGTATCCGGGTGCCCAGCCTCGCGCGCCCATTTGCCGGCAAATTCCTCGCTTAGGGCTGTTGATGCCCTTTGGTAATAGAACCATTTTAACGTAGCTTTAAAAACACCTTCGTAAGCATTGTTGTCCACAATTATGTCATCTGAATTTTTTGCCCCTTTTATGTATGCGACGTATCGCCCCTTTTTCAAATCAGAAAAATCCGCTTTGCGTACTATTTCTTCGCTATATTCCCAAACCGCTGGCTCAGACAATGGAGCGGTCAAAGCTGTTTTCCCGCTTGCCGAATCCCTGAATTCCACAGACTTGGCATCTGTATCGCCATAAACGAGAATTTTTTTAGCTTCTTCTCCATAGCCAATCTGGTTAATTTTTGCTCTGGAACTTGAAATCTGTGCATTTTGGCACTGGGGTAAAAGAAATAATGATGAGGTAGCCATAAAAATCAAAGCGATAGGGTGTTTCATTGGGGATAATGTAGAAAACGCCAGAATTTTTAAAGGTTTTTAAATTTCTACATTCCTCCCATGTCTCAGGATCCTCAAAAAAAAATGAAGCCGCCGCAACTGCCGCAATTGCGCTCAAAGAATTTTTTCTTTTTAGCGGCAATGTGCTTGCTCGCTGTTTTAATGTTAAAATTATATTCTGACGACCCTATAAAGGAAATTTCCCGTACGCAACTCATAGAATGGATAGCAAGCCCAAATGTTAAAATTGACTCCCTCAACCTCCGCACCACCGCAGATGGAATAGAAATCCTCGGCAAACGCAAACTCTCTGTAAATGAAAAACCTGCAACTCCCAAGTCAAATGAAGAGCTATTTCGCTCCTATATGCTTTACATACCGGATTCAATGATTGCGGAGTGGGAAAAAAATGGCAAAACGGTGCGGATTTTACACGATGACAACACTTGGTTAAATCATCTATTCGCGTTTTTGCCGCTAATTTTAATCATGGTTTTATTCTGGGTTATAATGGCAAGGCAAGCCGGAGGCATGGGACGCGGTTTGTTCTCATTTGGTAGAAGCAAAGCGATTTTAATAAATAACGATAAAAACAAAACCACATTCAAGGATGTTGCTGGCTGTGATGAGGCAAAAGCCGATTTGGAAGAATTGGTAGCTTTCTTGAAAGACCCTAAAAAATTTGACAAGCTGGGTGGGCGCATCCCAAAAGGCGTGTTGCTCGTTGGACCTCCCGGAACGGGAAAAACTCTTTTGGCAAGGGCTGTGGCTGGCGAAGCCGGCGTTAATTTTTATAGCATGAGCGGTTCTGATTTTGTTGAGATGTTCGTGGGCGTTGGCGCAAGCCGTGTCCGTGATTTATTTGAAACCGGCAAAAAAAACGCACCCTGCATTTTGTTCATAGACGAAATAGATGCGGTTGGCAGGCAGCGCGGTGCAGGGCTTGGCGGCGGACACGATGAACGCGAGCAAACCTTAAATCAGCTCCTTGTTGAGATGGATGGTTTTGCGCCAAACGAGGGAGTTATTTTAGTTGCAGCCACAAATCGTCCCGATGTTTTGGATAAAGCATTGCTTCGCCCTGGGCGTTTTGACAGGCAGGTTGTTGTTAGCCTGCCGGATTTGGTTGGCAGAGAAGCTATTTTGAGAGTTCATTTGGAAAAACGCAAAGTTCCTCTTGATAAAGAGGTCAGCGTAAGAGATGTGGCAAAGGGAACGCCGGGGCTTGCTGGTGCGGACTTGGAAAATCTTGTGAACGAAGCGGCTCTTATGGCAGCGCGTTTTGGCAACCCAACTGTAACCCAATTGGATTTTGAAGAAGCGAGGGATAAACTTTGGATGGGTGCGGAGAGAAAATCCCTTTTGATGACCGAAGAGGATAAGAGAAACGTGGCTTATCACGAAGCTGGTCACGCGCTCTTAAATCTGCTGTGCAAAAATGCAGACCCCTTGCACAAATTAACCATAATCCCACGCGGTCGCGCTCTTGGCGTAACTCTCGCTCTTCCAGAAAACGACAAAGTTTCTATGAGCAAGGAAGCCGCAGAAGACCAAATTGCAATTTTGATGGCGGGCAGGCTTGCGCAAATTTTGGTGTTCAACAAACAAACTACCGGAGCTTCAAACGATATTGCCAGAGCAACCGAGCTTGCTCGCAAAATGGTAACCGAATGGGGTTTTTGCGAAAAACTGGGACCCATAGCTTACAGCAAAAACAACGATGAAATTTTTCTTGGCAGGGAAATCAGCAAGCCAAAAGAGATGAGCGAAAAAACCGCCGAAATGATAGATGATGCTGTGAATGAAATCATTCAAACACAGGTGAACAGAGTTAACGAAATACTGGCGGCAAATCGCGAAAAGTTGGATGCTTTGAGCGAGGCTCTTTTTGAGCACGAAGTTTTGAACAGGGAAGAAATAGACAAGGTTATGTCTGGCGAGTCCCTTGCCACCACTCAGAAAAGCCGTCAATATCAGCAGAGAAAAGAGCGGGAAACACAAGAGCAAAAAAAGGTTGAACCTCCGCCGGAACCTGATTAGTATCTTATGCCCATGCACAAAATCACGCTAATCTTGCTTTTTCTATCAGTTCTGGCAAGAACGGAAGAATCCAATGCTGGAACACCAGCCGCTATTCCCTTATTGTTTTGCCGGATAGATTTATTGTTGTGTGGAATTTTTGATTTTTTGTAAATTCCAACAAGAAAATGCAGAAGGAATTTGAGTGGATAAATAACCTGATTTTGAAAGCCGGAGCTTTGGCGAATGGGGTTGGCGATGATGCTTTTGTTTTTGGCAAATATTTGATTTCTGCCGATATGTCCGTGGAGGGTACACATTTTAGACTGGACTGGAGCACTCCTTCGCAGGCGGTGGAAAAATGCCTGCTCTCGAATTTTTCCGATATAAACGCTATGGGTGGTTCGCCTTGCGCAATTCTTTTTTCGGTTTGCATGAACAAAAAATGGAGCAAAAAAATACGGGACGAAATTGCGGAAGCAACGGTGAAGGTTTGTAAAAAACACAATGTGAGAATTTTAGGCGGAGATACCACAGGCGGGAATATAGGAGTTTTTTCCATAACGGTTTTTGGCAAGGCAAAAGACAGAATTTTATTGAGAAGCTCGGCGAAAGTCGGCGATGATGTGTGGCTCGCGGGTTTGCCGAGCGGCTCAAACATAGGCTTAATAACTGCCAATCCACCGTTGTGTCTTGGGAAAGAGCTTGCAAAAATAAAAGGCATTGGAGCCTGCATAGACACAAGCGATTCCATTGCGGAGAATTTGCAGCACATATCTGAGCAGTCAAAAGTTCGCCTAGAAATAGAAAAAATGGAAGATGCCATTTTGCAGAGCGCCGAGGATTTTTGCTTATTATTCACAGCAAGAGAATCAGCAAAAGAGAGTATTTTGAAATTGGCAAGGAAATTTTCAAAAAAATTCCCCATAAGCAAAATAGGCAAGGCAAAAAAAGGAAATGGTATTTTTTTGGCTGGAAAAGAGATTAAGGTAAAAGGATGGCGGCATTTTTAGCAACATTGGTGCCATTTTGCATACTCCTCCTCTCTTGCAAACCCAATCACTTGGAGGTGACGGAGGTTTTTGACAACAACGCTCCAAAAGAAGCCTACAAAGTCTCGCCAGATGGCGAAAAGAAAGTCTTTTACTCTTGGTATAGGAATGGCATAAAGGCAGAGGAAATATCGCTTGAAAACGGAGTGCCAAACGGAGCTTACCGCAGATGGGGCATAACCGGTTTTGTAATTGAAAGTGGCAGCTACAAAGATTCTTTGCGCGAAGGGAAATGGACATCTTTTGCAAAGGAAAAAACGCCATATATGCAGGGTTTCTATAAAAAAGGTTTAAAACAGGGCAAATGGACAATATTCAATGAGAATGGAAAAATAACGGGCGAACAATTCTACAAAGACGATTCTGCGACAGGAACTTGGAAAAAATTTTACAACGATGTTCTGATTGAGGAAAATTCCTGCCATCCATCAAATCAAATAGGTTATTTCAGGTCATATTCAAATGAAGGTAAAGCCTTAATATATCAGGAATGTCGCTATGGAAAACTAAACGGGGTTTTTATGTCTTACTATCCGGGGGGTTCCCTGCACAAAGTTGGGCATTTTAAAGATGGGTTAAAAAATGGTTTGTGGGTTGAGTATTTTGCAAAGGGAAATTTGCGGAAAATTGAAAACTGGGCTTTTGCCATGCGAGACGGAGAATGGGTGCGTTTTAACGAAACAGGCGAGATTCTTGCAAGGGCGGAATTTATGGACGGCAACGGTTTTTTTGAAGATAGCTCCTGGCGAAATAACAGAATACACGGTGAAATTCGCACATTCTTTAAAAACGGAGAGTATTTTCGAATTGAAACTTATGAAAACGGCGTAAAACTAAGAACCGAGGATTACCTCAAGGATTCCACAAGACTGGCTCTGGGATTTTGGAAAGATGGAAGAAAGGACGGGGCTTGGCGAACTTGGTACAGAAGCGGTGTGTTAAAAGACTCGTTGAATTTCAAAGGCGGAGAACTTTTTGGTGGGCAGTTTCACTACGACAGCACGGGCAGATTGTATAAAAAAGAAAACAAGTCAGGTAAAAATATGCCGAATTTTGTGGAGGTATTTTAGCTGCTTCACCAGGACTCGAACCTGGAACCAACCGGTTAACAGCCGGTTGCTCTACCATTGAGCTATGAAGCATCTGATTGTAGTCTTAAATTTAGAAAAAAAAAATGAGTTTGTCAAGGTTTAGAGCTTATATTGGAGGGTGTGAATAGTAAAACGGTGGTATTTACTAAATTTAAATTGCATGTTTCTTTTATCCGCAATATCAAAATTATTCGCGCCAAAATTCGTGGAAGAGGCGGCGGGTTTTATAGATGAAAACCCCGAATACATTTTTGTAAACAATAAAAAATCATTCGAAGCAATGCTGTCCATTTTATCGCAGGTAAGCTCTTGCACTATGGATACCGAAGCGGATTCAATGTATCACTATCAGGAAAAACTGAGCCTTATACAGATAAGCGTTGGCAAATATCATTGGCTTATAGACCCCCTTTGCAGGCTTAATTTAAAACAGCTCTGGAAATGCAAGGCTCTTAAAAATATAACCTTCCACGCCTGCGACTATGATTTACGGCTGCTCGCGATATTCCATGGGTTTTATCCCGAAAAAATTTATGACACTTCCATTGCCGCAAAACTTTTGGGCGAAAAACAAACCGGGCTTGCAGCATTGGTTGAAAAATATTTTGGTGTAAAACTCAGCAAGGAAAATCAAAAAGCAGACTGGACAAAAAGACCGCTTTCATCGGCAATGTGTTATTACGCCGTACAGGATACGGTTTATCTGGATGCCATTAAGGAACTTCAATGCGAAAAACTCAGGAAACTAGGACGCATGGAATGGCTACAAGAATCTTGCGAAAATTTGCTTAAAAATTTGAAAAGACAAAATGAAAATTCGAAAACCTCTCAAAAAGAGAGCTGGAGGCTAAAAGGCTCAAACGTGTTTAAACCTTTTGAACTACAACTTTTGAAAGCTGCTTGGCAATGGCGCGACAAAGAAGCCGAAAAAAGAGATTGTGCTTCTTACAGGGTTTTGAATCCTTATTTAATGCTTAATATAGTCAAGGTTGTGGCGAAATTCAAAGGAAAAATAGATGAACGCAATTTACCGAGATTGCCGAGGAATATGAAAGGTGCTATGCTTAAATCTTTTTTAAGAACATTAAACGAAGCTGCCACTGTTCCTGCGAGTGAATTTCCTAAAATAATCCTCAACAAAGCAGTTCCGCGTACCTCTATAAATGAAGACCTAAGAGAAAAACTGAGAGAATTGAGGAACGAAAAAGCCGAACAGTTAAAAATAGAATCCGGGCTTTTGGCAAAGCAAAGCCAGTTGAACGCACTTGCGAACGTATTAAATGGCGGCTGGGAAGAAAAATTCAATGTTGCCGAATTTATGAATTGGCAACGTGAAATTTGGCGGTCTTTAGTTCTCAAAGCAATTTTGCCAAAAACGCCAGATGAATTTAGAGCTTGGGCAAAAGAAAGGCTTTTGACAATGAGCGCAGAAACTAAAGCTAAGGAATCCGAGAAATTGTCTTTTGAGCTTTCAAAACGTTCCACTTTGGAAAACGGCTACATAGCTGCGTTTTATCCCACCGAGCTTGAGCCGCAAATTATTCCTTTTTTAAAAAAACTGGCAATAGAGAACAGATTGCTTTTGCCAAGGGTATTGAACAAACAGAAAATGGAGTTTGTTCTTGTGCAAAATTTGAGTAGCGATTTGTGTGCAGGGGCTTTTAAAATAATGGAACCCAAAGCGGATTTACCAGCATTTGAAAATTCGCCGATGGCATTTCTTGTGCCGGGTATTGTTTTTGGAAAGGACTGCAGCCGCATAGGGCATGGAGCAGGCTATTATGACCGTTTTTTGGCAGCTTTCAAAGGTATTCCGAGGCTCGGAGTGGCTTATTCCGTTCAAATCAGAAATTCGCTCCCGCAAAATGCAACAGACATGAAAATGGATGAAGTGCTATGGTTTAAATAAGCTCTCAATTCAATTCAACTGGTAATGGAAACTTGGTCTTTTCCTCTGTTGTTTGTTCTTCTATAACTTTTTCAAGGTTAAGATGCTCTTTTAACCAATCTATAATCTCTAAAACTAGGTGTTCCGGAGCACTTGCGCCGCTTGATATTCCAACGGTATTTATGCCGATGAATATGTTTTTATTTAAATCTTCTATTGAATCTATTAATATACTCTTGACCCCTTGTTCTTCTCCAAGTTCCTTTAGGCGGTTTGAATTGCTTGAATTTTGAGAGCCGACTATGAGAAGCAAGTCAATTTTTTGGCATATAGAGCGAACTGCGCTTTGCCTATTGGTGGTGGCATAACAGACATTTCCTGTTTTTGAACCTTGTATATTTGGATATTTTTCTTTTAATGCAGAAATTATGGCTGCGGTTTCTTCGGTTGAAAGAGTGGTCTGTGTGAGGTAAGCGATGCTTTTTTCATCAGTTGGCAATTTCTGAATATCTTCCACAGAGCTGACCAGATGCATTCTGCCGGATGAAAGTTGCCCCAGAGTGCCATCAATTTCCGCATGTCTTTGATGACCTATCAAAACTATGGAATATCCTAAATTTGCATATTGAATTGCGCTTTTGTGCACGGATTCCACAATGGGGCAGGTGGCATCTATAACTTTTAGGTGCAACTTTTTTGCCTTTTCATAAACATCCTTGCTTACGCCATGAGCGGAAAATACAATAACAGCACCTTCTGGAACGTCTGATAAATCTTCGGTAAATACGGTACCGATTTTTCTAAGGCTATCTATCACAAAGCGGTTATGTACAATCTCATGTTTAACATAAACCGGTTTTCCGAATTTTTTTATAGATTTTTCAACCGTTAGAATAGCACGTTCAACGCCTGCGCAAAAACCACGTGGCTTTGCCAAAATACATTTCATTTGGTATCCGGTTCTTTCAAAATGAAGGAACTTGCCAACTTGGCAAAAGAATAATAGTTTCCTTCTCTGCTGAATTTGAGCATCATTCGATTATTTGGAGCTTCGTAGTCTTCTTTTTGCTCAAGCATAAGAATCTTTATGTTGCTTAAATTCAAGAATAAATGGGAATGCAAGGAGTTAAGGGTTATTATGGCAGGGTATTGCCTTAACACGCTGAATATGGATTCCGAATGCAGAAGAACCGGATTGCTGCGTATTTCCAATTCTTCCATAATTTTGGAATAAGGCTCAAATTGCTCGGTCGTTGCGGCAATTGTTATTAAGCGCCAATCGGGCCTAAACGATTTGCAAATCATAAAAATTTCGCTTTCCGTCCAAGGTTCGCCTTTAATTGGTGGTTCTAGATTGAACAATATGGCATTAGATGTGGAGAGCTTGGGGGTAGAACCAAGCCGCTCATTTTTTTGCGTAACGTGAACGCTATCTTTTTCCGCCTTTTTAGGGTCTATTAAAAGCGTTTTATAAAGAAAATTTCGGGTTGCATAAATGCTGTTGCTGTTAGGGTAACTTTGCAGGGCTATGTTTAAAAACGGAAATTCCGGTCTTATGCCTATACGGTAATTGGCGTGAGTAGCTTTCGCCAGATAGAGGTAAGGCAATTGGGCATTTTCTTGTAAAAAAAGGCATAAATCCCATTTTTGTTCCTGTATTTTCTTTTCCACTTCAAAGAAATGCTCTTCGCCATATACCATGGCTTGACCTTTGTAAAAAAGGGATAGATGCTCCAAATTCAAAGCTCTTAAAATGTAACGGTTGTTCTCATCTGTCAAGATTAAAAAATCTTCTGGCTTTCGTTTTTCTGAAAGTTCAATTGCCAAAGGCAGAATCACAAATAATTTATCCAACTCCGTGGGCAAAAAAACTATAACTCTTCTGTTGCTGGAAATATCTGGCCTATACTGAAACATTTCATTTTCGCCGCCGCTTTTCTTTTCAAACCAAAGCCTCAACTGCTTATCCGAAAAGAAGCGCATATAGAACCAACGAACACCTTTAGCAAATGGCAATGGAGACATCGTTTATGAATATAGAAAAATATTTTTCTACATTCCGTTGACCATGTCTTCCTTATTCACCAAATTATGCGTTTTGTTCATAACGGCAATGTTGGTCAGCAATATAATTGCAACCAAAATGATTAGCCTTGGTCCTCTAATAGTTCCGGCAGCAGTGCTTGCGTTCCCCATAACCTATATTTTATCCGATATTTTCAGCGAAGTTTATGGTTATAGGGCAAGCCGTATAACCGCTTGGTATGCTTTTGGTGCCAATCTGTTAATGGTTCTATTCTTCAAGTTGGCTATTTTTATGCCCGGAGCGCCTTTCTGGGGACCTGAGGCTCAAAGAGCTTTTGAAGAGACTCTTGGCGGGACATGGAGAATTTTGATTGCAAGTTTAACCGCTTATATGGCAGGCGACTTTATAAATGACGTCATATTCAAAAAAATGAAGGAAAGGCAGGGGGAAAAGCGTTTTGGGGTGCGGGCTATTTTTTCTTCCATGGTGGGCGAAGGGGTGGATAGTTTTGTGTTCATCACAATAGCCTTTTGGGGAACTCCGTTTTTTACATACGCCATAATTCCAGCACAATGGACTATTAAAGTTCTCTACGAGATTATCCTCTTGCCACTTACAATTTTGGCGGTGAGAAAAATCAGGCAGGCAGAGCAAAATATTGTAAAACAGGAATAATTTACTATATTCCACTTATGCGTTATATTTTCATTTTCTCGTTGCTTTTATGCACTTTAGCAGCTCAAACATCTGCCACAGGAAAGGTTTTTAATAAAGACTATAGCGGCATAAGTAAAATCCAAGCAATAATAAAAACTCACGAGGGAAGCATTACCGTGAATTTGCTTTTCAAAGATGCTCCGAACACCGTGGCAAATTTCATAGATTTGGCTAACAAGGGCTTTTACAACGGGCTTCCCTTCCATAGGGTAATCCAACGCTTTGTTGTGCAGGGCGGGTGCCCAAACGGCGATGGCTCGGGCGACCCCGGCTATAAAATAGATGATGAAATAAATGATTTGGAGCATACTGCGGGTACGGTTTCCATGGCAAATTCAGGAGCTAACACCGGCGGCTCGCAATTTTTTATAGTGCAGTGGCCACAACCGCATCTAAATGGCAAACATACAATTTTCGGCAAGGTTGAAAACGGTCTGGACGTTGTTTATCGTATAGAGCCTTATGACCCGATTATCAACGTACAAATAGTGGAGACAAAATGAAATCTAAGGCTAAGCCTGCTACTCGTCTAAAGGAAAAAAATAAAAAAAAACCGCAGCAAAAGCGGGCAGTTAAGCCTATAACCAAAGCAGCAAAACATGTAGCTAAAGCAGCAAAGCCCGCCGCCAAAGCAACAAAGCCTAAAGCTAAAGCAGCGAAGCCTGTAACCAAAGCAACAAAACATGTAGCCAAAGCAACAAAGCCTAAAGTTAAAACAGCGAAGCCTAAAGCTAAAGTAACAAAGCCTGCTGCCAAAGTAGCTGAATCCAGCACTGCTTCTTCAAAAAAGGAGAAGAAATCAAAAAAAACAATTGAAATCACTGCTTCTAATTCAACGGCTCCAATTTTATCTCCATTGATGATTCCGGGAGCAAAATTTGTAAAAATTCCTTTCTTTTTTGATATTGAAGAAGAAGCTGGTAAGCGCAAATATATTGTGCAACAAAAATTGCCAGAAAAACCAACGGCATGTAGCCGCCCAAAAATAAGCAGCAATTTAGACAGCAAAAATTTGGTGGAATTTCTTTCGCAGCAATTGGAATACGAAAATAAAACTTATTTTGAAGGTTGCGAGGGGCAAATTTGCGTTAAATGCAATTCAAATAATGTTGATGCAAAATTTTATGTGGATAAATCACTTGGCTATTGCACGGAATGCGCTATGCTTCTGGGCCTTGGGCAATCCAAAGAGGGTGTATTTTCTGATGCTCAAATGGAGCTTATGCGACATTCAATGGAAAAATCCATGGAAAATGTAAAAGATATAGATGAAAACGATCTGGAAAGTGCGTTGGGCGATATGGATACCTTGGAATTGGAAGAAACCCTGCTTTCAGTAGAAGAAGACGCAGATTTTAATGTCTAAATCATTAAAAGCTAACGAATATCTTTTGTCTAGAATTCCCATAGGTTTTTCCGGTGGGTTGCACAATATTGAAGTTTTATGCAAAGTGCTTAGAGAGCCGCAGAAAAGTTTTGAGAGCATTCATATTGCAGGTACAAACGGCAAGGGCAGTACAGCTTTTTATTTAGCAAATATTTTGCAAGCGCATGGAGTTAGCACAGGGCTTTTTACAAGCCCGCATTTGGTGAGCGTTAGGGAAAGGTTTAAAGTAAATGGAAAAATAATTTCGCAAAGCGAATTAGATTCTCTTCTTTTGCAAGTTTTGGATGCGGCAAAAATCGCAAGGGTTGAACCTTCTTATTTTGAAACCCTTACAACAACTGCTTTTTTGTGGTTTAAGAAAAAACGTGTAAGGATAGCGGTTTTGGAAGCTGGCCTTGGCGGCAGATTGGATAGCACAAAAATAGCAAAGGGATGCATTGCCGGAATAACGAGCATAGGGCTAGACCATACGGAATTATTGGGTTGTACAAAAGAGAAAATTTTAAAAGAAAAACTCGGCATATTGAAAAAAGGTTCAACTCTTGTGCTTGGAAATTTGCCGAAAGAGCTAATCTCAAAATGCCCGCCTCATATAAAAGCCAAAAAAATCAACCCGCCTTTGCAAGTTGGGAATTACGGGAAAATTTATGTCAGAAATGCGGAATTAGCATGGGCAATCGCCGAAAAATACCTCAGCTCTCAATTCTCAATTCTCAATTCTCAATTAGCGAGAAACACGCTAAAAAACTCCTCTTGGACTGGCAGGATGCAAATGCTTTTTAAAAACAGGAAACTTAAATTTATTCTTGATGGTGCTCACAATACAGAGGCTGCTAAAGTTCTTGCAAAAAGTTTGAAGGAAAAAAACATTCCGCCTCTTGCCTGTATTTTTGCATCGCTAACAGATAAGGATACCTTTGGTGTTCTCAAAGCATTAAAACCGTATATATCAATTTGCTATCCGGTACAAATTGAAAATCCAAGAGCGAGGAGTGCAGAGGAAATTTGCGAAATTTGCAAAAGGCTTAAAATAAATACAGCTCCGTTTAATGAAAATATTTTCAGCAAATCTAAACCTATTCTAATAACAGGCTCGCTTTATTTAGTTGGCAAAACGGTTTCCAAATTATCCAGCGAATACGAAGAACTTGCGGAGTTTAAGAGGTTGAGAGGTTTTCCGAATGAAGGAAGGTTGTCAATATCTGCAACGCCATTTTCCCCTCCTCGCCCATATTCAGTGAATACTCGTTCACAAACATCTTTATATGCTGCAAGATAACCGTATCATCGTCTATCTGGGCTAACTTTCTTATAAATTCATTCACCGTCTCTTCTCTTTCCCAAGCGAGTTGCAAACTTTTTTGAACACACAAATCCATTTCATCGGCGAGTTCTTCGCCCAAATCTTTTTTTATAACCGTGCATCCAAGCGGTATGGGAACCTTCAACTCCTGTTCCCAAAATGCACCCAAATCAGAGATTAAATGCAAGTTGTCTCTTTGCCAAGTAAAACGGTGCTCGTGAATGGTTACGCCTTGGAAAATTTTCTTTTCACAAAGTTCGCGATATAGTTCATCAAAACGCATATAGTCTATTTTTGGAGCGTATTTTTTATGTCTTGCCCAGAAATTGAATAAAGCAGCAGCGGTTGTTTGTTTGCCGGGTAAATAAACGGGGAATTCATCACTGAAATCTTTGTTAGCAGAAGACAGAAGCAAGGGTCCGCAGCCATACCCCATTGCGCCGCCGCTTTTCAGCAAACGGTATCTATCTTTCACCAAAGGAAAGACCGCCGCGCTAACCTTTGCCATATCCAAGGCTCCATCTAAAATCTTTTCATTCAAGGTCTGAACATCAGCAAACTCAACGGAAATGGAACAAGGCGTTTTAATTTTGCCTTCAATAAGATTTTGATAAATAAAAGTGTCGTTAGGGCAAGGGGAAATTCCCAGTAAAAGCGTTGATTTCATTAATATGATTAAATATAGAAAACACTGGCATTGGCAGGGGAATCTTAAATTTTGTGAAATTTGTTAAAAATTTGGTTTTGGTTTGCCATTTTTACTATAGTAAACGCTGATTAACTTGCTAGGTAAATTTCCCAAACTACGCTCCAACATCATGCCATAAATAAACGCCCACAGACTCCGGTTGCGGCTCAAGGCGAATTTTGCTATATTCCAACTATGTCCAGAAAAACAGCACAGTTGTTTGATTTAATGTTCAAAAGCATAATAAAGGATGCCAGCTCGTCCGCAGTGGTGCTTATGATAAATGGCATTTACAAAAAGAACTATCCGTTAGATACACGTGTGACTATTGAACCCAACGAGCTTATCAAAGAACACCCTAAATCCGGCAAGATGGAAAAAATTGTCTCCGATATAATAGTATGAAATACCAACGTTCAAGGTGTTGCAGCATTCAGTTGCAGAATTAGAGGATATGGCATTGCTGTTGCCTTTTTACATTTTGAAAATACGCAAGGAGTTGGAGAGAAAAGGCATAGATTCAGCCAAACGAAAGGCATTATCCAAGAGGTTGGAGGGTTATGTAGTAGAGATAGGGAAAGTTTTCAAAAGGCTAGTGAAATTCAGTGTTTGATTTTTGTCTTACATATAAATATTATTTCCCGCCACTCCTTGAAATTTATAAAAACAAACATAATCCTTAGATGTATCATTCAGGTGAGAAATGTTTAACTTTGATGAATTTGCAAAGCGTTATGATAGATTAAGAGCGGCGGACTTAGATATAATCAATTGTTTTATTGATAAAATAAAACTCTCTAAAAACAGCAAGATTTTAGACTTTGGCTGTGGTACAGGCAACTATTTGTTCCTGTTAAAAAATTCGGGATATATCAATTTATATGGTATTGATAACTCTTCAAATATGTTATCGTATGCGAAAAATAAACTTGAAGCTAATTTTTACTTAGGTAATCATTATAATTATCCAGTGTTTGAGATTTATTTTAATTTCATATATATGATAGATGTAATACATCTTATTAAAGATATCGAATTGCTTTTTGATAAATTTAATCAATCTTTGGAATATCCAGCAGAAATAGCTATAGTAACTCAATCGCATGAGCAAATTAATAAATGCTTTTATAGAAAATATTTTCCATCCGCCACAGCCATAAATACTGATAGATACCATCCAATTGATAAAATTTTGTCTATATCCAAACAATTCGGATTTGATTTAAAAGAAAGAATTAATTATAAACAAGATGAACCATTATTAGTAGATGGAAATTATTTATCTAGAATTAAAGAAAAATGTTTTTCTACTTTAGAGCTAATTCCACAAGAAGAATTCGATTTAGGAATTAAAATGTTGGAGGAAGAATTGATTTGCAAAAAGTCTTTCATGACAAGGCATTGGGGAAGAACGATACTATTTTTTAAAAGAGGATAAGTTATGAATAGGAATAAATTATTTGAAAATCCACCGTCACAGAAACGCGATTCATCGCCCCCTCGTTATTTGGCACGCCACCATAATTCGGAGTGTTATTTATTTTGATTACCGCATGAATAAGGGCATAACGCCACCTTTATGCTGGACAAATTTTCAAAAAATAATCAGGCAAAATCGTAGGAATAGGAGAATCTGAAAAGTCGTTGCGTATGTTGGGTGTACTTGGCTGTTCGGCACCACGTTGCTGGGCGCGATAAATCGCGCCCCTACGATTCGGAACATTTTGTCGTTTAACGCATCGGGGGGCGGTATCTCACTCTCCAAGCTGTGCCTTAATCATGTTTTCAATATCCGCCAAACTATAACCTTGCTTTATAAGGCTGAGAATTTCCGCTCTGCTTTTCTCCACGCCCTTTTCCATGCCAATCCCAATGCCTTCTTTCCTGCCAATCTCAATACCATCTTCAGTATTGAATACGCCATTGTAACGGAGATACCACAAGGTTAATTGCGGATGGATTCTGCTATCTTTTCCCGTACCATTACACCAATAATCTCTGCCAAACTTTTATCAGCCTCGGTCATTCCGTGCTTAAATGCGGAACTGCTATATTTGATTTCAAAATTTATTGTTGCGAAATCTTTTAGTTCCATAATAAGAAAATAGAAAATT
>Ga0268262_10001399_pt1 | contig 29814 bp, 30 predicted proteins | sample TergutNc150P3_FD_190354 | JGI IMG/M metagenome (GOLD analysis project Ga0268262, IMG submission 190354) | Nasutitermes corniger P3 segment gut microbial community from laboratory colony in Florida, USA - Nc150 P3 (SPAdes) (version 2) | ecosystem: Host-associated > Arthropoda: Insects >... | reverse complement strand
TAAGAGGTAATCCCAACCAAATTTTTCTACTTTTCATATTTTCCTCCTGATTTCCGCCCGTGGGACGGTGGCGGTAGTAGAACCGCACTTTTTATAAGATCGCAATTGTGCCGCAGAGTACACAAAAAACAGGGGGAATAATGCAAGCATGGCGTTAAAATTCCGTAAAAAAGATGCGGCTTTCCTTGCTTTTAGAAATAAATTCCATGATATTTATTTCTAAATGGCATGGAGGTATATATGACTTTTATGGAATTCCTAAAAAAGTTTCCAACAGAAGAAGCAGCCATAAATTATTTTGTGGATATAAGGTACGAGGGGACTGTCGCCTGCCCGTACTGCGGCGCGACATCGCGTGTTTATCGGTATAGAAGAAGAACACGTTATTGTGAGTGTTCAAAATGTAATAATTCATTTTCCGTTTTTAAAGGTACTATATTTGAGGATACTAAATTGGATATTAGGAAATGGTTTTATGCAATCAATATCTTTCTTAATGATAAAAAAGGCGTATCAGCCTGTAATTTGCAGCGCGAGCTGGGCGGTAGTTATCGAACATCATGGCGAATGCTGCATCAAATTAGAGCGGCTATGGGAAGCGAGGACACATTCAAGGTATTTAGTAAAATAGTCGAAGTAGATGAAACTTATGTGGGTGGAAAACCGAGAATATGCGCTTCCCGGCGATGGAGAGTAACATCAAAAGTGCCCGTGATTGGCATTATAGAAAGAGAAACCAAACAAGTTCGCGCCAGGGTAGTCAGTTTTTCCGGTGAAGCAGGACGAGGTTTGCTTAAAGCGTTTCTCATACCTTTTGTTAAAAAAGTCACCGTCGAAGGAACAACGGTTATTACCGACGACTTTAAGGGATATTCTGCGCTGGATGGCGATGATGAACCTTATACACATTTAACCGTGAATCATTCGGCAAAAGAGTACAGCGACAGAAACGGTACGCATACAAATAATATTGAAAATTTCTGGAGTATCCTTAAACGGGGTATCATTGGAGTATACCATAAGACAAGTCCCAAGTATCTGCAGCGCTATGTCAATGAAGCTTGTTATAGAAGGAATAACGGAAATAATATGAGCGCTTTTAACAGAATATTAAAACGGGCTGTAATGCCGCAGGCAAATTATGCGTGGAAAGTGGTATGCACAAGAGGCCGGTTTTAGTATTTTTTTAAGTAACTATTGTGTACTCTGAGGCATAATTGCGTTTGTCTTTTTGTTTTTTTATGACAATTATTCTTAAAATGTCATGTTTTTTTATTTTATATAAATTATATTTTATCTTTGTTTTACTTTCCTCACTTCGTGAGATTTATTTATAATTTAGAAGGCTTTACTTATTTTTTACAAAAAATATCTAAAAAACTTCTTATTTTTATTTTCTAAACATCATACTTATTGTTTGTAGTTTTATATAATTAGTTATAAAAATATTGACAAAAAATTATTATTAAGGTATATTACTATTAATAAATTCTTATAAAAAGTGCGGTTCTACTACCGCCACCGTCCCACGGGCGGAAATCAGGAGGAAAATATGAAAAGTAGAAAAATTTGGTTGGGATTACCTCTTATCGTTTTGGTTCTCTCTATTCTCTTTACTGGCTGCGATGACCTGCTCGGCGGTCTTGGCGGCGGTGAAACAACTACTGTTGTAGAACCGACAACGCCTGTTTCAAATGTGTCTGCTGGAAGCTACGCTAGCAATCAAACTATAACTCTTACTACAACACCGGCAGAGGCAGAAATTTACTACACTTTAGATGGTAATGACCCAACAGCAAGCAGTTTACAATATACTAACCCCATTGCAATAACCGGGCCAACAACGCTTAAAGCCATTGCCATTAATGGAACAACCACAACAAAAAAAAGCAAGATATTTAGCGCATATTACAATGTTATACCTGGCGCGACGTTAGTAACCAGCGGCACCGATGGTGATACTCCTGTAGCAGGATCATTACGCAAGGCCTATAATGACTTTGCTGAAAATACTGGTGGTACAATTATAATTGATAAAAGTGTACCAGTCATTCTTTTGGTAAAAGAGTTGAATATTAATAAAAACAACATAACCATTGAAGGGAACGGCGTGATTATTCAAAGAGATACTTCAAGTTTTCCTGCAAACCAAAATTCATTAATAATGGTCAACAACAATAGGAGTGTTACTATTAGACGTGTTCATTTTAAAGACGGTAAAGATGCAAGTAATGCGAGTTCTACTATATATGGTAGGGGTGGCGCTATTTATAATAAAGGAAACCTCCTTTTAGAATCCTGTATTTTTACATTAAATACTACATATTGGGGTGGCGCTATTTATAACGCAGTTCCATCTGGTAGTGTTACTGCAACAAATGTTGGTTGTAAAGTTTTAGGTTGTACATTCTACAATAACTCAGCCACATCAAAAGGAGGAGCGATTTATCATGAAAGTGGAACTCTTAACCTGAAGGGAAACCTGTTCTACGGGAATACTGTTGGCACGGGCGGTACTTATCCGATAGCATTTAATCAAACCGGTTTAGTATCAGATGGTTATAATGTGGTTGATATTGATTTTACTGGAGCCCAAGGAGCTGGTTGGTCAGCCCAAACAGGAGACAAAACATTAGATGAGCTGTATATAGAAACAGCTCCGTTTGATACAACTTCCTTTGTGCCTATCAGCGATTTGAAAAACCATATACCTTCGAGCGTTACAGGTTTACCAATTGTGGACTTTAACGGCGCACTCAGAACTACGGGAGTGCCTGGCGCTGTGAATGCGAAGTAAGAGCAAGTAAACTGTAAATAAAGAAAGCCGTCCGAAAGGACGGTTTTCTATTTATATGCCGCTTTTATGTTTTTTTAGGAAAATATTTCTCGCAGTATTGCAGAAGTTGTTGTTTGTGCGATTACTAGTAGTCTGTAAAGAACTAAATATTAACAAAGCATTATTCCCAAATTTTATCTCGCAGAGGCGCATCGAACCTTTGGTTCGCAGACGCAGAGGACGCAAAGTTGTTATTCGAAATATCATCATTATACCTTCATGATACTTGTTTTTAAGATAATATATCTTTGTATAACGAAAATCTATCGGACAGGAGCTTTGCGTCCTTTGCGCCTCCGCGCCTCTGCGTGAGGTCCTTCTCGTAAAGTTTTAGCCTTTACAGAGTACTAGCTGTTTTGCCAACATATCGGCGGTGTTTAAAATTCCTGCGGTATGTTTTTTCTTATTAAAACGACCAAGCAAAACGGTCTTGTTCCCTTTGATTATCTCTCATTCTCCTTTTTAAAAAGATTCCGCTTGCTTCCCTTCCGGTGACTGAAAAAATTGTTCCCTGGAATATTTTCACCGCCAAATTTACGGATACTTCCATAATTATCAAATCGGTATCAAGTTAATGGCCATTAAGCTTCATACTAATTTTTTACATATAATTATTCTGTTATGAGCATAATCAGAAATAAACGGTAATTTTTGAAAAAGCGGTTCAAGAAAATGTATTTTGTGCGCAATTTTTTCGGATGCTAATATTTCAATAACCGGTAATACTACATTAAATTTTACCGCTTTTTTAATTGCAAATCCATATTTTTTCAGTAATATTGACACATATTTATCCGAGTAAAGCAGAGTCTGATGCGGTTCTTCAAAATACGTGTGATCAAAAACGGTAAAATCAGTATTTCTCAATCAAAGAATAATTCTCAACATAATAGCCGGATGATTCAAGCGAATAAATCTTTTGAGCATCAATGACTAACAACGCTGTTTTCATAACTATTTTCTCCTTGAAATATATTTTAATTATAACACAAAATTCCTGACTGGTGTCAATAAGCCTAGTAAGTATTTCTCATTTGACTGCAGTTTACGTTTCCGATTAAGCCTTACGTAATACTTTCGTATATACTCATTTTATACTTTTAATATACCCAATTAAATAGAGGCTGTCAACAACGCTAGCGTACTGTCCCAAACATATTTCAAAAAACCTCTTTAGCAAATATTTGAAAACATGAAAAAAAAAGATGATTAATCATTCATTTTTAACATATTTACCTGTACTTATATTTTAAAAAAATAAAATTATAAATAAAGAAGAATCTGAGAATTAATCCAATGTTCCGTTAATTATTCTAAATATACCGTCTTTCATTATTCCTGCTCCGAAATTCAGAATAAAACCAAGTTTCGTATTTGACAATTTTAAATATGTTAATAATTGTTTTTTATGAACATCGGTTATTCTTTTTAATACGCTTTTTCCCTCTTTGTGATCTTTGTCCCTTCGTGATCTTTGTGTGAAATTCTTACGGTAAAAATAAAAAAAGGGAGTAAACCAAGGGAACCGGAGGTTCCCAGTTTACTCCCAAAAATTTATTGGGCGATACAAGACTTGAACTTGTGACCCCCAGCGTGTCGAGCTGGTGCTCTAACCAACTGAGCTAACCGCCCTTAAGATATTATACCACTTACAGTGAAAATAGAGAATGCTAAATTTAAATATTCTTTGCTGACTACTACTTCACTCTTTCGCGGATAGCGACGTTTACCTCAATTTTATAAGGAGCGTCGAGTTCCATGGGTACAATAAGGGCTTCCACTTCACCTAGGTTTGTAGAAACTTCCATATTATCACCGGTAAAGAGCGCCGGTGGAGTAAGGTCAAACTTAAAGCCAAGATCGTGAAGCTTGGTTACAGCTTGAGCCGTGATCATATTAGCCAACTCTTGAATGGTCGCCTTCCCCAGTTCGTCAAAAACCGTGAAATTTTCGCCGTTCATTTTGCCGGCTACAAATAAGGCTGTCTCTTTTGTCATATCAAAAAGAACGCGTCCTTCCACATCGCCCGCAAGCCCGACAAGTGCCGCAACGCCCATGATGGACATTGAAGTAGGCTTAAGATATATTTCTCCCCGTTTAACTTCAATGCTTAAAACTTCCTTTAATACGGCATAAGCTGATTCCACAAAGGGGTTGATATACTCAACTCTCATAATTCACTCCTTATAATTTTTTTATGCGCTATGCGAAAAGGCAGAAACAGGATCATCGGCAATTGCTTCCCAAATAACTCCCGTAAGTTCTTCATTCCTGCCCAAAATAATAATTCCATGATTTCTCAGTTTCTCCGAGAAATCCGCGATCATTCTTGTCTGTGATTCCGCATCCAAGAATGAAATAACATCCCTTACAAGAATCATATCCACTTCAGGAATGGTATTTTCATTTACTACATCATGGTATTCAAAAACAATCATGTCCTTTATGGTCTGATTAAAAGAAAAACCGCTCTTTCCTTGTACCAAATAAGGCCTGCAATATTCCGGCACATCTTCCAAACTATACGTCATATTAGGCGCTTGTGAAACAGCCATGATATCGTTATCGTTTGCCCATATTTTAATATGAGCGGTCGGATACCTGGCTTTAAGTATACACGCAAATGAATAAGTTTCACAACCCTTTCCGCAGCCAATGTTCCAAACGCCGAGATTTGTAAAGTTGACATTTGGAAGTATCTTTTTAACGGCATTTGCATAAGTTTCGTTCCAGAACTGATTTGTACAGGGAGACGGGAAATCATCAAGGAATTCATTGGCGTCTGAAAGACTCCTTAACTGTAGCTCGTCTCCTGTGCGTCTTGAACTCCATTCGGCAAAACGCTTGTGAAGCCATCTTTCATTTATGCCTGTAACGGTAAAGTGCCGCAACGCCGCGAGGCTTTCCTGGATAAAGCCGACAGCCGTATCCGCGGCAGCCCTTTGCGCCGCGGCCGAATCCGCTGCCGGAGGCGGCGGAACAAAGAATTCGCCGCCTTCTGATACCGCGGCGCGAGTCTTGCTTTTATCGTCTTCAATGGAAAATATACGTACAACATCCAGAATGATATAAAGATCGCCCTGTTTTTCCACAACGCCGCTTATATACTTAATGTTAATGTCGCCGAAAATAGGATGCGGCGGCTGTATCGTATCTTTTGTGATTCCGACAACTTTATCAATTTTATCTACAATTGTTCCATATACCTGATCATTAATATGGAGGATGAGCATGTTTTCTAAATTCTCTTCCTTCTTTTCTACCGGTAAATGGAAGAACTGCCTTAAATCAATTATTGGAATAATGTCGCCGCGCAGGTTATATACGCCCCGGACAAACGACGCCGCATTAGGCACGAAAGTAAATTTATCGGCTTTTGCAATTTCCTTTACACTCATAATATCAACGCCGTAGTCCTTACCGGCGAGAGAGAAAGTGACCATTTTAAAGTCTACATTGTCTACCCTCTCTTTTTGTTCCTGTAAATCGGCGTTTACCTGTTCTAAATCCTTTATTACTGCCGCCATACCTTTTACCTTGTCGAAGCTTCGCGGATTCGGCGCTGCTCCATTTCCTTTTTAAGCCCCAATTCAAGAAGCTGGCCAACATCAATAATGAGAGAAACCGATCCGTCTCCCAGTATTGAAGCCCCGGCGATTCCCGGAGAATTTGTATATTGATCCCTTAAAGGTTTGATGACAACGTCTTCTTCACCGATAAGGCTGTCCACCATAAAGCCCATTTTCTTTTCCGCCGTTCCGACAATTACTATAAAATGATAATCCGACTTTTCTTCGGTTTTAATGCCAAACAAGCGGTTAAGCCTGAGTAACGAAATAACGTCGCTACGAATATTGAATACTTCGTAGTTGTCAATCTTTTTAATTTCTTCCGGCTTGATTCTAAGGCTTTCGATAACCGACGTAATCGGAATCGAATAGATTTCCGGTCCGACTCTGACCAGAAGACCTTGAATAATGGCGAGCGTAAGAGGCAGTTTAATTGTAAACTTGGTCCCCTTGCCGTGTTCCGAAGTAACCGTAACGGTACCGTTAAGACTGTCAATCTGACGGCGCACGACGTCAAGACCGACGCCGCGGCCTGAAATTGCGGTTATCTGTTTTGCGGTCGAGAAGCCCGGTTCAAAAATAAGATTGAAGGCTTCAACATCGGTAAGAATTTTGTTCGGGCTGATAAGTCCGCGTTCTATTGCTTTTTCCTTTACTGCTTCAACATCAATACCGCCGCCGTCGTCGGCAATTTCTATGACAATCATATTGCCTTCGTTGGTCGCCTTTAACAGCACCATGCCTTCTTCCGGTTTGCCGGCGGCGCGCCTTGCTTCCGCGGATTCAATACCGTGGTCGATAGAGTTACGCACAGAGTGCATGATAGGATCAAGGAGGTCTTCGATAACGGATTTGTCAAGTTCGGTGTCTTCACCTTCGATAACCAGGTTGATTTTTTTGTTGAGTGATTTTGAAAGATCGCGCACAAGACGCGGGAAGCGGCTGAATATCTGGCTAATGGGAACCATGCGGATGCGCATAACGCCTTCCTGCAGCTCGCCCGATATACGTCCGAGGTTTTGCGAATTGGCGCGGAATTTCGCTATAATGCCCTTGAATGCCGTTTCAAAAGGATCAAATATTGTAAAGATATCGCCAAAATTATCGTTAATTTCCTTGCGGATATCTTTAACGGATTTGCCGTCCTGTATGCCTTCAAGATAATCGGGCAGACTGTCAAACAGATTTTTAATTTTGTCGCGGTATTGATTTTCCAATTCGCGAAGATGTGTTGTAAGTTCGCCAAACTGCATATTGATCTGATTGAAAGTCGCTTTAGTAATAACCGTTTCTGAAACAAGGTTTAAAAGATCGTCGATACGTTTGGAATCTACGCGAAGAACCGATCCCGCTTCCTTGCCCGCTTTCTTTGCGTCTTCTGAAGCGGCCGCGCTTTTTTTCGCGTCCGCAGGTGCAGCTTTCGCGGCAGGAGCAGCAGCGGGAGCCGCCGCAGGAGCAGCTTGAGCAACAGGAGCGGCTTGCGCGACAGGGGCGGCTTGCACGGGCGCCGGTTTTGGCGCAGGTGCCGGAGCGGATACCGCCGCCGAAACATTGGCAACGCCTGTAACATCCGCGTCCAAACTTACATCCGGCAGTATGACGGAAGTTTTTATTTTCTGCGTGTCATTTTTGGAAGCAAAATAATAATCAACAACAGGGAAAAAGTTATCCGCATAGAGTTGTTCAAAATCCGGAACTGTTCTTAAAACAGTTCCCAGCCCTTTAAGAACAGCATAAACCTGAATGCCGCCAACGGTATTCATCAAGCTGTTCTCATCGAACTTTACGGAAACTTTGTATATGGGCATTCCGCCGTCAACGGATTCTTTTAATTCTTCTATCTCCCTCTCGGTAAGGGCCTGATTCGTTGAGGCAACCGGCGCGGCGCTTGGCGCAGGCGCAACAGGTGCGGCAACCGGAGCGGGGGCAGGAGCTTTAACAGGCGCTTTTGCGGCGCCTTTTGTCGACGGCGGCAGTAATGACTTAAGCTTGCCTTCGATTTCGGTAGTATCTTCTTTATAAACAGAACCGTTCATCCGTTCTTCAAGCATAGCTTTAATAACGTCTATCGCCTGAAGCAGAATATCCACAACGTCCCCATTTACAGCAAGTTTGTCTGATCTAATTGCGTCTAACACATCTTCAACAAGATGCGTGAAATGAGAAAGTTCCATCATTTCCACAGTTGCGGATCCGCCTTTTAAAGTATGAGCCGCACGGAAAATTTCATCCACGGCGTCTTTATTGGCGCCTTCGTTTTCAAGAACTAATATGTTTTGTTCCAAGGTATCTACCTGCATTTGGGCCTCGCTGAAAAAGTCCTTGAGTAGTTCTTCGTTATTGGGATCAAGATAATCACTCATAATACTAATATCCACTATAAAATAATAAAAGTCAATACGCTAAATATGTAAATAAGGAAGAATTTGCAAAATAATCAAAATCAGCGAATTTTGGAAAAAAATCATTTAATTGCATTTTGCCCGAAAAAGTGCTAAAATATATGTTATGAAACGGTTATTTTTACCCATTTTTGTATTTTTACTGCTGGCAGGCGGCGCCGGGCTGTTGGGAGCGTTTGAAATCGAATTTATTGGGGGAATAGACGGTTTTACCTTTCAGCCGGACAAAACATGGGCATATACTGAACCTGACACGGAAAAACAGTTTACATCCTATAAATATTTGTTGGCAAATCTCGCTTTTAGGCATAATATTTCTGAAATATTGAGTTGGAGCATAAATATTGAGAGAGATAATATACTGCAAAACAGCATAAATGCCCTATTTGGAGCAAAAACAGACTTTCTTAACATCAAATTTGGTCCATTTTTAGGATTAATAGACAATATTACTATTCCTGATGCGGGAGTTATCGGTAATTTGGAATTGAGCGTCCCGGGAATTATCTCTTTATTAATTTACGGATCATCAACTTTAGGCTCCCAGTTTGATTTTACCAGCCATGTTTACCGTGAAACTGCCGGGGTTAAGCTTGGATTCTGGATAGATAACGCCATTCCGTCCTTTTCCGCAAGTATAAAATACCTTTCCCGGCAAATAGAAGAATCCGTTGTTGTTAACGATACTTTGCTCAGATATCTTTTCACCCTGGAATTATTTTCCAAAAATCAGGCTGTTTCGGGAATTATCAATATGGGATACCAAACATATAAAAGAGGTTACATAAAAGACGATTCTGAGTTTAACGACGAATTAACCTCATGGTTTGCGGGTTTTGGCGTCAGTTGGCAAATTAACCGCCCGTTATGTTTAAAAGCGGGATTTGAAATACCGCTTTTTATCTCCGCGTCAGAACCGATGACCGTTACTCAGGAATCCTTAATTTTTTCCAAGGTATACGCCGGCCTTGTTTATACAATAAAGTAAAAAGGAAAATTATGTCAGAAATTGATTTTGTAATCCGCCTTTGCATCGCGTTTGTCGCGGGCGGCATTATCGGTATGGAAAGATCAAGCCGCCGTCAGGTTGCAGGTCTTCGCACCCACATACTTATCGCTATTGGCTCATGCTGCCTTATGATGCTTTCAATCTGGCTGCCTCAGAAAATAAACGCCGGGGACCCGGGAAGAATTGCGGCGCAGGTTGTTTCGGGCATGGGCTTTTTGGGCGCGGGCGCGATAATCCGCCTTGGCAACAGCATAAGAGGCCTTACCACCGCCGCATCCCTGTGGCTTACCGCCGCGGTAGGACTTACCATTGGGGCGGGAATGTATATCGCGGCCTTTACAACCGTAGCTCTCGCCATAATTACGTTAATGGTACTTAACCGCCTTGAAAAAAAATTGTTTCCTGAAGATAATTGGAAACAATGAATGGAAAACATCTTACAGTCAGCGAACTTACAGAACAAATAAGAGCGAATCTTGAAGGTTCTTTTTCATACATCAGCGTAGAAGGTGAAATTTCAAATTGCAGACCGGCAAGCTCCGGTCATTTATATTTTAGTTTAAAAGATTCAAACGCCAAAATTGACGCCGTGATGTTCAGAAACCGGCTAAGGAATATAAATTTTGAACCGAAAGACGGAATGTTAATACGCGTGCGCGGAAGCCTTTCCGTATACGCTCCCCGCGGAACCTACTCCGTTGTTTGCGAAGAAATGGAAATAGCCGGAGCAGGCGAAATCCTTGCCATGCTGGAAAAAAGAAAACAAAAACTTGCGGCGGAAGGGCTTTTTGATTCTGAGAAAAAACGCCCGCTGCCCCGCTTTCCGCAGACTGTAGGAGTAGTCAGTTCCCCCACAGGGGCGGCTGTACGCGACATTTTAAACATACTTGCAAGGCGGGCTTCCGGTATCAAGGTGATAATCCTGCCCGCCCCGGTACAGGGCGATGAAGCCGCCTCTTTTATCGCGGCGCGAATCAGGCAGGCAAACCAATGGCGTCTTGCCGACGTTTTAATAGTCGGCAGGGGCGGCGGCTCGCTTGAAGACCTATTGCCCTTCTCCAACGAAGAAGTCGTCAGCGCGGTAGCGCAGTCAAAAATCCCGACGGTAAGCGCCGTGGGGCACGAGATTGACTGGGCGTTATGCGACTTTTCAGCGGACCTCCGGGCGCCTACGCCCTCCGCCGCCGCGGAATTGGTCAGTGAAAATTTCTTTGCAGTGGGGAACATTATTCAAAAGACAGCCGCAGACTTTATCACCGTTATGCGCACACGCATAGACAGGGCAAAACTCCTTTTAAAACCGTTTGATCCGCAGGACATGGAATACCGTTTCCGTTCGATTTTACAGCCCCGCCTAATCCGCCTTGACGATGCAAAAGAGGCGTTGATAGACGCGGTTTCCGACAAATGCGCCGTAATAAGAAAGAGAATTGAATTGGCGGCGGCGGTTCTTGAAACCGCAAGCCCTCTTGCCGTTATGGAGCGCGGTTTTTCGGTTGTGACAAATTCAAGCGGCAAAATAATTAAAAATTCCGATAATGTAAAAACGGGCGACAAACTTTACATCAGGCCGTTAAAAGGAAAGATAAACGCGATTGTAGAAAGCGCGGAAAAAACAAGGAGCTAATATGGCGAAGAAAAGCGTAACCGCAAAAAGCGGCGGCATGAAAAGTTTTGAAGAACAGCTTGGGCGGCTTGAAAAACTCGGCGAACAGATAAAAAGAAACGACATTCCCCTTGACGAAGCGTTAGCCGCATTTGAAGAGGGAATCCGCCTTGCCCGCTCATTGGAAAAAAGCCTGGAAAAAATAGAAAACCGCATAGAGATACTGATGAATTCAACGGAAGCGTTAGCGGATGAGTCGCCGGAGCTGGAATTATTTAACACCGGGGAATGAAGTGTCTGAAAACAATCGAATTGCCATACTGCCGCCGGAAGAAGCCATGCGTATTGCCGCAGGCGAAGTTATCGACCGCCCGGCCGCTCTTGTGAGGGAATTTCTTGACAACGCCATAGACGCGGGCTCTTTAAACATTGAAGTTTCCATTGAAGAAGGCGGCTGTAAAAAAGTTGAAGTTTCCGACGACGGCGGCGGCATGACCCGCGAAGATTTGGCAATTTGCTCCCTTACCCATGCGACAAGCAAAATACGCGGCCTTGATGATTTAAATACCTCCCGCACGCTTGGTTTCCGGGGAGAGGCGTTAGCCGCCGCCTGCGCCGTAGCGCGTTTGGAAATTATCTGTTCCGTTGACGGAAGGGAAGCATGGCGGCTTGATACGGGTCCCGGAGAGAGCCGCCCCCCCGCAATAGAGCAAACGCGCAGAACAAAAGGCGCGACAGTGAGGGCTTTAAATCTTTATGAGACAATCCCCGCGCGCAAACGTTTTTTAAAAAGAGAAGGAAGCGAAGCGTCACTGTGCCGCCAAGTCTTTATTGAAAAAGCCCTAGCATTTAACAATATTAATTTTCGTTATGTGCAAGACGGCAAATTAAAAGACTTTCTGCCCGCCGTTAAAACAAAAAAAGCGCGTTTTGCCGCCGCCGTCTTGCAAACAGGCGAAGAAAATTTCCTGCATGAAATAAATGTAATGGGAGCGGGCTTTTCCGCTACAGTCGTTATCGGCGGACCGGAGTTGCACAGGAACGACAGACGGCAACTTTATATATTCGCGAACGGCAGAAAGGTACAGGATTACTCGCTGGTTCAGGCAGTCGAATACGGCTCTCAAGGCTGGTTCCCAAACGGCACCCACCCCGTCGCGGCAATCTACGTGGAAATAGACCCGTCCCTTGCCGATTTTAACATTCATCCGGCGAAACGCGAAGTCCGCTTCCGCGACCCCGGCGCTATTCATCAAGCAATCTCCGGCGGCGTTAAAAGTTTTTTTCATAACCTGTACCTAAAAAATTCCAGTAAAAACGATATACCAGTCGTTGAAGATGAACAGACTAAGAAAGATAATTCTCTTTTTCCAAACAATTACTCTGTACCAAAGCACAGCCAGGAAGAACACAGTAATATACCAAACAACAACTTTGCGTCCTCTGCGCCACGTACCGAAGGTACAGTGCGCCTCCGCGAGAGTTCTTTTTCGTTATCAATCCAAAACGAAAATTCTTCTTCGTTTTCGCATCATCGCGAGAACTCTTCTTCCCGATTAGACGACAATTTTTTTACCTCCCAGCACAACCGCGAAGATTCTTCTTCAAATACATCTCCCGCATACGGCGACATGCGCTACGCCGGAAGAATATTTGATCTGTTCATTTTGATGGAATGGGGAGACAAACTATACATAATTGACCAACACGCCGCGCATGAACGCATCCTTTACAACAAATTTCTTGAAGAGCCGATACCCAAACAGGAACTGCTCGCGCCCATTACCTTCACCACGGAAAGCGACGAAGAAGACGCTTTTCTTTTGGCAAACCGCGAAGAACTTTCGCGCCTTGGCGTTGAAATTAAAAAAGACGCAGACACATGGAGCATTGAAGCCCTCCCCGCGGACTGGCGAATGGGCGATTCTCAAACCGTGAAAGAAATTCTTGAACTGCGGACGGCAGGCGAGAACATGGCAAAGCGCTGGGCGGCAACATGCTGCTGCCGCGCGGCAATCAAAGACGGCGATATTCTTGGCGATGAAACCGCCTTTGAATTAGGCAGGGAAGCGCTCCTGTTACCCGACCCGCGCTGCCCCCACGGCAGACCGGTTTGGACGGAGATAAGCAGGGAAGCGCTTTTTAAGGCGGTTAGAAGAGAATAGTGAGTAGTGATTAGTGTCGTTGTTAGTAATCTAAGTTTATTACAACACGAGTAGCTTTCTAACTTCGCTCTCTATCCACTATATACTAACCACTAACTACTGATATATATCTTTTCTCATACTGATTGTTTTGCGGTTTTTATTATATAACTCCGCATTTGGAATAAAGCCGTTTTTTTGATAAAACGCAAGTACGCCTTTGTCATGTTCGACATCTGCATCTACGGTGAGGAAACGTGCGGCGCAGTATTCATTATTACATGCTAAAGCAAAACGCTCGGCGCTTTCTATCATAAATGTTCCTATGCCCTTGAAGTTTTTTAAGTATGTATCATTCTATCAACGAGTTTTGCAAGTTTTTCATGGCGTTTATATACTGAAGAAGGTATGGGTCTGCGTATTTGTTCAATGACTTCACGAGCAATTTTTTTGTCTCTAATCTCTGTTGGTTGAACAGGTTTTACTCTGGCTGCCATTGTTTTTCCTCTTTTTAAAGATAGCGCTATTTGAAAAATATATCAATAAAAACAGTATTAAAAAATTTCAAAAATTTTTTATTTTCAATCAAGCAAAACAGAGAGTCCACACCCATATAGGGTATGTAGTTTTTTAAGCCGTTTTAACGGCAACTGTCTTGTGACGGTCAACTACAAACTTTTATTTGGAGTTTCCTATGAAAACAAACATTAAAAATCCTGCTCTTCTCTATCCTGAATCATCTCTGCTCATTGCTATGGCTGAAACTGCCTGGGCAGGAAATCTTAAAAATGAAGAAAGAAGGGGGCAAATCGACATAACTCCGGCGGATTTTGCGTTCATTCCTGTTATTTTGAATGAATATGATACCGCCAGACAAACCGGAAAAGACAAAATAGGCAATAAGAAACTTTTGTTTACAAAAAAAATAGAAGGGACTTTTTACCTTGCAAGTATTGAAAAGGGAAATAACCAGATAGGAATAATCACTCTATGGAAAAAGAAAAGCCCGATTGGGTGTCTGATGTTCAAAAAGATACCGCAAGGTACTTAGTCCCCAGACCGAACGTCCGAAACGACCCCAACCAGCTAATAATAATATAACGCCGAAACCATTGTCTGTCAAGGGAAAATCTCTCTTTGGTTCGTGGTATAAATTCTAAAGCACCACAATCTTCTGCGCTATCAATTTTGCCAAATAAAAGCGTGAGTCTAAATCCGCTGACGCGTTGTTATCAAGAAATGTCTGAAACTCGGCGGAGAATGATTCGGGAAGAACGGGCAGTTCGCATACCTGTTTAAAGTACGCGCGGTGAGACGGTTCAAAACGTTTGTTTATGCAAAAAAGAGTGAGGCACGCGTTTTTAATAAAGCCGGCAGACGCGATAAGATAATGAAATTTGTCGTTCTGAAAACAGGCGGCTCCCAAATCTGACAGAAAATGTTCCATCTTGGATTGAATAGTGCCGCGCATCTCTTCCCAGAATTGATCGCCTATCTTTTCCAGTTTCTTTCTGACATCGTGTATCCACTTGGAACGGGAATAGACAATTTCGCAGTTTGCAAGACGGTAAAAACCGTAAGTTCCGGAGTCTTTAATAAACCAAAGGGATTCATGTTTGGAACAGGCAATATTAACAAGCTCGTCAATTTTTTTTGTTTTTTTGAATTCAAGACGGACGGGAATATCGCCTATCAGGAAACGGTCTTTTTCCTGAATCCCGGCGCTCTCAAAGGCGGCTACGTCGTCGCCGTACAAACGGCAGCGGGCTTCGGATTTTGGAATGGGAGCGTTATAAAATACGTCAAGAATCAGGGCAAAATACGGATCCAGAGTATCAGACATAGCCGCTTCATTCAGGGTAATACATTCTACGCCCTTCCACGATGAAAGGATTCCGGTAAACCTGTCAACTAATACTTTGGTTTTATATTTCATGGCTCCCCTCCAAATAATAGTATAGACCGTTAAAAAGGCGTATACTTACGATAGTCTCAAGTATATCACGAGATAATGATTATGAAAACCGAGAACAGACGCAAACAGACATATCTGGTTCTTGTCCCGCATAGGGATATAAGGGGTGAATTACGGAAATATGGCGATTTAATATTAAAAGCGGGGCTTACGGATGTTTATTCATTCCCGTATATAGCGCCATTAGCTGCTCTTTCACAGGCGTTAAATGCGGGAGAATTAAAACAAATTGCGCATTCACTGCGTAAGACCGCCGGAAGCGGCAAAATATCAGCCGAGGGGGACGCTGCAATCGCTTTTCCCGGCTATGAAAAAGATTTATCCCTTATCGGTCCCCGTTTGAATATTGTCATTCCCAAGAACGTATTTGAAGGCGGGATAAAAAAAATAAATGCCATTTTTTCCCCGCTTGTAATAGGCTGCTTTCTGACAAAGGACAATAAAAAACTTTCACTTGAAATCCCGCGTGAAAAATTGGCATTCAGGGCGGCAGCAGTCGCCAATATGTATTGGCGGCCTTTGCGCCTTAACGGCGAAATTTGCTATAAGTGGAAAATAGGCAAACTCTGCTGGCTGCCGCGTCCGTGTCCGCAAGGCGGACAAGGCGGTTAATTTTTATAAGCCATGCGCCTGCGCCAAGTTCACAAGCCATGTAGTAAGCCAGGGCAGATATGTAACAAGAAGCACGACTACTAAACGAACAAGCAGGAAGGGAGAAACATAACTGCATATTTTCATAAACGGTTTATTAAAGCGGTAACTTGCGAGGAAAAGGTTCATCCCGACGGGAGGAGTAAGAAAGCCGGCTTCAAGATTTACGACAAAGATGATGCCAAGATGCACAGGATCAATGCCATAGGCGTATCCAAGAGGGACAATCAACGGAAGGAAAACAAGTATCGCGGAAAATATATCCATTATACAGCCAAGCACAAGCAAAGCAATATTCAACAGAAGCAGAAAAACATATTTTGATTTAACAGCGTTTTGCATCCAAAAAGAAAAACTTTCAGGAACGCCGGAATCAATAAACGAGTAGGATAAAGCTTTTGCCATCGCCAAAATTGCCAAAATACCGCCAATTATGGGAACGGCTTTAAGAAAAACTTTTGGAACATCCTTGAATAAAATATCTTTCTTGATAAAAACTTCTACAATTATTACATATAAAACAGATACCGCACTTACCTCTATCAAAGAAAGAAATCCCGAAAAATACCCTGCCACCAGAATTATAGGCAATAAAATTTCAAAAAAAGATTCTTTTAACGAATGCAGCGCTTTCCTGCCGTTAAATTTTTCAGCTTGAATTTTTACTTTTGAAGAAAGAACCAAACCGGCAATAATCGAGGCAAACACAAGAATAAATCCGGGCACTAACGCGCCAATAAAATAATGAATAATCGTATTATCTATCGGTAAATTCATAAAATGCAATATTGTATTGGTTGACGAAGCTACAAGTATAATCGGGAGGCTTGGAGGGAACAATAAACCTATACCGCCCGTTGAAGTTAAAAGCCCTATGGAAAAACGCTCGGAGTAATTGTTTTCGTTCAGAATGGTATAAAGTATCCCCCCTAAAGCAAGAATAGTTACCCCCGACGCTCCCGTAAAAGAAGTAAAAAACGCGCAGATAATTACGGTAGCGATAATAATGCCGCCCGGCAACCCGCCAAAAAATATTTTAAATGTGCTGACAAGCCGCTCTCCCGCCTTGCTCTCCGAAAGGAAAAAACCCGTAAGTGTAAACAGCGGTATCGCAATTAAATCCGCGTCTGTCAGCGCGTCAAAAATCTGGGCTACCGCAGTTTCCGGTTCACGCCCCGCCGCCTGAAGCATAATCAGGGCAATGCCGCCAATTGCCGCAAAAATAGGCATTCCGGCAAATCCCGCAATAATCAATATTATTATTACAGGAATGCTGATAACTCGGGCGGAGTCGTATAAATAATTAATCCATGAAAAAAAAGGCTCCGGCGTATTTTTTTCGTCCAATCCCCATATAATCTTCGCTATAGCGGGCAATGCCACAATAAAGCCCAGTAAAAACACGGCGGACGCGATAATTTTTTCGCGCGTTGTTTTAAGCTTTAAGATAAACCGCACTGCGATAACGGTAAAACCAAGGGGCATGACAATCCCGTAAATCTGCTCATTTATAAAACCTATTTTTTTGCCCATCATGGCGTATTTAATGTAGCAAATACTGTCCCAGACAAAAATACCAAGTAAAAAAATTGAAATTAATACGCATATAAAGACAATTATTTTTTTTATACTGTCTTTTTTTATATATTGAATGGCGGTAATTGATATATGTTCGCCGGATCTAACCGTAATCATTGCGGCAAAAAAACCGGTTACCAAAAAAATGTGGACTAGTATTGAGACGGAACCTGAAATTGTCAGCTTAAATTGATGTAAAACCAATTCAATAATGGGAATTAACGCAAGAAGAGAAAGAGCGCTGAAGCAAATGACATTCTCAAGCCGCGTCGGGAAGGCAGAAACCAAATTATTATTTTTATAGCTCATAACATCTATCGTCCGCTTCTTGCTTTTTCAAGTATAGCGTTAAGCCGGCTGAATAAATCGCGGTCAAAAATAGACCCGACAAGCGAAGGCAGGGTGGATTTTAATTCATTACCCCACATATCCTGCTGAGCCTGGTTTGGCCTGTTTACGCTAAGCCCGCTTTTGCCCATTGCCGCAATGGCATTTGCCTCTGTTTTTATTTCTGAAGCGTCAAACTCCAAAGCAATCTTGCGCGTAGCATTAATAATTCCCTGTTGATTTGCCGGGCTTATCTTATTCCATGTAACGCGGTTCATGACAATTGCGCCCAGAATTGGAGCAATAGGCACTTCAAGCATGTGGCTTAAACTCTTATGCAGTCCCAAAGGAGCGACCGATGCGGGAATAATGTATATGGCGTTTATCGCGTTGCTTGCAAGCTTGGCTCCCATATTTGTAAAATCAGTCTCTACAAGCTGGAAACCCATAGTTCTGAATACCGTATTCATATCACGAAGCTCGGGACTTGTTGAAAGTTTTTGTCTGCGTAAATCATCCGGCGTTAAAATTTTTTCTTTTGAAAATATGTAAATCCAGCCGCCCTTAGACCATGCCAGAACAACAAAATCTTTCTTAACACGGGTTTCAATAAGCGGCAGCATATCTTTAAGCACAAGATCAAGCTCAGCTTCGCTTTTGATCATAAAGGGGATGCTTAAATTCATTACTGCGGGGCAAATATCCGCCATTCCTGCTGAAGTAAAAACTCCCACTTGAATAGCGTTGCTGTAAAGGGAAGAAATCATTCTTGATTCGTCGCCTTCCCTGCCGTCATGGCTGACGATTACACGAACCTGACTATTTGTCGCTTTATCCCAATCAGCAGCCATCCGTTCAAGCGCCCTGCCCCAGTCAGAATTTCGCGGTAAAGGAGACGCGAATCTAATATTAACTACATTTGCCGCGGCGGTACCGCGCTGGGCATAAACCGTACAAAGCGAAAAAAAGAAAAAAAACGTTAAAACAAAAAGAACAACTTTCTTATTCATATTTTACCCCCTATTACATTATATCAATAATCGTCCGGAATTGGAAGGAAAGAGAAATTCATCCATGCGTTATCAAGCAGCCAACGCGCTTTTCGCTGGGTGATTATATTTACAAGCCGCGTAGACGTGTTTATGTCGGGATTAATGGCAAGGGCTTTTTCAAGACAATCTTTATAGGCATTATAATTCTGGGCGGGAACGCAGATAGACAGAGCGTAAGAGACATAAGCGCTCGCGGAATTCCCCCCTGTTTTTTCAAGAGCCAGTTTATAATGGTATTCAGCGCGTTCACGGTCTCCGCCCAATAATTCAGGTAAAGAAGCGTAAAAAAGTATAAAAAACTCATCTAAAGCTGCTGTGTTATAGTTAGGGTCAAGCTCGTAAGCCCTTTGGATCATTGCGCCCCACTCGTGAATATTTGCGCTCAATTCATAATCAAGAATGTCGATGGAATACGCGGAAAGCCCGCCCGCGACGGCCCAGTACAGGAGTCCTACGTCTCCTTTTTTACATCTTCTAAGCAGGGGCTGTATTGTGCCTTTATCTACAGTGGCTTCCCTAAAACCGGGAAACTTTCTTTCAAGGGCGTCATAAAGTATTTTGTATCCGCGAAGATACAATTGCTTTGACCGTGTTAATGCCGCTTCACGCGCTTCCCATTCTCTTCTTGGAAGCATTTCCGCAGGACCCTCAACAAAGGCGTTGGCGTACATTATAAAAAGGGAACCTGTGGTCAACATAAGCCCCTGATGGCCGGGGTTCGCGGAAAGTAGGGATTCATACATTTTAATAGCGAACGGGATAGCGTCCCCAACAAGTTGCGGGTCAGGATCACCTGTAAAAACATCTGAACTGCCGTCGCCTGTCAATGCGTCGGCTACTACATTCATCGCCAATGTTGAACATGATGACAGCGCGGCACAACAGATTATAACAATAACCAAGATAAATCGCACTTTCATAATTAAACTCCAATTATATTATAACTCATTTTTTCCAAAAAAATAGACATTTTTAGTCCCCAATAACCGCACGAATATCCTTCTTGATTGCGTCCAATTTACGGACAACTTCGGCTTTTGCCTCTTCCAGTCCGCTTTTGCCAACCTCGGCGCAGCAGGTCGCGTAAAATTTAATTTTAGGTTCCGTGCCGCTTGGACGGGCGCTTACTACAGTGCCGTCCGCAAGGAAGAACTGCAATACGTCGCTTGGCGGAAGACCGTCCGCGCCGTTTTTAATATCCCGTACTTTCGCAATATTTATGCCGCCAAGAGTTTTAGGCGGATTCTTGCGGTATTCTTCCATTATACCGTTCATAATCGAAGGGCCTTCAGGCCCCTTGAAGTATTTTGAGATTCCCAATTCCTGCCAATAACCGCAAATTATATAAAGCTCGTCAAGACGGTCAAGAAGGCTTTTCCCCTTACTGCGCCAGTAGAGGGTCATTTCCGCCGTCATCGCCGCCGCGGAAACTCCGTCCTTGTCGCGGACTTCAGTCTCTACGTTGTAGCCGTAGCTTTCTTCAGTGCCAAAAACATAGGTTTTACCGCCAAGCTCCCCATGTTCCCACTTGCGCATAACATCGGCAATCCATTTAAAACCGGTAAGGCACTCCTGACACCCGCCGCCGTAATATTCGGCGACTTTTTTTTGCATTCCTGTCGTAACAATGGAGTTTACCATAGCGGCGTTTTTGGGAAGTTTTCCCAATTCTTTAAGGGACAGGAAAATATAATCTGCAAGCAGAACGCCCATTTGATTGCCCGTAACCAGCGTAAAGCCGCCCTGTTTATTCGGAACGGCAATGCCAAAACGGTCGGCATCCGGGTCTGTCGCCATTACTACATCGGCTTTTTCTTTGGCGCCAAGTTTAATCGCCATGTCCAGCGCGGCGGCTTCTTCAGGATTGGGAAACGCGACCGTGGGGAAATCGCCGTTTCCCTCGCGCTGTTCGGGAACCGTAATCACTTTTAATCCCAGGTCTCCCAGAACTCTCTCTACGTGCATCGCGCCCGTTCCGTGAAGAGGAGTGTAAACAATTTTTACCTCGCCGGCTTTTTCCTTGATCAGAGCAGGCCTGAAAAGGCGCGACTTGACCATCGCCTGATACTGATCGTCAACTTCTTTGTCGATTATTTTTAAAAGCCCCTTGTCCAGAGCCTCCTGTTTGGAAATTTCTTTAATATCCTTAACATTGTTTACTTCTTCTATAATACCGACATCGTGCGGAGGTATAACCTGAGAACCGTCGTTCCAATACGCTTTGTAGCCGTTGTACTGCGGCGGATTGTGGCTTGCGGTTACGACTATTCCCGTATCACAGCCAAGGTAACGAATCGCAAAGGACAATTCCGGAGTGGGACGCAGCGATGAAAATAAAAACGTCTTTATGCCGTTAGCTGCAAATATCAGGGCGCAGGCCAGCGAGAACTCCGCCGAATAGTGGCGGCTGTCAAAAGCGATTACGGCTTTTAACTCGCCTTTTGAGGCTTTTTGGGGGAACGTTTTAATAATGTAGGTTGCAAGCCCCTGGGTGGCGCTTTTTACCACGAGGGTATTCATGCGGTTATAGCCGCCGCCGATTACTCCGCGAAGGCCGCCGGTGCCAAATTCCAGATTTTGATAGAAACGGTCGGCAAGCTCTTTCTGCGCGGCCTCCCCGCCGTCACTCAGAAGTTTTTCCACTTCCTGCTTAAAAGAGGCGTCTTTTTCTTTAGAGATGTAATCTTTCGCCCTTTCAATAATATCCTGATTCATCCTTTTTACTCCTTTTTTCTTGTTTATAGCTTAACTAAACATATCATATTATACTATAATGAAAAAAAATAGTCGATCTTTATACAGTGTTTTCGCCCCGGACGGGTGAATTATAACTAAGGAGGTTAGCGTGTCTATATCGTTATTTGGAAGGTCTTTTCTTACACTTTTGGATTATTCGCCACAGGAAATTGAATATTTATTGAAGCTTTCAATGAAATGTAAAACAGAGGCAAAAAAAGGGAAGAAATTCAGGCGTTTTGATGGAAAAACTCTTGCCCTGCTCTTTGAAAAACGCTCCACCCGCACAAGGTGCGCTTTTGAAACCGCTTTTGGCGAGGAGGGCGGTCATCCCGTATTCCTCTCCTCCTTGGACATCCACCTCGGCGTAAAAGAAGCGCTGGAAGATACCGCCCGCGTTCTTGGCAGAATGTTCAGCGCGATTCAATTCCGCGGTTTTAAACAGGAAACCGCCGAAATACTTGCAAAGTACTCACAGGTTCCCGTTTATAACGGATTGACGGATATTGATCATCCAACCCAGGCTCTGGCGGATTTATTAACCTTGCAGGAAAATTTTGGCGCTCTTAAGGGGCGGACTCTTTGCTATGTGGGCGACGGGCGCAATAATGTGGCAAGGGCGTTGATGATAATCTGCGCCAAATTGGGGACAAATTTTACGATAATAACGCCGCCGCAGCTTAACGCCGAGGGTGAACTTTTGCAAAAGTGTAATGCGCTTGCCAAAACATCGGGAGCCGTTATAACTGTAACTCCCGATTTAGGAGCGGTAAAAGGCGCGGACGCTCTTTACACCGACGTATGGACTTCAATGGGCGAAGAAGATCAAAAGGCAGAGCGGGTCAGGCTTTTAAGTCCGTATCAGGTAAACCAAAAATTGATGGATATGACGGGCAACAGCTGCGCCATTTTCCTTCACTGCCTGCCCGCGGTTAAGGGCGAAGAAGTTACATCTGACGTGATTGACGGACCGCAAAGCAGGGCGTGGGATCAGGCGGAAAACCGCAAACATACGATAAAAGCTGTAATGCTTGCGACTTTGATAAAATAACGGCGGAAAAAAGCATGGGTATTTTTGACCGGTTAGGGACTATAATTAATAGCTACTTCAATGACTTTGGCAATGAAACCGCCGGGCGGTTCAGATCGTCGGGCGATCCCGATTTAGACGCGGCTTATGATGAATTGAACGATTACCTTAACCATAAAGAGTACCGTTTTGAAAAAGAAACAAACACAGAGCGGCGGACAGAAAGGCCTTCCGGCGTTAAACTTCCGCCCGAAGAATTGCGTCCTGATTTTGATTTACTTGGAGTCCCGTTCGGCGCGGATAATGAAACCTGTAAAACAGCTTATAAAAATTTATTAAAACTCCACCACCCCGATCATCACGTGGGGCACGAGGGCAATTATAAAAAGGCGACGGAAAAATCCGCAAAGATAAACGCGGCATGGGACAGAATAGAAAAATGGCGCCGGAGCGCGAACCTGTAAAATAGAGCGGTAGAATGACAGAAACGCTTTTTAAAATTTATACTGACGGCGGATGTTCGGGCAACCCCGGACCGGGCGGGTGGGCTTATGTCATGGTACAGCAAACTTTTCAGGGGGAGCAGATAATCGCCAAAGAGAAAGGCTCACAAAAAGACACGACCAACAACAGAATGGAATTAACCGCCGTCATCATGGCGTTACGCGCTTTTAAAACCATGGCTGATGTCCCGCGACAGGCGGCGGTATTAACGGACTCCCAGTATGTGCAGAAAGGCATTACGGAATGGATACGTAACTGGAAACGCAACGCGTGGAGAACCGCCGACAAGAAACCGGTAAAAAACCGGGATTTGTGGATGGAACTGGATTCCCTTGCAGGGGAATTCTCCATTCAATGGGAGTGGGTCAAAGGACACGCGGGAAATAATTACAATGAAATGTGCGACGCCATGACACAGGACGCTATTGCAGAACGGCAATTAACCTGATATTCCGCAGTTCGCGGCGCAGACCCGCGCTCAGCCCGTTTGCAAAAAATAATTCGGTAACCGTTTCCTCTCCCTCAACAGTTACCGTCCTGTGCTGAAGGTCGCGCAACTTACCCATTTCTTCTTTTACAACAACCCATGTCTTTTCCGAACCGGATATAATTAATTCGGGAAAATTGGCGTTTCCCGTAAGCCTTACCGTTCCTGTTACCTGAATAACGGTTATCGGCTCTTTATTTTTTTCCTTTACCCCGAATGAGAAAACCATTGGAGCAAACGCAATTAGAAATGTCAAAAAAAATAAATACTGTCTTGCGTTTAACAATCTTTGTCCCTCTATCTATCCTGAACATCCCATGACGGATAAATTCTTTTTTTTCCGCTTCGGGAAAGTACGTCGCCCGCCCCTATGCGGTAAGGCCCGTAATACAAAGCGCCTGCCAACCTGCCCAAAGGCGCTATGTTTACGATTGCGGCTTTACCTGTTGTTATTCCTTTTTCAGGAGCGCCGTACAATTTGGTGTTTATATTATATGTAAGCAGCGCGCCCGCGGCAAAAACAAAGTTGTCATTCACCGTTGCGTCGCCCTTATACAGTCCCGTATATCTTATATTTACGCCCGGAGGCGGCATTGCATCATCGGCGTCGGTCAGGCTGTAAACGCCTTCTCCCGGATAAAGGCTGATTTCAGTTTTCCCCGCAGGCACAGTATGGGGGGTAATTGAAATATCACCTTTATAACCGTATATTCCGGTACTGCTATTTATATAGTTAGCCGCCATCCAGTTTTTAAGCAAGGCATCCCAATCTTCACCCATTGCGCTTGCCACAGCCAGATAATCACTATAATTTGAGGAAATAATATCACGGTAGACGCTTATTCCTTTTTGTATCCTAAGCCACTGGAAAAAAAGGTAAACTGTCGCATAATCATCCAATATCGGATACGGATTTTCATTTGTCGTATAGTTATCCCAAACAAAAAAATTATTTCCTTGATCAATTAATCCCTGAAGTTTAGTTTTACTGTTACCTGTTTTATTATTGCCGTTTTCATTATACCAGTCTATCCTGTCTCTTGAATGTCTTTTGTCATTAATAATATATTCCGCGGCGGATGAAAGCCCCTCGTCAATCCAGATATCCATAGGATCATATTTACTTCCGCCTGATATTACTCTTCTGGTAACATAGTTCATCATGTGCTGCATTTCATGGGCAAGCGTGGTGTATACATTATCAATATTTTTATCATTAATTCCCGGATTAGTATCTATATAAATCATATCGCAATTATTTGATCCTAAAACATTTAAAAAATTACCGGACCAAAAATAACCGGCGATATAAGATTCATTCACGCCGGCTTTGTAATTATCCTTTATATCCAAAAGGAGAATACAAAGTTTGCCGTCTCCGTCTCCTAAATAATCCGCAAATTCCATAATATCGGAGAAAGTTTCGCCGTTATAGGAAGGATTTTCAATACCAAAGATGTCAATCATAAGCCCATGGATTTTCTTGTCATATTTGTCGGCAATGTTTTTTGCCTGCGCCTTACTTACGCCGCTGCCCTTTTCCACCCAGACATTGCAATAAACGCCTTCGGCAAAAATTTCAGCTTTTACTTTATAATCTATTTCTGTCGCATAATTGGAAGCCCAAAAACTTTTTGATGAATTATCATTAACTAAGGTAAATAAGTTATCACATGACAAAAACAAAAAAGCGGTTAAAATTATCGGCAGCGTCCGTAAAGCGAAAATTTTACCTGCCATGGCACATTTTATACTTTTTGCCGCTGCCGCACGGACACGGGTCGTTACGGCCAACCTTTGGATGGCTGCGCACTACGGTCGCGCCGTCAGGGCGGCTTGCCTTGTCCATAGGAGAGTTGGCGGAAGAGCCCTGTTTTGCCCCGTCAAAAGACCCCATGCTGCTGTGGCTTGCCGACTGATTTGCGCCGATGGATCTGCTCACGGGACGACGCGGGCCGCCTTCCGCGATTTGAATGCGTATCAGGTGAAGGCGTGACGCGATTTGCTGCCTTATATCTTCGATCATCTCTTCAAAAATCTGGAAACCTTCCACCTTGTATTCCGTCAGCGGATTTTTTTGCGCGTAATGGCGCAGGTATACGGCCTCGCGCAGGGCTTCCATGTTTTCAAGATGATCAAGCCACTTGCGGTCTATCACGCTTAAATAATTGTCACGGATAATTAAATTAAGGTAATCATGCCCAATAAGATTTTCTTTATTAAGCAAATCCTGTTCAAGATCGGCAATTATGCGCTTTTCCAATATTTCTGAATTTTTGTACTCTTTGCCCCCGGAATCGATAACAAGCGAATAGCCGAACTTGGTACGAAGTTTTTCGATTAAATTTTTATACGCCTCGTTTTGATCGTTTCTTGCGGACTGGTTAAACTCGTCAATATAGTCGCCGATAATATCCGCGCTCGCGTCGTTTACGCGTTTTTTTAAATCATTGTCAACAAGTATCTCATCGCGCTGTTCATAAATAAATTTACGCTGTTGATTCATTACGTCGTCATAATCCAAAAGGTGCTTGCGGATTTCAAAGTTGCGCTCTTCCACTTTTTTCTGGGCGTTCTCTATGGTTTTATTCAACATAGGATGGTTAATGGCGTCTCCGCCTGTCATCCCTATTCTTGACATGATGTTCTTCATGCGCTCTCCGCCGAACAAGCGCATAAGTTCGTCGTCCATGGAAATGAAAAATTTGCTCTTTCCGGGATCCCCCTGCCGCCCCGAACGTCCGCGAAGCTGGTTGTCGATACGGCGGCTTTCATGCCGCTCGGTTCCTATCACATAAAGCCCGCCTGAGGATTTCACTTCTTCATAATCTTTTTTCCATTTTTCAAGCTCTTCCTTATAAATTGCCGCGTACTGTTCTTCCGTTGCGTTTGTTCCGGCGCGTCTTCTTGCGCGATGTTCGGGATTCCCCCCCAATTTAATGTCAGTCCCGCGCCCCGCCATGTTAGTCGCAATAGTAACGGAACCTTTCGCTCCCGCTTCCGAAATGATAAGCGCTTCCCGCGCGTGATTCTTTGCGTTTAACACTTCATGCCGCACCCCCCTGCGCGTCAGCAGGGAAGAAATTTTCTCGGATTTTTCTATGGAAACCGTCCCGACAAGCATGGGCTGGCCTTTTTTATTGGCATTCGCGATTTCATCGCATAACGCTTTGTATTTATCGGCTTCGCCAAGGTAGACTAAATCGTCTTCATCCTTACGGACGACGGGCTTGTTTGTGGGAACGACAACGACGGAAAGCTTGTAAATCTTATCAAACTCGACTGCCTCAGTATCCGCCGTTCCCGTCATGCCTGAGATTTTTTTGTACAGCCTGAAATAATTCTGAAAAGTGATAGTAGCCAAAGTCCTGTTGCGCTGGGCGATTTTAATCCGTTCCTTGGCCTCTATCGCCTGATGAAGCCCGTCAGAATAACGCCTGCCGTGAAGGATACGGCCTGTAAACTCATCGACAATTTGAACCTGCCCGTCCTGCACGACATAATCAACGTCAATATGAAAAAGTTTATGCGCCTTTAAACTCTGGGTAAAATAGTGAATGTACTCAAAGTTTTCTTCGTCTACAATCGCTCCCTGAATAAGGCCGCGCTTTTTTAGCAGTTCTTCAATAGTGGCCTGCCCCTGATTTGAAAAAGAAACGCTTTTATTTTTTTCGTTTAACTTATAATCGCCTTTAACTATTTCTCCCTGTGTTTCATCGGGATATTCGCCGTTTTCTTTTTTTTCAACTTCTTTAAGACTGCCTATCATTTTGTCAACTTCGGCAAATTTATAGGTGTCGTCTTCCGCGGCTCCTGAGATGATCAACGGGGTGCGCGCCTCGTCAATTAAAATTGAATCGATCTCGTCAACAATACAAAAATTATGTCCGCGTTGTACCCGGCTTTCCATATCGCGGTGCATATTGTCGCGTAAATAATCAAAACCAAATTCATTGTTTGTGCCGTAAGTAACATCGCGCCTGTAATTTTCTTTGCGTTGTTCATTGTCCATGTGGGAAAGAATCGTGCCGACGCTGACGCCGAGGTAGCTAAAAATCGGCATCATCCATTCGGCGTCGCGGCTTGCAAGATAATCGTTAACGGTGACAACATGGATGCCGTCGCCGGGAATCGCGTTAAGGTACGCCGCGGCGACAACCATCAAAGTTTTGCCTTCTCCTGTTTTTAACTCGGCTATTTTTCCCGTGTGCAGAACAATGGAGCCGAGAATCTGCGTATCATAGGCGCGCTCCCCCAAAGTCCGCAGTCCCGCTTCCCTTGCCAGCGCGAAGGCTTCGGGTAAAATGCTGTCCAGCGATTCGCCGTTTTTATAGCGCTCGCGGAAAAGGACGGTTTGACGCGGATAATCTTCCGCGCCAAGAGACTTCGCCCAGCTTTCTTTCTCGTTTACTTTTTGAAGTATAGGCATAAGGGCTTTTAAGTCGCGTTCATTTTGAGAACCAAAAAGCGCCTTTATGAATTTATCGAACATAAGGACATTTTATCTTAAAAGAGCGTATTTGACTAGATGTTTGGATATTTTCATGCTATATTTACCTAATAGGAGAAATATAATGACAAACCGCGCTGCTTTGTTACAGGAAATTGAAACACTTCCGGCAAATTGTCTCGGTGAAGTAATAGATTTTGTCGCATGGATAAAACACCACAAGCTTTCGCAAATACCGGAAACCATGTTATTGAGTGAAAAAGCCTTATCAAAAGACTGGAGTACGCCGGAAGAGGATAAGGCATGGGCAAGTTTGTAAAAGGCGATATAGTTATTATCCCTTTTCCATTCACTGACCTATCGGGCAACAAAAAACGCCCGGCTTTTGTGGTTGCTGAACTGGAGGGAGACGATATTATTGTTTGCCAAATAACCAGCAAATCAAAATCAGATCCTCATGCGCTTTCTTTGAATAATGATAATTTTAATTCAGGCGGTCTGCCGATTGACAGCTTTATTCGTCCTAATAAGATATTTACCGCCGATAAAAATATAATTCTTTCCGTTGCAGGACATCTTAATGATGACAAAATTAGTGATACGCTTAATGCAATTATCGCAATTATTTCTAAGTGAGGGCAAGATGTATGCCTAAAGAGTTTACTTGGGGTCCTGTCCGATAAAAAAGCACCGCGACGGGGCGCGGCACTTTTTTATCGGCCACCCCTCAAGTATTTTATTCGGCATACATCTTAATTGCGCATTAAAAAACGGTGTCAATCATCTTGTACTTGTGATTGACACCGTTGTGGTTATGTTACTGCTTCCTTGTCCAAGTCTGAGTAAAATTGCTGCCAGTGGGGTTAACAATAGATATAGTTAAAGTTTGTCCGTCTGCGCTAATGGTAAATGTCGCATTCAGCCAATCTGCACCTGTAGCAACATTACTCTGATTGTATTTTAAGGTAAGATATTGTCCAGACCATGTTAAATTACCAGTACTTGTTAGATTCCGCCATGCTTGACCGTTAAGTGCATAATAGCCTTTGCTTATGCCACTTTGTATAACAGCATCAGTAATATTTTCAAAACTACTAAAAACTCCGGTACTTCCGCTGACAGTAATTCTTATACTACCAGAACCATTATCCCAAACGCCGTTAAGCGAGAAAGTACTCCTTGTCCAAGTCTGAGTAAAATTGCTGCCAGTGGGGTTAACAATAGATATAGTTAAAGTTTGTCCGTCTGCGCTCATGGTAAATGTCGCATTTAGCCAATCTGCACCTGTAGCAACATTATTACTCTGATTGTATTTTAAGGTAAGATTTTGCCCAGACCATGTTAAATTACCAGTACTTGTTAGATTCCGCCATGCTTGACCGTTAAGTGCATAATAGCCTTTGCTTATGCCACTTTGTATAACAGCATCAGTAATATTTTCAAAACTACTAAAAACTC
>Ga0268262_10001398_pt1 | contig 29874 bp, 32 predicted proteins | sample TergutNc150P3_FD_190354 | JGI IMG/M metagenome (GOLD analysis project Ga0268262, IMG submission 190354) | Nasutitermes corniger P3 segment gut microbial community from laboratory colony in Florida, USA - Nc150 P3 (SPAdes) (version 2) | ecosystem: Host-associated > Arthropoda: Insects >... | reverse complement strand
GTCGAACTCGATTTTCACCTTCTCCCTCAGGTATTTGCGGAACTGCGCGGTGGCTTGCAACACTACCGTGGGGTAAACCCCCTGGGGCAGGTGGGTTTCCGAACCGTCGTACTCGCCGGGAACCTTCACTTTCATCTTAAACAGGGGCGTGTTCAGCCTGTACCCGTCCGCGGCAAGGTAACACGCCAGCACCGAACCCGCCGTAAACCCCTCTTCGATGACCTTGGGCGAAGTGCCGATGTTGTACACTTCCGCTTTGGACGCTATGCCGTGTATGTCGAGTTCCGGCTGGTGGACTGCCCTGAGGTAGTATGGCTTTTTCGCGTCGGGCAGAAACGCATGAACGAACCGCACCTGTATCCGGTGCAGGATGTCTTTTACATTGAAATCAATTGACATGGTAAACTCCTTTTTCAAATTAACAATTAACAATTAACAGGTAACAAAGGTAAGAGGGAAGAATCAAAGAGCAAATAGCAAGTAGCAAAGAGCAAAGGCAAGAAAAACAATCTTCTTCCTTTGCTCCCTGCTCTTTACTCTTTGCTATTTTGTATACCCCATATCTAGCGTTATCCGCCAACGGAGTACGCCAGGCTTTTCCGGTGTCAGGCACTCGGCGCGACCCTTTGCGCTACTGCAATTTCTGGATAAAACTAAATCTGCTTGCCTCTATTGTTGTCGTTGCTCCGGTGATGGATACACTGCCTGCTTTATAAAAGCTATTACCAGTCTGAGTTCCTTTGGGCGCTATCCACACGTCAAATGTTCCGCTTCCAGTCCAATCTGTCCAAATCGCATCATCAACATCTGGATCTTCCGAAGCCTTTAGCCGTATTGTTGCCGTGTTGTTCGAAATAGAAACTCCATTATCAGGATACCATGCAGCGGCAACGACACTATTACCTAATATTGTAAAGTCAGTACCAACAGGAACAATGCTTGTGAAATGAACATCGCCAGCTTCCATTGAGCCGGGATAACCAGTGATGATTATGGTCTTACCGGCATTGTTTCCATTATTAGGGGGAATGGGCGTAACGGTGGTCGGAGCTTCTTGCGAATCTCCCACATCAAAGGCGATTGTTCCGTTCATGGCGGTAATGCCTGATGAGCTTACGGTAGCGGTAAACGTTGCCGCTCCCTCACGAGAAGGTTGAAGGGTTAATGTTCCGCCTGTAACTGACTGCACAGTACCGGTGCTTTTTTTCGTGCCGACCGTTAATTCGTAACTGTCCCCGCTTTGCGCCGTATACCGTGCGGTGTTTTCCGTGATTTTCAGCGTATACGTTACGCCGTCGGCGGTTCCTGTATACGTTACGGTTTGAGGTTTCGGATCAGTTTCATCTTCCTTACAGCCTGCCATTGAGAACCCGATTACCGCAACAAGAGCGATAACGCCGAACAGTTTGATTGTATTCTTCATACAAAACTCCTTGTCTGTGATTTATTAAAAAAGCCGGTGTTTCCGCATACGCTGAAATCCGGCATTTTTCCGAGAGAAAAGGAAAAAGAGAAAAAGCAAGCCTGTCCTGCTTTTTCCCTCTTCCTTTGCTATTTGATAATTGCTCTTTGCTATTTGTATAGGGGGGGGGGGGGGGGGGATAGAACCAATGAGGAATTAGGAATGAGGAAGGAGGAATGGAAGAGGCGGGTCTGGCGGGATACGCTGTCTTTCACTTCTAACTGCTCACTTCTCATTTCTAACTGGTTTTGGTTCATAGCAACAAAGTACCAGCAAGCGTAATAAAAAACAAGCCCTCTTCCTTTGCTACCTGCTACCTGCTCTTTGCTCTTTGATTCTTCCCCTCTTCTTTTTTCTCTTGGTATTGAGTATATTGTATAGAGAGGTAAAAGCATGGGAGCAGTACAGACAGCAAATCCCCCCAGTTTTGAGTCCGTGTGGGCGATTTTACAGGAAAACGCTCAAGGGATGAAGGAATTAAGAGAAAGCCAAAAAGAAACTGAGCGGATTATGAAAGAAAGCGCTGAACGGCATGATCGGGAAATGAAAGAAAGCGCCGAACGGCATAAAGAATTTGAACGGGAGATGAGGGAAAGCAAAGATCAGTTCAATGAAAGGCTTGGGAATTATATCAATCTTTTCGGCGATTTTACTGAATATATGATGGCTCCCAAATTGCGCGAGAAATTTAAGGATTTCGGGCTTTTCTTTCCCAGAACAAATAGAAATGTCAGCGTGAAAGATGAAAATAATAAAACTATTCTTGAAGCTGACGCTATACTGGAAAACGGCGATAAAGCTATGATGGCTGAAATAAAAACCAAACTTACCGTTGAACGCATAAATAAACATATAGAACGGCTTGAGAAAATGCGGAAACACGCCGATTCGCACGGCGACAAACGTACTTTTTTGGGCGCGGTTGCCGGTGTTGTAATAGATGATGAGGCAAGAGAGTATGCCTTAAATCAAGGTTTCTATTTAATTGAGCCTGAAGGAGAAGACCTTATCATTACCCCGCCAAACGGCGACCCGAAAGAATGGTAGCAAATTCAATGAGCAAAGAGCAGGTAGCAATTAGCAAAGGAAGATTGTAGGCTCTCTTGCTCTTTGGCTTTATTCCTAATTCCTAATTCCTAATTCCTAATTCCTAATTTTTCTTCACTGTTCATTGTTTTTTAGCCCGATTTTCGCCAGCACAGACTTGCCGAGATCGGTTTGGGCGAACGCTTCCATCATGCCGCTGAGCGCGGTTCCGCCCTGCGGCGAAAATAAATCCATTACTTTTGAAACGCCGCCGCCGACATTGCCGTCTGTAGTATTCGTAATGATCTTGATGTCGGCCCTGCTCAGGTTTTCCGCCTGGGCTTTCCCGACTTCGGCGTTGTACCTTGCCTGTTCAATCTGGACATTGGCCTGCTGTTTAACAACTTCCAGATTAACCAGATACCCTTGATAACCTTCGTTATTGCCGATTTTTTCCGCCAGGGTTATTTCGGCGGTTACGCGGGCAAGCTGCATTTGCTTCTCGGCATCCGCGTTGGCGTTTCCGACCGCTTTAATGCCCTGCGCTTCCGCTTCTTTCAGCGTTTTAATGGCGACCGCCTCTTTTTCTTTCGCGGTTTTGTCCGCTTCGGCCCTGGTTTCGATCTGGTACTTTACCGCGTCAGCGTCAATCTGTTTCGCCTGCTTCTCCGCTTCGGCCTTGATCTCGACCTGGTATTTTACCGCGTCGGCATCAATTTTAATCTTCTCTTTTTGAGCCTCGGCGTCAATTTTCATTTTCTCTTTGTCCTGGTCGGCCTTTATAATAGTAGTCTTCTTGGCCGTTTCCGCGTCGATGATTTCCTTCTCCTGCGTTATTGTCGCGTTTGTTACCTGGCGGACTTTTTCCACGGCAAGTTCTTTCTTTGCCGTTTCCTCGGCTTCCAGGGCGATCTGCTGTTTTGATTTCTCGACCGCAATCCCGATCATCTGCTCTTTCTCGGCGTTCTTCTCTCCTACGATTTTTTCTTTCTCGGCCTTTTTAACCTCGACTTCGCGTTCCGCCACTATTTCGGCTTCCTGGGCGAGCTTTTTGTTTGTCGCGACCGTTATCCTGGAATCCCTTTCTATTTCGGATTTCTTTTTCGCCATTATGTTTTCAATGACATTGGATTCCTTGCTGTCGCGAATGTCCATCAGCTCTATATTTTTAACGGCGACAACGCCCCACTCCTGCAATTGGTCTTTGACTTCGTCGGTAAACTGCTGCCCGTAGACCGAGCGTTCTTCCATGATGTCTTCCAGCTTCGCTTTTGCCATGATGTTACGGACCGCGCCCTGGACTACCGCTTCCAGATGTTTGCGAAGTTCTTCGGTCGAGGAGATTTTTTCGGCTGCCTGGTTCGTGTCGGATATGCGGAAAAACGTCCGTATATCGACTACGAAAGGAACGCGGTCTTTGTCGTAGGCTTCATAATTATTCAAGGGCAAATCGAAGTTTGACACCTGCAAGTCCTTGACTTCAACGCCCAAAACCGGCAGCCATTTCGGCCACTGATAGTAAACATTTCCGTTACTGGTATTCTTTCCGTAAGAGGTCGTCTTTTTGCTTGTCTGCACGACATGAACCATATCCGCCGGCACTATCCTTCGCAGCTTGAGTATTTTTATTACAAGAACCAATACAAATATTCCGGCTAAAACGTAGAGGCCCACAAACGCCAATCCGCTAATGTTTCCTACCATGCTTTTCTCCTTTTCATCTAATATCAGGAATTAATTGTATATTAAGAGGCAATTTTAAACAAAGGGGGGGAATTCAAATTAGGAATGAGGAGTGAGGAATTAGGAATAAAGACAAAGAGAAGAGAGCATGCAATGTCAACAGAATAAAATCATCCGATTACATTATTGACTATCTTGCCCGCTTTGGTTCTGACTTTCACGTCCAGAATGCCGAGCTTGTCGCCTTTGCGCCTGCGCTTCAAATGGGGGTCGATAATTTGAATGTCCGCATATTCGTCAATGTCCAGCTTTAACACCGCCTGGGGGGGCAATACCAAAGAGCAAATAGCATAAGCTTTTTCCAAAACTCCAATTAAGGCAGAAATGTATGCTGAATAAATGTGGTGAGGGGTTTGGATATGCCGCGATAGCGGCTTCTATGGACAAAAATGCCCCCCGCGCGGCGTTTTTAGTCCCAGACAGGCCCCCCAATAATTACTTTAAGCATACATTTCTGTTTTTACTATAGTTTTGGAAAAGGCTCCTTTTTTTTACCGTCAATGCAGCGTATGTCTTCATTGGCGGTAATCCATTTGTCCATTGCCCTGTCAGCGAAGGGTCAAAAAGCCCGGATAGCCCGGACTAAATACGTATTGCTCTTGTCGGTGCAGTTGCTCCGGGAGCCGCCGCGAAAATGCAGAGACCACGCCCTGTTCCCGTAGAAAGCGTTCTGCGACGAAGACCAGTACTCCCCGCTCAGAAAACCGCCAAGCCCCCTTTGCCTCAGGGCGTTATGTATCACATCCAGTTCGTCCTTGCTCGGCAAAAACCAGTCGTTATACCCGTTAATATTCAGATCGTTGCACAACTGCGCCGCCTTTCCGTCCCCTCCCAAAGCCGCGACAATAAGCTGGGTATTCCGCCTGCCGCTACCGACTTTTACTTCCGTCCCGGTAATTTTCGTATCGGGACCCCATAGGGCGGTTACTTCCGTCCCTGCGGGAGCCGCCTCCAGATACCGCCATCCGTCTTCTCCGGTAAAGCCCCGGTCATAAAACACGATGCCTCCCGCAGGACCCATATCCCCCGGCCTGTAGCTAGGCGGCTGCACTGCTGTCTTTTCCATACTTAAACCTCTCGTTATTCTTCTATAATTTCTTCTGGCAACGCCAGTCTTTAGAAATCCTCGTTATTCCACTATACTAAAAATCTGTGTGCAATGCTATATTTTCTTTGGAAGAAGGGTATATGCTTGACTGCGAACTGAGACCCGGCAGCCAACATTGTCAGAACGGGACGGCGGTATTTATTGAACTACGCCGCGCTCATACCGACAGGATAAGTCTGCCCTGAAAAAGGGGCGGCGGGCTAAAGTCCGCGCTCTTTAACCTTGTTTTGCAGCCTGTGTTTTTTTGGCTAATTGTTCCTAATTATAGACTAAACGACAAAAAACGCGCTATAATAAAGGTATGGAGCAGATTACATCCGCTGCGGCGCAGGTGCTTGTCGCCGTCATCCCGATAGTAGGTATCGTGATGGGGTCTGTCGTTGTGTTTTTTTACCTGCTCTGGAACCATAGGCGGCGGACGCTGCTGATAAAGGCCGGACTGTACAACCGCCCGGTGTTTGATCTGCTTACGTTCAGCCTGCTTGCGGGCTTGCTGCTGGGCAGCGTGGGCTTAACCCTGACCGTGTTCCTTGCCGTGGTGGCAGGCCCCACTTACGGGCTGCTCGGGGGCATTATCCCGCTGGCTATGGGAATAGGGCTTTTGGTCTTTTACGGCATTAAGCGCGGCGAAAAGGCCTGATGAGCCATGAGCCTCCTGATTACAACGAGCAGCTTATTGTTGAGCAGATTGTAGCGGGACAGAAGGATCTATTCAGGCTTTTAGTGCGGCGTTACCAGCGGCCCGTGTATAGCATGGGCATGGGGTTTTTCCGCAATGCCGAGGACGCTTCCGATTTTACGCAGGAGGTTTTCCTCAAGGTTTACCGGAACCTGTCCGGCTTTGAGGGCAGGTCGCGTTTTTCAACCTGGCTTTACAAGATCGCCTATAACACGGCGGTAAATGACATAAAACGCAGAAAAGAATACGTGAGCCTTGCGGAAGAAAGTCCTGCTCTGGAGGCAAGGGATGACGAAACGCCGGAACGGATATTGATTCGCGGCGCGGCACGGGACGCGGTTCTGGCTTCATTGCGGGAGTTGCCGCAGCGGTACCGGATATGTATTGATATGTTTTTCTTCTACGGCTGTTCGTATCAGGAGATTGAGGCGATTACCGGTTTTCCGGTGAACACGATCAAATCCCATGTGTTCAGGGCGAAGAAGCTGCTAAGTGAAAAACTTAGGCTTTGGAACAAAGGAGTTGAAGGTTAGATGAGTTGCGCGAAGATACTGGACATTGTGTACGAACAGGAAGACATGTCCTTGCTTAACCGCATACGGGTGGGTATGCATTTACTGGTCTGCCCCGACTGCGCCCAGGAAGTCGAGCGGTTTGAGGTATGCAGGGATATTCTTCAAAATGATTTCATGTACCCCGCGCCTGACCTTGAAGATTCTATCATGTCGATGATAAGCGCCGAGGAAGCGGTAAACACCGCAGAAACCGCCGAAGCCAGGGATGCGGAAGTTATCGGCGGTTTTTCCATAAGGGGCTGGATCATTGCCGGCATAGTAATGCTGATTTCATTAGCGACAGTGTTTTTCGGTCTGGAATTCAACAAGGTGGCCCATATAGCCGGTATGGCGTTTACAATCCCCATAGGCATTACAATCGGCATAGCGCTGACCAGCTACGGGGCGCTTTTTATCGGAAGCCACTTAAAAGATTTATCTGAAAAATTTGGCTTGTAAATTCAAATAGCAAAGAGCAGGTAGCAAAGAGCAAAGTTAAGATAGTACGCTTTGCCTCTTACTTTGCTCCTTGCTATTTGCTATTTGCTCTTTTCTGAAAAAACTCCGAATTTCCTGTATTTCTGATACCGTTTTTCCGGCAGATTTTCCGGGGTCTCTTTTGACAGGCGGTCCAGCGTAGAACGAACCCACGCGGCGATATTTGTCGCGGTAAGGTTCACGTCTTTGGACGCGCCGCCTTCAGGCTCGGAGATTATCGCGTCGCAGATGCCGAAAGACTTGAGATCCTCGGAGGTGATCTTTATCATCTCGGCGGCTTCCCTTTCCCTGGAACCGTCTTTCCATAGTATAGAAGCAAAGCCCTTGGGAGAGATTACCGAGTACAGCGCGTTCTCCATCATGGCAAGCTCGTCGCTTACGCCGATTGCCAGCGCCCCGCCGGAACCGCCTTCGCCGAGGACGATGGACATTACAGGCGTTTTGACCATCATGAACTCATACAGGTTGCGGGCTATTGCCTCGCCCTGTCCGCGCTCCTCCGCGCCGACTCCGCAGAACGCGCCCGGCGTGTCAATAAAACACAGCACCGGCCTGTGGAATTTTTCAGCCTGTTTAACCAGGCGCAGGGCTTTGCGGTAGCCTTCGGGATGGGGCATGGAGAAATTGATCCGTTTGAGGTCTTCAATATCATGGCCGCGCACCTGGGCGATTACGGTAATGGGCTTGTCGTCAAAAAAGCCCACGCCGCCCAGCAGGGCAGGGTCGTCGCTGTAATAACGATCCCCGTGGAATTCGGTGAACTCCTTGAACAGCAGGGGTATGTAGTCGCGGATTGTGGGCCGTCCCAGGCTTTTCAGCAGATCGACCCTTTGCATAATGGTAAGCGGCATTATTTTCCCCCTTCTTTTTTGTAACCGTGCATATGGATAAGCCGGGCAAGAGTCTCGGGCATTTCTTTCCTGGAGACTATTATGTCGGTAAAACCGTGTTCAAAAATAAATTCGGCTGTCTGGAATTTTTCCGGTAATGTGGCTCCGATGGTGTCCTGGATAACCCTTTTGCCGGCGAAGCCGATTGTTACCCCCGGCTCGGCGATGATAATATCGCCTAACATGGCGAATGAGGCTGTAACGCCGCCTGTTGTGGGATCGCATACTACGGAGATATACAGTTGTCCGGCTTTTCCGTGACGCGCAATCGCGCCGGAGGTTTTCGCCATCTGCATCAGGGAGAAAATCCCCTCCTGCATACGCGCCCCGCCTGATGCGGAAAAAATAATCACCGGCAGCTTGTTCGCCGTGGCGTATTCTACCGCGCGTGTGATTTTCTCGCCGACCACGCTGCCCATACTGGCCATCATAAAGCGGCTGTCCATGACGCATACCACAGCCTGATAGCCCTGAATGGTGCAGCGGCCTGTTACCACCGCTTCCTTCGTGCCGCAGCTTTCCTGCGCCTCGCGGACTTTATCTTCGTATCCGGGGAATGAAATGGGGTTTCCCGACTCCATGCCCGAATCGAACTCGCTGAAACTCCCCTCGTCTGCGGTAATGCGAAGCCGATCCTGCCAGCCGATACGGCTATGGTAGGCGCATTTCCCGCAGACCCAAATCTGCCGCTCAAATTCGGCGGCAGGGACAGTGGCCTTGCACTGCGGACAAGTAAAATCACTCATGATGACAAACTTATCAATTTTGTCATGTAAAGTCAAGAGAGGTTCAAGAGTGAAAATATTATTGCTTGCTAATCACCGCATACGGAAGCGCCACAAAAACGGACCCGCCGATTATATTACCGATTGTTGACAAGCCGACAACATACGCCCAGCCGCCCAATGAAACGGCACCGGCTGCCGGGGAAAGCATGTTGACTGTCAGGAGCGTCATGTTAGCGATGCTGTGTTCGTATCCGGTAGCCACGAATGTAGTCAGACACCAAAAAATAATGATGAGTTTTGCCGCTTCCGATTTGCAGCGATAGGAACACCAAACCGCCGCGCATACCAGTATATTACACAATACGCCCCGGCTGATCAGGGCGAGAGGACCGAGCAGCGTTTTTGCCGTCGATAAATTTGATATACTTTCCCCGGTATTTCCCTTCGCAAGGCCGCACCACACGAAAATCACCGCGAGAATGATTGAGCCGATTATGTTGCCGAGGTAACTCGCCACCCATATTTTTATACATTCGCCCACGGAAACGGTCTTTTTGACAATCCCGACGATCATTACAAAGTTGTTACCGGTAAACAGTTCCGCTCCCGCTATAACAACCAAACTGAGGGCAACGCCGAAAGTAAGGCCCATTAAAAGTCTGGTAAAGGGCTCGAATTGACTTCCTTTTAACCAACCGCCTATCGAAGACGCAAGAAGTACGGCAAAGCCGACAAAAATACCGGCAAGAACGGCGGCAAGCATATACCCTACCGGGTTACCCGACAATAAATTGATTTTTTTCCTGGCGATACCGCATACCGCCGTGATTTCTTCGTTATACATGATTACTTATCATACCACATATATTTTGGTTATACTACCCCGTCGCCTGTACAAACCGATATTTTACAAGTAGTATCATATCATTATGGTTGGCGCAATTATAGGCGATATAGCCGGTTCGAGGTTTGAATTTAACAATATCCGCAGTAAGGATTTTGAGTTGTTTGCAAAAGATTGCCGTGTTACCGATGACAGCATAATGACGCTCGCCGTTGCGAAGGCGATTATGGCCTGTAACGGCGACTGGGAAGAGCTTGGGTACAATGCCGTTATATATATGCGGGAAATAGGGCGCAAATACCCGCGTTGCGGTTTTGGCGGCATGTTCAGAAGGTGGATGTTCAGCGATGATCCCGAACCGTATAACAGTTACGGGAACGGCGCGGCAATGCGCGTTTCCCCCTGCGGTTTTACCGCCGTGACCGAGGAAGAGGCGGCACTGCTTTCCCGAAAAGTTACCGAAGTTACGCATAACCACAGCGAAGGGCTGAAAGGCGCGGAGGCTGTTTCTGTCGCCATTTTTATGGCGCGTAACGGGGCGGCAAAGAACGAAATAAAAGAACGGGTAGAAAAAGACTACTACGCCCTGGATTTTACACTTGACAGTATCCGTGAGAGTTATCAATTCAATGAGACCTGCCAGGAAACAGTCCCGCAGGCGATTGCGGCTTTCCTTGAATCTGTTTCGTTTGAGGACGCTGTTCGCGGCGCGATAAGCATAGGCGGCGACAGCGATACCTTAGCCGCCATTGCGGGAAGCATCGCCGAAGCCTTCTATGGCGTTCCCCTCGAATTAAAAAACAGGGCGCTGTCGTATCTTGACAGCGCCCTGCTTACCGTTTACCGGGAATGGGAAGATTTTTTAGCGTCTCACTCCAACGGCGGGAAATAACCGCTGGTGTCGCGCCCGGAACGTTCCATCAGATACACTTCCGCCTCTATGGGCAGCCATGACCTGCCAAAATCCGTCGGAAGAAGCGATGTGAAGCTGATAGAATAAAGCCCGGACGGGGTATTCGACAGGTTCGTTACCAATTCACTGACCCCTCGCGGCCGGTACAGGGGAAGCGCCTTGCCGCCGGTTTCGCGGCACAGGTAGAGAATCTCCTCGCTCGGGGGGTTGTTGCCAATTATGACCGCGTTGAAAATGATCGCGTTATTCGCCAGGTACATGGCCATTTCGGAAAGGCTGTACTGTTCAAAGGCCAGCGCCCCCGGCATACCTGATCCGATGTAAATAACCGAGCGCTTTTTCTCCGCCGGAAGGAGGTCTGTAGCGGCAAGCCTTAAACCCAGGTCAAAACGCCAGCGGGGGCTGAAGTCCGCCGCCCGTCCCCTGGCCGCAGCGTCCAGGGCGTTTTCGTGGCGTTCGCGTACCGGCTGCTCCCTTGCCGAAACAAACGAGACTATCTGCCCCTGTGTGCCAAGGGCGGCGTTTATGTCGCGGACTGCCACGGCGAGATCGTCCCGCAGGTTGACAGTTTGGGGAGATCGTTCCACAAGAAGCGAAATATCGGCGCGTTCTACACGGTAGGCGGGCTGAAGGAATGTCTGATTGCTTACCGCGTGCCCGCCTTCGCTCAGGAAGAAATTCCGCGCTTCCAGCCCGACTATAGGTCGGCGGAGCCTGTCCTCAACACGAATCTCCGCTGTTACGCGGGGGAACTGTTCAGCGTATATCCGCTCTATCTGCACAAAAAGCCCGGAGGCAAGATCGTCAAAGCGTGAGAGGACTGCCACCTCGCCCAGGGCGAAATTCGCCGCCAAAATATTGCCGTTTGAATCCATGTCGGCGCAGACTATGCGGGTTCTCGGGTTTCCGGCAAGGCCCAGTTCGCGTATAATCGCGGAATCGGGGTCTATCAGCAGCACCCGGTTGGTGTCCGCAGCAAGGAGCTTGCCGTCGCTTAAAAACCGGAGGCTTTCAGGCCCGGTCAGGCCTTCGACAAGCAATCCCAAATAGTTCCCGTTGGGATCAAACATGTAAATCTTTTTTGCAATAGAATCCGCAATGTAAATCTTGCCGTTCCTCGCGGCGATTCCGGTAGGGGAAAGCAAACCGGGGAAATAGGCGTTCTTTCTTCCGAAGGAAAGGACGAACACCCCGTCAGGATCAAATTTGGATATGCGCTGGTTTCCAAAGTCTACTATATAAAGGTATCCGTCTTCATCCGCCGCTATATTCTGCGGGCCGACAAACATCCCCTGTCCAATGCCCTTCGAGCCGATATACCCCTGCCAGTCGCCCTGGGGGCTGAGTATGCTCACCCTGCCTCCCCGGTACTCGGTAAGGTACATGCGCCCTCCGGCCCCCTTCACCATGTCATAAGGCCGGTCAAAGCCGTTCAGCGGGCCTCTTTTGCGCTCTCTGATAAGGCCGTTAACATCGATTCTTACAATCTCGTTGCTGCCGTATGCGACAACCCAGACCGTACCGTCGTGATGGGGAAGGACGGCGGTCGGCTGCCGGTAAAAAATATTATTTTCAAAACGTCCCGGATAACGCCCCGATTCAATATAACGCACGTCGTCATCGGCGGTGGGAAGAAGGGTGCGGCGGTTTGTCACAGTTTCTATACGGTTGCCCACAACCATTCCGGGGCCTGTATTGATCCCGTAAGCGTCGGCTGCGGCCCTCCACTGGCGCAGGGCGGTGTTCTCAAAACCTGAGCGGTAATAAGCCTTGCCCAGCCAGTCCATGATTATGGCTTCGCCGGGCCTGAAAGCCAGCGCGCGTTCAAAGGAGAGGATCGCCTCGTTAAACGCATAACGGTTGAACGCATGTATGCCCACGCGGAATTCGGCTGCGGCGTTTATCGCGTTAATGTCTTCGCCGCCCGTGATATAGCTGCGCCGCAGACCGTCCCCCTGAGAGGTATCTGTATTTTGGGCATCTAAAGTCGCCGGAAATAAAAGCAGCGCAAGAGCCAACAGCCTTAAAATACTTTGTTTTGTCACACAGCCCCCCCTGACACTATTCTGAAATGCTCCAGGATTTCGTTCTCCTTCGGGGCGGATTCTATTGCCTTTTGCAGCCATTTGCGGGCTTCCGCCATATGCCCGCATTTGTAAAATGCCCACCCCAGGGAATCCATGTACGCCGCGTTTTTGGGCCTGATCTCAACGGCCTTGCGGCAAAGCATCAGCCCCTTAATAGTATCAAATCCCCTGTCGGCGAGAATATAGCCCATGCTGTTCATTGCCGTCGCGTTGTTAACATCAATTTCCAGAGTTTTTTCATAGTACTCTATTGCCTGGTGGTAACGCTTCTGGGCATACGCGGCGTATGCCATGGCGTTATACATGGGGGCGGATTCATAACCCGCTCTTCTAAGGCGTTTCAGCTCGAATTCCGCCATCTTGGCGCGGCCGGTTCTTAAATAAATAAGCGCAAGCGTTATGCGACACTGGTAGGATCGCATGGGATCGCTGCCTACCGTGACGACCTGTTCAAGGTACATGACAGCTTCGTCATAGCGCTCCAGTTTTGTATAACACAGGCCCAGATAGTAGGCAAGCTCCGCCTGTTCCTGGGTATCAAGTTTTTCCGCATTGACAAGCTGGAATGCGCTAAGGGCGTTCTCCCATCGGCTCATGCGGTAAAGCCGTTTTCCCTCAATAAGGCTTTTGTCTTTCACAGGTTTCTCTTGAGTTCCCCCCGCTTTTCCGGCAACGGCATCCTCTTTCTCGTCCGGCTCCAAGCTCCGCAGAGCGGCGATATTAAGGGCCAGTTCCCTTTGGCTATTAGTCCATTCCGATTTGCTTCCCGACATCATACCTCCCCAACAGCGCCGGATGGATAAGTATATCACTTATCGACGCATTATTCCCGGCTACCGCTTCCCAATCAGATCCCTTTTCGGGTTTTGCGCTTACTTCCCCGGCATTTGCAAAACAGTACCGCAGGCCGTCAGGCGCAAAATATGGTTCTATACTATCATTATAATACCTTAAAGAGGGAAATGCATGAACCAGTTCGCAAGGTTTTTCTTCCCGATTTGGAATATTTACGTTGATAAAACAACCGTTTTTCCAAAAAGCCAGCATTTCCTCGAATCGTTCAACGGCAAACGCCACAGCCATGTCCCAATGCCACGCGCCTTTTCCCGCAAGGGAAAGGGCCAATGAGGGAATATTGCAGAGCGCTCCCTGTCGCGCCGCCGCCGCGGTTCCCGAATATACAATATCGGTTCCCAGATTCGCCCCCCGGTTTATGCCTGAGACAATCGCGTCAACGGGCATACATTCAGGCAGCCCTCCCATCAATCCGATTACCACGCAGTCCACGGGCGTTCCGTCGCAGGACCAGGTATTCTCGCCGGCCGGGACGATTTTTCTTGGGCCGTTGAGAAACGTGATGGAATGAGAAACCCCGGACTGGTCAGCCGACGGCGCAAGCGCATACACCGTATGCCCCGCGTCCCGCAAAGCAGCCGCAAGCAACAGTATCCCCGGTGAGTTAATTCCATCGTCATTAGTCAATAATACCCGCATATTGTTTACTTCGCTTTATTCCTCATTCCTCATTCCTAATTCCTCATTATTTTACTATCCTGCTTCCTGTCGCCAGTTTTACTTCGTAGATGACGGGTCGGAACCCGAATATCCGCTCGTAATCATCAAGGCGGGTTTTGAATTCGCCTACCATTTCATTTTTGATTATCGTGTAAGTGCAGCCGCCGAAACCCTGCCCTGTCATCCTTGCCCCGTACACCCCTACTGTTTCCTGCGCCCGCTTTACCATCCAGTCGATTTCGGGGCAGCTTACCTCGTACAGATCCCTCAGGCTTTCGTGAGAGTTGAAGACCAGCCGCGAAAAATCCGCCAAATCGCCGCGTGTGAGGTAGTCCCTTGCGCCAAAAACCCGGCGTATCTCCTGGACAACGTGCAGGCTCCTGCGGCGTATTTCCTCGGGAAGGTTTCCCAGCGATTCAATCAGATCCATGGCAGCAAATTCCCGGAAACTCGCCCCCTCGCGGTTTTGTGTGAGCAATGCCAGACCCGCCTTTATATCCTCCCGCCGGGCGTCCAATTCCCCGTCTATCCCGAAACGCGGCACGCGGGAATCCGTAATGATAATTTTACAGCGGCTGAACGGCGATTTGATTTTTGTTACCGACGGTCCCGCTTCGTCGATAACCAGAAACTGGTCGCTTCGCGCCGTAAGCCCGGTAATGTAGTCCGCCAGTTCGCCCGGTTTCCCGAATAAAAACTCATGCGCGTTCGCCAGCCGCAGGGCGAGATCCATATCGCCGATTTTTGCGTGTAAGAAGCCCTTGAGCGCGACCGCCGAGGCGACTTCGATAGCCGAAGAGGACGCCATCCCGATCTGCTGGGGGATATTCCCGGTAATGGTGAAATTCGCCCCTTTTACCATGAGACCCAATTCAGCAAAAACATGGAGCGCGACTTTGACATAGTTTGCCCAGCGGTCTTCCCGTTTGAATTTGAGGTTTGCGAGTGTTGCCCTTTTGCGTTCGCCAAGGTCGGCGGCAAAAAAACGCAATGAGCTGTCTTTTCTGGCGCTAACAGCCACATTCACCCATCGGTCTATTGCCGTGGAAAGGAACAGCCCGTCACCCGGATAGCCGTGCTCGCCCAATAAAAGAAGCCTGCCCGGCGCCTGGGCTATTACGATCTGCCCGCTTACCCTGGATGCATCGTTTTCTTTGGGAACGGCGTTTCCTTTGGAAACGGAGTTTTTTGGGGAAGTATTGCTTTTTGCGGATGATTTGGCAGTAAGGGCACGTTCGCCCTCCTTCTTCACCGCGCGGCTGCCGGCCGAAGGCGTTCCGGCTTTACCGGCATCCGTTTCGTATTCCCTGCGGTGAACAGGCCCAATATCCAACATCCTATGCAAACCTCACGTCTTGTACATGGGTTAACTAACCCCCAAAAAGCCGTTTTTTCAGACTTTCCCGCAGTAGTATACATAAAAAAACCAGTTTGTTCAATAAAAAACCGGAATTTTTTTTTATCGGGAGCGAGGAAAGAGAAAAAAAGGAGAAACTTTTGCGGCAAGCAGCCGGTTTGGGGCTTTATTTTTTTCAAGGGATTGCCAATGTCCTGCGTGCGGGCGTTGCCATGTGCGTTTTCGCCCAGTTCACTGCTCGCTTGACCGGTGCTTAAAATTTCCCAGTACCCGATTTTTTCACCCTATCACTCTATGACACGGTAAAAGGGTTATATATAGAATATGAATATGATAGACCGTCTGGAAAAAATCATTGAATTGGCAAAGGAATACAGTTTTACCAACGTTTTCTTTGACAATACGGAGGAACACCTGAATGCGGTGTCTGAGCTGCTGCACATTACCCCCAAACAGGCCGCCCTTTTTTCCGTTGTATTTGAGAATTACAACGAAACCTTTACGATGGACACCATCGTCGAGACATTAAAATGCGGTAAAATGCAGATCCTCAGGTATATGGATGACATTGATGTCCTAAGAAAGAAAAAATTGATCAGGGAAACGCACGGATCTGATTACTCAAGACCACGGAGTAAAGGCCCCAGATACCAAATTCCGAGGGATGTCATTAACGCGATCCGCAAAGGCGTTGAATTTATTTTCAACAAAAACAATGAAAACCTCAGCCCGGAGGAATTTTTTGACTACGCCGAAGAGATGTCGAGCGCCGTAGCAGATGGGGAAATGGACATTGATGATCTAAATGAAGAAATAAAATTTCTTTTAGAGGGCAATAAAAATATTTGCTTTGTAAAGAAAAGGGCCGAATATGATCTGGATGAAGATTCTGTACTACTTATGTTTGTTTTCTGCTGTGAATTTCTGTGCCATGATAAGGAATCAATAGAACTGAATTCTCTTTGGAGCATACTGACCAGTCTTTTCGGGCCCTCAGAGACGTACCAATTCAAGAAAAAATTCAAATCGAAAGAACTCAAACTAATGCAAAAAGGGCTGGTTGAGTATGAATTTGATAACGGCATAGCTGATACGAATTATGTCCGGCTCACTCAAAAGGCAAAAGACGAATTCCTCTGCGATGTTGATTTGAAAGAAAAAACAAAACACAGGGGAAAGGATTTTATCAGAGTAGAAAACATTCCCGTAAAAAAACTTTTTTACAATGAAAAAATCAAAAGCCGCATCGGCGAGTTGACGGAACTGCTGAGTATGGAAAATTTCTCAAGTGTTCAGAAACGCCTTGGCGAAAGCAACATGAGAACCGGATTTGCCTGTATTTTTTCAGGTCCGCCGGGAACGGGAAAAACGGAAACCGCTTACCAGATTGCCCGTGAAACAGGCAGGGATATAATGCTTGTTAATATTTCCGAAACAAAAAGCATGTGGTTTGGGGAAAGCGAAAAGCGCATTAAAGCGGTTTTCGACCGTTACAGGGGAATTCTAAAAAACGATTGTCCGGCTCCAATACTTCTCTTTAATGAAGCCGACGCCGTTCTTGGGAAACGCCGCGAACTGACGAAATCCCGCAGCGGCCCGGATCAAACCGAGAACGCGATACAAAACATTATTTTGCAGGAAATGGAAAACCTGAACGGAATCCTTATCGCCACCACCAACATGACATCCAACTTTGACAAAGCGTTTGAACGCCGTTTCCTCTATAAAATCAATTTTGACAAGCCCGACATTGAATCAAAAAAGATGATGTGGCAGAGTTTTATCCCGGACCTTTCCGATTCTGACGCGCAGCGCCTTGCGTCTAAATTCGATTTTTCAGGCGGCCAGATAGAAAACATTGCCCGAAAGAACGCGGTTTCATTTATCTTAAAAGGCACAAAAGCGGATATTTTTTCCCTTGAAACGTTTTGCGGTGAAGAATTGTATGAAAACACAACCAATAAAATAGGCTTTAATGTTTAATTATATGAACTTGCCAGCGAATTCGCCTATGATGTATAATCTGGATATGCAGCCCAGAAAAAGCCTTCCAAAGACCGCCCTTCCTCGGCTCTACTTTATTGACCGTGAAATCGCGTCGGGTAAATATCCAAACGCCCCCGCGCTGGCAAAAAAATACGAGACCAGTTTGTCCAGCATTAACCGCGACATAGCCTATATGCGCGACATGATGAACGCGCCCATCGCCTATGATTTTTTCAAGAAAGGTTTTTACTATACCGAGAAAACATTCAGGCTTCCCGCCGCTTACGCCACATCCGAAGATTTGCTGGCTTTGGGTATGGCGAAAAACCTCATTGATTTATACAAGAATACCCCCATACACGAAGCCGCCCTAAACCTTCTGGAAAATATTTTAGCACCTCTGCATGGCGAACAGAACGCCGAATGGTTCCTTGACCGTATCATAATCCCTAAAACTGCTTCGGCCCCTGTAGACGCGGAAACATGGAATAACATTGTAATAAGCCTTCGGGAAAACAGGGTAATTACTTTTCACTACGAAGATGCCGAAGCCAAAAGGCTTTACACCAGGGAGAAAACACAAAAACAAAAACTTGACAGTCGCCGCGTTCATCCTTATCAGCTTATCTTTGACCGCAGCAACTGGTATCTGTACGCTTTTGATGAAGACAGGAAAGAATTAAGATTATTCTCGGTTGCAAGAATGAAAGATGTCGAGCTAAAAAAAGAAACATTCGCGATTAAAAAGGATTTTGATTACCGCAGCATGGAAGGCATAAGTTATTTCGGCATATACAAGGGGGCGCAGACCAATAAATTTGTTATAGAAATTACAGGCGACACAAGGTGGATAAAAGAGCGCCAATGGGCCGAAGATCAGCAGATACAAAAAACAAAAACAGGGATAAAATTGTCATTTACCAGCAACCAGTTTGAAAAAGTTTTGGAATGGACGCTTTCGCAAGGCTCTTACGCGCGGCCTCTGGCTCCCAAAGTGTTTGTTGAACTCTGGAATTCAATCGTCGCTGACATGGCAAAAATAGCAAGGAGCTAAAATGGAAAAAGAATTATTTACGGTTTCGTGCGTACATTGTAATGATCAGATTTTTCAATTCTCCAGAAATTTACTGGAAGACAATACTCATGTTATATTGCATTGCCCAAAATGTGGCGAATCCACTCAGGTGGTTTATGATAGCACTGACGGCGTTACAATAAAGGCGTATTAAAAATGAGTAATGAGAAATTAGCAATGAGCAATGGAAGAGGTAAAGAAACATTCCCCCGTGATTATGGCGATTGGCTGATGATTGCCGCCACTGCGGGGTTTGATTGGGAAAACAACCCGCCGCCGCGTGAAATGATTACCGAAGAATTGTGCATAGCGGCGCTGGAAGACGCGCCTGAACATCTGGGAAAAATGCCATTGGAATTTCGCACAGCCGAAGTGTGTTTTCAGGCGGTATATATTGACGATGACGCGCTTCAATTTGTGCCTGAAAACCTGCGCGAAGAAGTGAAAGCTCGCAAAGACGCGATAACCGAAAAACAATGGCTTAATGAATTAGGCTGGTACAACGGCAATCACTACCTAAAACTGCCAAATAAACTATTAACGCCTGAGTTTTGCCGCGCTATGGTTGAACGTAACGGATACACCATTGACCTTGTGCCGGAAGCATTGAAGACCCCTGAACTACTGGCAATCGCGGGAAGTGAGGATGACCATTTCAGTAAACGTATTGAGAAAATTAAATCTGGGAATTCTCCATTACCGTTAGTTAAGACAGGAACGCAAATTGTAATTGAAAAAGGATTGGGGGATATTCAATGAAAAAAGAAACCAAAGAAGAATACATTGAAAATACGAAAAAGCCTTTAACCGAAAGGGATATTGAGGATGTTACCTTTGATAAGAAATTGGTAATCAAGCAAATTACCAGCGAAGAAGATAAGAATAAGTTTTTTGAAGTTTTTAGAAAAAACTCCAAGTGAGACCTTTCTTCCCTCTGCCTTCTCCGCACCTTTGCGTGAGTTCTTCTTCTTCCCTTGCTCATTGCTAACCAATGTCTACAAGTTAAGTACCAATATCTCTCACAGAGGCACAGGGCACACAGAGGACACGGAGAAAAATGCTTTAAACTCTGTGTTCTTTGTGCCTTTGTGCCTCCGTGTGAGGTCTTTGGGACTAGTTTTTTCCTTAACTTGTTGACATTGCATTGCTAACTGCTCATTGCTCATTGTTTTTTCACCCTATCACTCTATGACACTGTGAAACCGCTATATTTTAAGTGAAAAACAGGAGGCTTTATTATGACTGAAGTTCTTACACAAGCTGAAATTGACCAATTATTAACGGCGATCCCGACTGGATTTGAAAGTATCGAGGAATTTGAATTATATCTTACAAAACGGGAATTCAAACCCGAAAAACCCTATGGCCTTTTTGGTAGTCAGGATGTATCAATTTGCAGATTTTATAATTCCGAAAACAATGATAACAGACTTTCGGACATTATGAAAAAAAACGAGGAACAAGGTATGGGAAATATCAAAATTCCGAATACCAATATTACGCTTATAAATTATTCATTCTGCCCCAAATGCGGAACGATTTTTAGTTTTAAGGAAGTCGTGGATTATTACAGAAACCCAAGACCTGACGCATGGTATGGAAATAAAGCCAATCAATTCCGCAATGACACAAGAGTTTATTGTTATAATTGCGATTCTTATTTTCTGCCATCCCTTATAATCTCGGACGGCACTCCCAGGAATGAAGTTCAATTTTTATGCAGGATACAAACAATTAATGCCGTGGAAGGATTTATGCTGTCAAAGAATATTAAAGTTCTTACGAAAGAAAATAAGAATATTGTGTACAAAGACAAGTTAAGGGCGATAAAAAACGATGTTTCAATCAAAGATTTGGAAAAGAAACCGACTTTGATAACGAATATGCTCCAATACACGCCATATAACCTGATAATGAATTTAATTGACGGCACAAATATCGGGAAAGGCGATTTATTGTTTGATGAATGGAAGGAGGCGGTTTATTTATGAAAATAGAAGTTTTTGAAATCGCGTCGAAAGAAGACAAGATTTATCTGGAATTACTGGAGCAATACAAAACCAATCCTGAATTGCAAGGGTTACTAAATAGATTTATTATCCCTGAGGAATTAGTACTGGCTGGCGATTTCAGTTTAATTACGATGCTGAATCAGGTAATTGATTGGAATAATATAAAAGTATATTTGGTAAAAGATGTCGATAATGACACCTTTTTGTGGGTTATCGGAAAATTTGATGATGAAGAAGGGCTTAACATGTATCCTTTATTAAAAGAACAGTCTGAAGAATTACAGTTGGCGATACGAAAAGCCCTTGTTGAAAAAGGCTTGATGAAAGAGCTTAATAAGGATATGCCGGATCTATATTAAAATATTTTAATACGTCTTTATATATATCCTGTGAATAAAGACAAGTTTCAATTAAACGTGTCTTTGAATTGGGATATTCTTTTAATCCCATATAGTAAAATTGCTTTTTTTCATCTTCGATAATAAACGGAACGATATTGTTTTTAAGACATTCTTTAAACATAATCAATCTGCCTACCCTGCCGTTCCCGTCCTGAAAAGGATGTATTTTTTCAAAATTATAATGAAAATCAATGATTTTATTAAAATCAATATTTTCTTTTAAATATTCGGATAGTAAAATTTTCATTTTTTTATTTACTTCTGCCGGTAACGCAGTTTCTGTATCGCCTACCATATTTTCTCTTGTTTTATAATCTCCTATTTTAAACCAGTCTTTAAAAGAATCTGAACTTCCCCTTTTTAATATATTGTGAAATTCTTTTATTATGTCCTCTGATAAAGGTTTTTCCGCTACTTCCAATAAATAATTAAAGCAACTAAAATGATTAACAGTTTCAATTATGTCATTCACATTTGCCGTTTTATTGTCACCTGTGCTTATTGTAAAAGTTTCATAAATGTATCTTGTTTCATCTTCTGTAAGTTTGCTTCCTTCAATACGATTGGTATTATACGCAAATTTAATCTGTGTATAATGGTACAAACATCCTTTAAGGCGCATTTCTTTTTCTTCTTTTAATCGATCTAATACAGTATTCACAATGTAACAACCTCATTATGTCCACATTTTTTTCAAACTCAATTAAGCTCATTGGATTTTTCATACTTGTGTATATCATCTAAATAAAAACAGATAACAGAGTAAGAATTTCTTAGCTCTGTTATCTGTTCCCTGTTATCTGTTCTCTCGTTAATCAACCCTTATCGAGTTAAACCAGGCATCGTTGTAAAGCTCCAGCGCGTCTCCAAGATCGTCTTTTAGCTCCGTGTTGACAAGATCCTCCATGGTGTACCATGAATCGCCTGTCTTGTAATCGCGGGCGGGAATATTCGCCGTCGCGGGGAAACCGAAGCTGTCAACAAACTCGGCGTAGATTTCAGGACGGTGGATAAAATCTATGAACTTGTAGGCAAGATCTATATTTTTTGATCCCTTGAGAATGCACATGCTGTCAAGATAGGCCGGGCCGCCCTCTTTTGGAACAAAATAAACCGTGTCTTTCATAAGCTGTGGATTGTCCGCAATTTCTTCATACACCCCTTCGGCATAGCCCTGCACAACCCAGAAATCGCCGTTGGCATAGCCTTTGCCGAAAGCCTCGGCGTCAAATTTGGTTAAATTGGGTTTCCATGAATTGTTGATCAGATCCCTGGCCTCATTAATCTGGGCCGGGTTTGTGGTGTTTACAGAGTAACCGAGATAGGCAAGGGCGTCGCCCATTACTTCCCTCATATCGTCCAGCATTGTCATGCGGTTGCGGAGATCCTCGCGGGCAAAAATAGACCAGCTCTTCTCGAATTGGGGAACCTTCGCCGTATTGACTATCACGCCTGCGGCTCCGTAGTAATAAGGAATCGAGTAATCCATCTTCGGATCGAAGGTGGATTTTTCCAGCACCGCCGGGTCTATGTTGACCAGATTGGGAACTTTGGACTTGTCGATCTTCTCAAGCATGTTCTGGTGGATCATGATCGACACGTAATCCCCGGACGGGAACACGATGTCGTAGCCCGCGCCGCCGGCCTTGATCTTCGCATACATGTCTTCGTTCGAGGCAAATTCATCGTAGAGCACCTTAACATTGTACTCTTTTTCAAATTTCTCGATGACCGATTGCGGGGTGTAATAGGTCCAGTTGTAAATAAAGAGCTGGTCTTTCTTACCGCAGCCCAATACCGTGGCGGACAGCAACGCCGCCAAAAACGAAAGCAAGATGATGTTCCTTTTCATATTCATCTCTTCTACCTTCCTTGCAAAGAATATATAAAACCATAAGGTCTTATTTTATAGGGACTTATTTTTTATTTCGCGGCAATGTATTTCAGGAATTTCCTGAGCGTAACGCATAACGCTACTGTTCCCAGGATCATCACGACCGAGAGGGCGCTGATTATCGGCGTTATTCCGCCCCGGCGCGTAATGGCAGAATATATGAATATCGGCAATGTTGACGACCCCGGGCCGGCAACGAAAAATGTTATAACAAAATCTTCCAGCGACAGGGTAATTGCGGTTAACAGGCCTGACAGTATGCCGGGCATGCATACCGGTATTATCACCCGGAACAGGGTCTGGCTCTCGCTCGCGCCCAGGTCGTGGGCCGCCTCGATGATCGAAAAATCAAATTCGTCCAGCCTTGCCATTACCATGAGGAAGACAAAGGGCAGGTTAAATGTCGTGTGGGCGACAAAAATCGTAAACAGGCTCAGGGGAATCCCTATACCGACGAAAAAAATCGAAAGCGACACGCCGATTATTATTTCCGGCAGGATCATGGGCAAAAAAGAAATGGCCTGCACATAGGAGCGCAGTTTGAAGCGGTACCAGTTTACCCCGATAGCGCCTATGGTTCCAAGCACGGTCGCGGTTAAGGAGGAAGAGACAGCCACAATGATACTGTTTCTAAATGCCCGCCATAATTCCCGCGATTCAACCAGCCGTTTGTACCAGCGCAGCGAAAATCCGTTCCAGTTCATTGCCGCAGAATCGTTAAACGAATAGAGGATAAGCACCAGAAGGGGCAAAAACAGAAATACTATGGTAATGGCAAAGACAGCCTTGGAGAGAGAAAATTGCCTCCGGGTTGCACGCCGCGCGTGGCGGGCGGCTTCCCCCTGCTTGATTGGCGGCCAGAGCGTGGTAATTGTTTTTTGAACCATGTTTTTAAAATTCATGATTTTTTCGCCTCCGTCAGCCGTGAAGCGTCACGCTTCTGGACATTCATCATCAGTAATACGCCCACTGTTGTCACCAGCGTAAGCACCATCGAGATCGCCGCGGCGCGGGGCCAGTTGCGCGACTTGGACAACTGGTCGGCGATGACGTTCCCCAGCATGTAGGAATCCTTGCCTCCCACAAGAAGCGGAACCGCGTAAGCTCCAAAAATGGGAATAAACGTAAACAGCACAGCCGTGAAAATGCCGCCCCGTATATTGGGCAACATTACTTTGACCATAGCGATGAACTTGCTTGCCCCCAGATCACGCGCCGCTTCCAGCAGGGAAAAATCGAATTTGTCTATGCTGGAGAACAGCGGCAGTATCGCGTAGGGCAGGTACATATACACCAGCACCAGTATCACTACTTTTTGGTTGTACAGAAAATGGATGTATTCGTTAATCAGCCCGATGCGGATAAGGAATTCGTTAAGGAAACCGTGGTTCCCCAAAATGTTCATCCACGCGAACACACGGATCAGGAAGTTTGTCCAGAAGGGGATGATGATCAGCAAAAGGAGGGTATTCTGGTTTTTGCTTTTCGCCATGAAATAGCCGCAGGGCAGGGCGAGTAAAATAGTGAGAATCGTGGCGACAGCCGCAGTAATAACGGTGCGGAGCGTGATGCTCAAAAAAACCCCGTCGCCCAGATACCGGTAGGCGTCGAGCGAAAAATACGGTTCCACGCCGCCGTACAGCCCTTTCCTGAGAAAGCTGTAAATAATTATAATAAAAATAGGAGCCAGGAAAAATAATGTGAACCAAATCGCCATGGGGCCGGAATACAGGGTTCCCATATTCCGCCTCCCGTCTCCGACCGGACGCGGCCTCAATTTTTCACCTCGACAATATAGCCGTCGTTGGCGCTCCAGGAGATGAAAACAGAATCTTTCCAGCGTATATCAGGCCCTTCGTCCGAGTAGTTGGCGTGCTGCTTTATCACCCTGATAATGGATTTTTCCATTACTTTAACATAAAACTTTGTCTGGAAGCCCGAGTAAATCGGCTCGTCTACACTCCCCTGAAAGAGGTTGATGTCCTCGCGCTTGGTCGCGGGCCTGTCCTTGGTAATGACGATTTTTTCCGGCCTGATGGTAAAGCTGACCGTCTGGCCCGGCTTTACCTTGTCTACGGTGGTTACTTTAATGCGGCCCAGTTCGGGAATATCCAGTTCCGCCATGTACTCTTCATGCTCCCGATTCAGATTTTCAACGCTGATAACGCTCGCGTCAAAAAGGTTTGTCTCCCCGATAAAGCGGGCTACAAAATCGGTCGCCGGGCTTTCATAAATCTCATGGGGCGTGCCTATTTGCAGCACGTCGCCCTGGTTCATTACCGCCAGCCTGTCGGATACCGAAAGGGCTTCCTGCTGGTCATGGGTAACGTAGATAAATGTTATGCCGATTTTATCGTGTATTTGATCCAGTTCTATGAGCATGTGCTGGCGGAGTTTCGCGTCCAGCGCGGACAGAGGCTCGTCCAAAAGCAGCACGCTCGGCTCGTTTATGAGGGCGCGGGCGATGGCGACCCTCTGTTTCTGCCCGCCTGAAAGCTGGTTGGGTTTTTTATGGGCATGCCCTTCCAGTTGCACCAGGCGGAGGTATTCGTTCACCTTGCTTTCAACATCGCTTTTGGGCGCTTTTTTAAGGCGCATGGAAAACGCGACATTCTCAAAAACGGAAAGGTGGGGGAACAAAGCGTAGTTCTGAAACACCGTATTCGCGTGACGCATGTCGGGCGGCAGGGGAAGCACGTCCTTCCCGTCGAAAGTAACTACTCCGTTATCGGGCTGTTCAAACCCCGCTAAGATCCGCAAAAGGGTTGTTTTTCCGCAGCCCGAAGGCCCCAGCAGGGAAAAGAACTCGCCTTTTTTTATTTCAAGGCTCACATTATTGAGCGCTCTAAAACTGTCAAAAAATTTGGATACACCTTTGACGACTACATCGCTGCCTTTCAATTAGTTCCTTCCAGCCTCCTTATAGGCAAGAATGCGCCGCAATGCTCGGCGACGGTAAAATGCCGTCTTTAAGGGTACAATGCGAATTTTTGGGATTATTGTCAACTGGTTTTCGGGATAAATTTTTATTTTTTTGCAGTTCGGAAGGGAAACAAGACAAGTAGGAATTAGGAATGAGGAATTAGGAATAGAAGAAGAATTTAACCACGAACCAACACGAATAGCCCCAAAAGGGGGACAGGCACTGTTTTTTGGCTAGAAAACAAAAAAATACCCGTCACACAGCGTTAGTCGCGTGTTTTGCGCGTCCTGAGAATTGGGGATAAGGATTCGGGGTTGCGTGCGTGTTGATCAAACAATTCGTTTATACTACCATTGATAACGTACCGGAGGTACGCATGACCATCGGAAAAACAGTTGAGATACCGGCTGACCGCCGGTTGCATTTGGATTTTGATGTTCCCGTTGAGATACCTGTTGGCAGGGCACAGATCGAACTCAGGGTAATTCCATTTGTCAATAAACAAAATAAATCCGCGCTCAAAAATATAGATAACAGCCTTACGCCCCATACAGACGCGCTTTTGAATATACTTTCCAACCTTGGCGATATTAACATTGATGAAATCCGCGAAGAAAGGCTGGCTAAACATTTATAATTGAAAGCCCCTATTTGACGCCCGACAACAACGCCAGTGAAAACGCTATACGGCCTTTTGTCCTCGGAAGGAAAAACTGGTTATTCTGCCAGAGCGTGGGCGGGGCCAAAAGTTCATGCGGCATGTTTTCCCTTATAGAGACGGCAAAGCTAAACGGCCTTGTCCCCCAAAAATATCTTACCGCCCTTTTTGAGAGGGCGCCTTATGCCGTAACGCCAGAAGATTGGGAAAATCTTCTCCCTTGGAATATAAAGCTCCCTGTTTAGACGGATGCCTTTCTCTTATTGTCAAGATGTAGTTCTTTTGACGGATACTGAAGTTGCGTAGTTCTCTCGTAGATGTTCGTGATCCTCGCGTCCCTGTAGTGGCGTTCCGCGTTAAACTCCTTCATGTAGCGGCACGAATTTTGGCCCCTTTTAAAAATTTTGTTTGCAGTTAGGACAATTTGCTATTTCGAACGAGGGAGTTGAACGGTAATGTTGCCCGGCCCTACTAAAGCTTTTTTCAGGGCTTTTTTACATTCTATTACCATATCTTTTAAATCTGAACTAACTTTTTCCGGACCAGGTCTATATTTACACTTGCCTTCATTACTACAGTTGCCTGTTTTCCGGTTGACTTTTTCACATATTTCACCGCATTTTACTTTTCTAAACATTCTACTAATCCAGAGCTCGGTATAATTTTCAAAACAACCATCACAATAAAACCAATAGTTCGGAATCGAACAGTGTTCAGTACCATAATAAGCAGTAGAGGAGTCATTTGGAATCTTAAATTTATCGCCGTTAATGACGCACTCTCTATTGTAGGAGTCTCTCTGTCCCAGTATTAACTTACACTCGCAAAGTGCTTCAAATAGTAAAACTGACACACATGCTGTAAATAGCTGTGTACCATCTGCTCTAGCTTTATCTTCAGGTTTATAAATCTTAAAAAAATAAGAAAATTTGTCGCTCATTTTGATAACCTCTTTTCTTTTGTCGCATCATAAAATAAAAATAGTCAGGGGGTAAGTTCCTTGCGCATCTTCAAAAAAAACAGCTCTGAACAATCAAAGAAAGAGCTTCTTGGAAGAGCCGAATAGATTTCAAACTTCCGTTCCCGGGCATCTTCTTTTAAAATATTCTTTCCGATATAGTCAAGATGAGGTATCAACTCCCGCTCCAAAGACAGGCGTCTAACAATACCTTCGCTTATCTCTTCTTTGAAATACTTTTCAATTTCATCTCTGACCCACTCGAATTTTTCCTGACGCTGTTCCTTATCATCGAATTTAAGCAACATTCCAGGCAGTTCCGTGAGAAAGTGCGCGTACTCCGGCGCAACAAGCGCAAGCGAGTGACAGGATTGTTCCCCGTTGAACAAAACCGTGCCAATGACTTTGCCGTGCTGGCTGCTGTTACGCTGGCACGACTGTGTCACAGCTATTCCCGTATCGCAAAGCATTAAGGTCACGGTAGTAAGAACATCCCTTCTTGTTTTCAGCTTCGGGAATTTCAGCAATAGCAAAGAAAAAAAGGCGTGTATAGGAAATCCATGAAACTGTTCAATAAGAGGAGAGTCTCCTTTATTGGCTTTCTTTTTATGCTCATACTGTATTTCATTCTCCTGGGTGAAAATGTTTCTAAATATCATACTGGCTGTGGTGAAATAGTCAACAGCATCGGGCACAGTGAGGCTTTTATCAATGACATCTTTATAATACTCCGCATCATCCGGCATATCACTTTGAATTATATCATCCAAACTCGTCTCACTCTCAAGGGGTTTTTCAACTACATTATTCTCTTTAGGGGCAAAGAAAGACCATATATGCGTTAGCTCCTGTTCAACAGAAGGGCCGTCAAGCCAGGCAAAAAATTTATCAGAGCAAATACCGCCGAGAGATACTATTTCTTTATCCTCTTCCTTGGTGTCGGGGAACCAGTGCTTAAGAACATATTTAGCCCACAAATAATCTACTGCGAACCTAAGCAGGCGATACGCCGCCAAATGCCCCTCAAACTCGTCCCACTCTTCCGTTGAACACATCTCCCTCATTAATGGCCGAAGTTCTTCTGGAAAAAACCCAACTATATCCGCTTCCGCGCGGCAATCCTTTAAGGATATATACGGCACAATCAGGGCAAAACCCGTTTTACGGTTTAAATAAAAACGTAAGGCCGCGATAGAAAACGCGTGTTTTGGAGGAAAAAACGGCAAGCTGTGTTTACCGGCTGAATCCAAAGCCGGTAAATAAAAGGCCTCGCCATCATCCAGCAATGAAAAATAAAACACCTCAACATCATGCTGCCGCATTTGCTGATTGGTAATGTTATAATATCCTATTTTCGCGGGATCGTTTAAAGGCGCTTTCAAATCATCCTGCTCCAAATATCCCGGAATACGGATATTCGGTTCGTCGTCAAAACCAATTTCCTTCCCCCGTTCCGCTCCGAGGAATTTATATACATCTTCAATTGGAAGGCGAAAAGCCGGAATGTAGCCCACATACGGCACGCTGCAGGCGTGAAGGGCTTCAACAAAAAAAGAAGAAATTTTCTTGACATACTTCTCATCACAAAAGGCATCCCCCCCGTCCCAATTAACCTTAAATGACGGTTTGCCCTTGGCAGGGTATATAGTGTAGATCTTCTTTTCAGTGTCAATACGCTGCTTATTATTTTTATTATATTCGTTATCGACCACGGCAAAGACCGCTACAGTAAGGTTTTTTTCATCTACGTTATAAACATATTTTAACCGCCGTAAGCATTTATCAATGGCGCGTCCTGTCTGAAAAGTATCGTCCAGTAAGAAGACTTTTATTTTGCCGCGTTCTTCCGGATCCAGTTCCGCAAACCAGGGATGTAACATCCGGTCATGGGTCAGCTTTTTCCTGTCCACACGGATACCTTTTTCTTCCAGAAACGGCAGGAACAGGTGAATAACACACCATGATTTACGGCACATGAAGACAATTAAATCCGGGTCTTGGCTGAATATGTTTTCATAGAATTCAAGCAGTTTCTCGAAAATGGGTTTTTCCAGATCACGATCGAGTATTTCCCTCAGCAGTTCACGGCGTGTTTTCATTTCATCACTATTCAATTTGGCAGTATTGCTTCCCATATTTTCACACCCCTCTCCCTGTCAAAAAGAATACTAAACGACCGTTCAGTAGTAATCCTCTTTTGCGGCTATTATTTAGACAAAAAGAAGGGATAATAAACCCCGTCTCCCTATTATCGGCGGAATACAAGCCAAAAGCAAGCCAAAATATTGGATTTTGAAGGCGGTTCATAGGATTATACCCGACTTTTCTAGAAAGTTCTGGGTTTTCCCCCCACTTTGATAATTGATACGCATTGATAAAAAATATCAAAATTTCAGATAATTAGTCAAGTGGCCGCTTTTAAAATGTCGCCGTTCAGGTAACTATTCAAGCCCAGGAAAAAGGCAGACCCAAGAAGGCATCTTTTAAGCCGTTGAAAATATTCCTGGCATTCTTTCTCAACGTAGAGGTGTAGCTTTTGATATTTGCAAAAACGGTGCCGCCC
>Ga0268262_10001397_pt1 | contig 29890 bp, 32 predicted proteins | sample TergutNc150P3_FD_190354 | JGI IMG/M metagenome (GOLD analysis project Ga0268262, IMG submission 190354) | Nasutitermes corniger P3 segment gut microbial community from laboratory colony in Florida, USA - Nc150 P3 (SPAdes) (version 2) | ecosystem: Host-associated > Arthropoda: Insects >... | reverse complement strand
GATGTATTTGGAACAGTCGTTGAGGCATATAAATAAAATGCCACAAAAGACTTTTGATGAAATTATCTCAAAATATGTGGAGATGAATATTGCACATCCATTTCGGGAAGGCAATGGGCGTTCAATGAGAATTTGGCTGGATTTAATTCTTAAAAAGGAATTGAAGGTGGTTGTGGATTGGAGCAAGGTAAATAAAAATGACTATCTCACGGCGATGGAGCGTAGCCCCGTGAAAGATATAGAGATAAAGCAGCTCCTTAAAAAAGCCTTGACCAAAAAAATAAATGAGCGTAATATATTTATTAAAGGAATAGATGCAAGTTATCATTACGAGGGTTATAATGAATTCAAAACCGATGATTTATGAATACCGCGTTTCCGCTCCACGCGCAGACTTTTACAACATAACACCAGAAGTTCGCAAAGCCATTGAGGAAAGTGGTATGCAAGAGGGAATCGCTGTTGTTTATTGTCCGCACACAACCGCTGGAATCACAATAAACGAAAATGCAGACCCGAATGTGGTTCGCGATTTGCTCTTGGGTTTAGACAAAGCATTTCCCGACCGTGCTGAATTTCGCCACGAAGAAGGCAATAGCACGGCACATCTTAAAGCGAGCGCGGTGGGTTCTAGCGCAACGGTGATTGTGAGCGGCGGGAAATTGGTTCTTGGGACGTGGCAGGGGATTTATTTTTGCGAGTTTGACCCGCCGCGGGAGAGGACGTTTTTTGTGAAGGTGGTGGGGTGAGGTATGGCAAAGATTATTGTACAAAAGACTGAGATAATGGTAATTCAGATACATAACGAGGACTATATTTGTCTTACCGATATGCTTAAAGCTAAAGATGGTGATTTTTTTATAAGCGATTGGCTCAGAAACCGAAATACCCTTGAATATATCGGAATATGGGAGCAGGTAAACAATCCAAATTTTAATTATGGCGAATTCGCCACAATTAGAAATAAATCCGGTCTGAATAGTTTTAAAATCAGCGTAAATGAATTTGTTCAAAGAACTAATGCAATAAGCCTTAATGCAAAAGCTGGCAGGTATGGTGGAACTTATGCCCATAAAGATATAGCCTTTCAGTTTGCAATGTGGATAAGCCCTGAGTTTCAAATATATATTGTCAAAGAATTCCAACGTTTAAAAGACACCGAGCAAAAACTATTGGGTTGGTCTGCTAAACGAGAACTGGCAAAAATCAATTACCATATTCATACAGATGCTGTTAAACACAACCTTATTCCAAAAGAACTTACTCCAAAACAAGTATCAGCAATATATGCCGATGAAGCAGATGTCCTAAACATTGCTTTATTCGGCAAGACTGCAAAAGAATGGAGGGAGAAAAATCTAGGCGAGAAAGGAAATATCCGTGATTACGCTTCTATCAACGAGCTAATCTGTCTGTCAAATATGGAAAATATCAACGCAGTTTTAATCAATGATGGTATACCACAAAAAGAACGTTTACTGAGGTTGAACAAAATAGCCATACAACAAATTACCATACTATCAGAAGTACAAGGTAGGAAACTCTTAAAATGAAACTCCCCCTAATAATCGGACTAGGCAGCTTCATAGGTGGCATCTCCCGTTACCTGCTATCTTTGCTAATACAATCAAAAACAACATCACCATTTCCGTTGCATACGCTAATAATAAACATCATAGGTTGCTTTCTCATCGGAATAGTTTTTGGGGTTTTTGATAAAGGACAAATTTCTCAGGAGTGGAAGTTGTTTTTTGCAACAGGCATTCTCGGCGGATTTACTACCTTCTCTGCGTTTTCATTTGAAACATTGACTTTATTTAAAGAAGGATATTTAGCCTATGCCTTGGTTTATATTTTCGCCAGCGTTTTCTTAGGGCTGTTGCTAACTTACCTCGCATATTCACTGGCAAAATAATTTTCTATATTTACACTAATGGACGCTCAAAGAAAAAAGTATCTAGCCCCCGTTATCGTAACTATCTTTATAGCATTGTACTATTCAATAGCAGCAATAATATTTTATGATTACAACGATTTGCCGTTTATAGCAAAAATTGTGTTATTCATTGTGCCTTCAATAATAATAATTGTGATGATGGTTATGGTTTTGCTTGAAAGATTCAAGGAGATAAAAAAAGGAGAAGAGGATGATCTTAGTAAATACTGATTATATCACTGGGAATGAATTGGAAACTCTTGGGCTTGTTAAAGGCAGCACAGTTCAGTCCAGGCATTTGGGCAAAGATGTGCTTCAAGCTCTTAAATCATTGGTAGGCGGTGAATTGAGTGCATATACTGAAATGATGAATGAGGCTAGGGCTTTGGCTACCAAAAGAATGGCGGAAGAAGCACAAAAACTCGGAGCAGATGCAGTTGTGAATATAAGGTATGCCTCGGCTGCGATAATGAAAAATGCGGCAGAAGTAATAGCTTATGGCACGGCAGTTAAATTTAAATGAATATGTTCAAAGCAATCCCGATTGTTTTTTCCCTGCTTCTCTCTTGTCAGGGACCTTGGAGCTACTACCCAGAGAATCCAGAAAACTACAAAGGAATATGGGTTATCGCATACATTGTTTCTGGCAGACCAGTGAAAAATGTGTGCCTTGAAAAAATGCACAACTTGGACGAAGTTTATATGCGAGGTTTTGCGTTCTACGACTTAGCAAGCATTGAAATAAAAGGCTCTTTCAATGGAAAAGATACCTCCGTTTTTTTAAAACCAGATACTGCCGATTTTGCCCACAATCCGAACTGCTTCGTGGGAGACGAAAATTTAATAGCAGGCGCAGGCGCAAATTATGATATGTATATATCCGTGACTTGGGATAGTGCTGGCAAAAAAACAACCAGTGAATTCAACGCGAAAACACACATACCAAAAAAATTCAAAATAAAAAGAGCTTACGATTTGCTTGGCGAGCAATACAGCGAAAAAGATACTGTTCTGTATTTGCCTCCGCCTATGGATATGAAATCATATTATTTTATTCCAGAATACAGCAATGAAGACATTGGTGGTGCCCTTGTTTCAATGATTTACGGAGATACCAGCGGATTTTATTGGGGTGAGAATTCCATAGATAAAATAGTGGAGCAGTTCAATCCCGAAGGAGATACCGCTCGCCATGCGCGATTTGGGGATAGGCGACTGCTATACACGGCAACCAATACTCAAATAGCAAACATAAACAAAGACATTGACAGTATTCCTATACTCGGCCTTATGCTGCCTGCCATTGGGAATATCAAGCTGCTGTTTTATGCCACCACTCGCGAATACATAGATTACCGAAGTACTTTCCTGCAAAGCTATGATGACAGCCGTATAAAGCCTATTTACAATATTGAAGGCGGTGCGGGAATTTTCGCTGGAATGCTTGTTGATACCTTTGAGGTGAATTTTAAAACCACACCGGATGTGAAAACTTACTCATACACAGAAGCGCAAACAAGCTATTGTGCGCAAAAAGACAGGGTATATGAAATTGAAAACTGGAGAACCCATAGCGAATGCCTTGCATTTTGGGAAAAAATCCCAAGCAAGGATTATATGTCAGATTTGGTTTCTTGGTGCGAAATGCAGTATTTTCCATTGGACAAATACCCTGATTGCGGCACAGCAATGGTATATTTCTTTAAGAGCGGCAAAAAATCTCCTATTTTAGAGAGAGAGGTAAAAAAATGGTGTGAAGAGCACAAGGATTATGCGGAGTGCCGAGGATTATAACCACTAGCCACTCTCTATTTTTCTACATTTTTAACAATGGCAAAAAAACGCAAGAGACTGCAAGTATACATTTATTCAAAAGGCACGGATAAGCCTGAATCTTATAGCATTCCGGTAAGGGTAATTGGCGGATGGCTGTTTGGGCTTGCAATAATAATTCTCGGCTTTACGTTTTGGTTGCCAGACAATATGATTAACCTTAAAAATTTTCGCGTATTTGAAATAGCGAAAGAACAAAAAGCAATGCAACTAACAGCGAACAAACTCGAAAAACAGATTTCTGAGGCAAATTCTCAAATAAAAAACGGGCGCAGCCTGAGAGAAAGAATAAACCAGCTAGCCGGATTCCCTACAGATACTACCGATATTGAAAAAAAATCCGCAGCAAAAAATAGAAAGGAGAAAAAAATACTGGCAGATTTGGAACGCATAAAAAAATCGCAGGAAACATTTAAAAAACTGCGTGATACCCTTTTGGCAGACGAACTTTATGCTAAAAGCCTACCTATGCTGCATCCCGTTAAAAAGCATCAAAACATAACAAACAGATTCGGACGAGCCCAAGACCCCATAACCAGAAGAGAACTATCGCACAGGGGCCTGGATTTTGCCGTTAGCGAAGGCGACACTGTTATAGCCACAGGAGATGGCGTTGTTGAGAACATTACAAACCAAAGGTTTGGTTTTGGAACAACGTTGGAAATTCAGCATTCGCCGCGTATAAAAACCGTGTATTCTCATTTGCAAAACGTTTTGGTTCAAAGTGGAAAACCTGTGAAAAAAGGTCAGGCAGTGGCTTTAGCTGGTAGAAGCGGCAGCGTTTTATGGCCTGTTTTGCATTATGAAGTTCGTTTTGACAATCAACCCATAAACCCCGAAGATTATTTTATTACGAGATAAAAGAATTGGGTTTCTATGCCAAACAATATGTCTTTAATAAAAAGCAAAGATACAAGCATAGAGATTATTTTTCGCAAAGCTCTTTGGAAGGCAGGGTTTCGTTATAGAAAAAATTACAAAAAACTGCCGGGCAAACCAGACATCGCTTTAACAAGGCAAAAGATCGCTATTTTTTGCGATGGCGAGTTTTGGCACGGAAAAAACTGGGATGAGTCCAAAGAAAAAATAAAAAGCAATCGCAATTACTGGATTCCTAAAATTGACAAGAATATAAAACGAGATTTTGAAATAGACAGAGATTTGAAGCTCATAGGCTGGGAAGTTCTGCATTTTTGGGGCGCGGATATAGAGAAAAATATGGCGAGTTGCATTGAACAGGTTAGGGAGGCGGTTTTTTATAGGGATATTGAGTTGGAACCGTGAGGGAATTGTGATTTTTTTTAGAATTATCTTTTTAATTTCAATTATATCTACCCTTGCCCTCGCCGCTTTTTACGGCAATCAAAGTGCGATTAAATGGAAAAGTGCAGAAACAGAACATTTTTTGGCGCATTACCCTGTGGAGCACAGGGAGCGCGCGGCAACGGCTATCAGTTTTGCCGAAAATGTTTACGATACCATCACAATTCGCTACAAAATTAAATTGCCCAGCAAAGTGAATTTAGTTTTCAACAATGGGCTTTTCAGCAATGGCGAGGCAAATCCGGTTTATAATATGATGCAAATTTGGCTCACAAACTGGGATTTTAAAATTCGCGGCTCTCATTCGTGGATTAGCGATGTCGTGACACATGAGTTCAGCCACTTGGCAAGCATACAAAACGCGAGCAAAACACCGTTGCCCTGGATTCAGGGCTTGCAAATTTCAAAAAGCGATTTTCTCAATGAAAAAAACCAACTCGCTATAGGAGCATATATTCCATTCACAATTATGCCTATTTGGTTTGCAGAAGGCACTGCCCAATTTGAAAGCTGCCGAATGAGCTTTGACCGCTGGGACACCCACCGCGATATGCTTTTGCGAACCGCATTTTTGGAAAACAAAGTTTTGCCCTTGGAATTTATGGAAAATTTCAGCGAGCAAGCTTTAGAGGGGGAACTAGGACCATATACCCAAGGTTTTGATTTAGTTCGCTACATTGCAGAAACTTATGGAGAAAATTCCATTCCAGAATTGTGGAAAGATATGGGAAAACTCTCAAACTGGACTTTGAGCGGCACGCTTAATGCAAGATTTAAAATTACTGAAAAGGAATTGTATAAAAATTGGAGGGAGAATAGAAAAGAGCATTATGAAAAAATTCGCAGCTCAATAGGTGAAATCAAAGCTGGAAAAAAAATAAGCGATAGCTCTTTTTACAACGAGTTCATATCTGTGGCAAATGGTAATCTTTACGGGCTTTCAAATTTCAAGGGTGATTTTTTTGACGGAGAAATTTTTGAATTAAAAGATTCCACCCCAAAAGCTTTTGAAAAATTCAAACTGAAAAAACCATATCTTTCACAGGGAATGAACGTAAAACAAACCCAAAAAGGATTGCTTGCTGCTTATGTGACATACCAAAACCGAGATAAAAATGGCAAACCATATTTTGACATAGCCATTGCAGACACAAACGGCAAATCGCATTTAGCCACAAAATTCGCAGACGCAGTTTACCCCGACCTTTCCCCAGACGGAAAGCAAATTGTTTTTGCAAGAAGAGAGGAAAACGGAACAAGATTTTACCTCTCCACAGCAAACACAGACTCATTAAACGATTACAAAGACATAGTAACCCCGCAAGGCACGGAATTCAACATCTACAATCCCAAATTCTCCCCAGACGGAAAAAAAATAGCCTTCAGCTATTTTGATGGAACCAAACGAAAGATAGGAATATTTGAGAACGAATCCTGGAAATCCTTTAATCCTGAAAATCATGGTTCAGACAATAGAGACCCCTCTTGGAGCGCAGACGGAAAAAGTATTTACTATTCCAGCGATGAAACGGGAATTTTCAACATATACAAAAAAAACTTAGAAACCGGAGAAACAAAAAAAATAACTAACGTCTTAGGTGGTGCTTTTTCCCCACTTGAAAAAAAAGATTCTCTATTTTACATAAACTACGATAGAGACGGATTTTCTATTTATAAAATTGAAATCAAAGAATTAAAACCAGAAAACAACTCTCAACTCTCAACTCTCAACTCTCAACTAAAAAAACAAGACTCAAACGAAATCTCTTTTGCAAACTCAGAACGCTCATACATTCCCATTCCCCGAATGCCAATCCTTGTGCCTTTATTTGCCTTTGAAGACCGCCCCCCTGATTTTGGCGCAGTGAATACTGGAATTATGGTTCCGAAAATCGGGCTTGCTTTTGGATTGAATGACCCGTTGAATAAAAACTTTTTTCAAATAGCCGCTTTGCAGCAAATAGGAAAATTTGGCGAAGACAGCCAGAGCGATTTATTTGCAAGTTTGGAAAACCGTAATTTTCCAATTACCTTTAACCTTGCATTTACGCGAAATAACACGCCGTCAAAAGACATGGCGCGCTACGAAGACCCTCGCAGCTATGGAGATTCACTAGGAATAAGCGAATACGCATCCGAGCTTTACAACGCTTTGTTCTCCGCTTCTTATTCGCTTTTCAAAAAAGGAGATTCCCTAACCCTATTCGCTTCTTACGACTGGGAAGCATTTAACCTTTATCAAGACTTTATTAAATGGGATTATCAAAAGCGAAGGCAAGCGGGTTTAATAGCTGGTTTAACAATATTGGATAGCGTTTTTAATTTCCAAGGATTATATTCTTTTTCTAAATCTGATTTATTTAGACCAGGAACTTTTGCCGAGAGTTTTTCGGTGAGCGAATCTGGTGCGATAATTCCGCATTATAGGCATTTCAATTTGCACGAGTGGGCAGGTTCTGCAAAAATTAAAATCAGCAAACTTTCTCTTTCCCTTTTTGGCGGAGGAATTTTGGATTGGCAAAGCACGGACTCAGATACTTTGGATAATTTTTATTTGCATCCACTTGTTATGGACGGTTATCCAATTTTGCAAAACAGCGAGAGTTATTTTAGGCAAGGAACCAGAACCATTTTGGCAGAAGCTGGATACGCTTTCTCCATTTATAGCGATTTTAGAAAAAGGTTTGGAATTTTCACGACAAGGAATTTCGATGTTACCCCTTATGTGCAAACGGGGCGCGTGTGGAATGAAAACTTTGATGGTAAAAAGTGGTTGCGCAGCTTTGGCATAAACTGGCGCATGGAAAATCATCTGTTTTATTCCGTGCCTTTCAATTTCAATTTTGGAGTTGCCAGAGGTTTGGACGAACCCAAGGATTTGAGGATAAAAGTTGGAATTGGGGTTATGTAACTACTCAGACTTTAATTCCCTAGTCATCAATTCTTCAATGGCGCTACGGGGTTCTTTTTGTTCAAAAAGCACTTCATAAACTGCATTGACAATGGGCATTTCAACCCCGACTTTTTGAGCAAGGGCGTAAGTGCTACGTGCTGTTGGAACACCTTCTGCTACCATTTTTATATGCGCCAAAATATCGTTTAAAGCTTTGCCCTTGCCTATTTGCTCGCCAACAAAACGATTTCTGCTGTGGCGAGACATACAAGTCACAATCAAATCGCCAATGCCGGCAAGGCCTGCAAAAGTTCGCGGGTTTGCGCCAAGAACTTCGCCTAGCCTGCAAATTTCTGCCTGCCCCCTTGTTATTAACGCTGCTTTTGTGTTATCGCCAACTCCAATTCCTAGACCATCTATAATTCCGCCTGCTATGGCTATAATGTTTTTGATGCTGCCGCAAAGCTCAACTCCAATTACGTCTTGCGAAGTATAAACTCTCAGCGTTTTATTGCTAAAAGCCCCTTGAATAATTTTCGCGCAAACTTCATTTTTGCTAGCAGCCACTATGGCAGAATAAACTTCTCTTGCAACCTCTTCCGCATGAGTTGGACCGCTGAGAACTGCAATTTCCTCTTCAGACAGCCATTGAACATAAGACAGAATTATCTCGCTCATTCTTTTTAGGGAATGCTCGGAAATACCTTTTGTTGCATTAACCACTATAGGGATTTTTTCAGGTGCCGGGCATTCCCCAAGCTGCCTGGCAACATCTTCCATAAATTGGCTTGGAACTGTTAAAACTAGCATATCTGAATCTTCTATTACGCTAGACATATCGATTGAATACTTAAACTCTCTAGGAAGCTCAACACCGGGAAGTTTATCTTTATATTCTCTTTCTTTTGCTAAAAGCTCGGCTTCCGTGAGAGATGGAGTCCAAAATTCAACGCTATGCCCGTTTCCGTGCAAAACTTTGCCCAAGGCAAGTCCCCAACCGCCAGTTCCTAAAATGGAAACTTTCATGCGTGGTAATATAGTAAATTATCCTATACCAACGTTTTTATCTTTTGAAGCGCTTCTGCGGAATTGCCGCTTTCAAGCATTTGCTTTAATTTTAAAAGCTCGGCTTTTAGCTCTGGTTTTTCCAGAGTTTGCATTTTAATGAGTTCAGCAAGACGCTTTGGATATGTACCGTTTTTCAAATGCTGCTTTGTTTCCAAAAGCTCCGGGTCTTCGGGTTGGAGCACTAGGGCTTTGTTCAATAACTCTTCAATCACGTTGGTGTTGCCTAAGCAAACGCAGCAGTCAAAAATTTTCAAAATTGCATTTGTGAAAAATGGATTGTATTCAAAAGCTTCCTTAAAACGCTCCAACGCCTCCGGTATGTTCCCTTGCCCCAAAGATATTATGCCAAGCGTGTAAAATGCGCTGTAATGCTCTGGGTAAATTTCCAAAATCTGCTGGATTTTAGTAATACTTTCGTCTATTTTCCCTTGCTTCACCAAATCTGCCGCTATCTCATTTTGCTCGCGCAGTTCTATTATAGTTTGACCACTCAAATTGCTTGGGAATACAATGCCCTGCAATTCCGCTATAATATTTTTGGCTGTTTCATCTTCGTGTTTTTCAAGCTGTGAGCGTTCCAAGAGCAAATATTGAAAATATTCCTGCAAATCCTTGTTGCAAAGTCTTGCATTGTACTCAGCAAATGTCATCTATCCAATTCTCCTGCAATTATGTTTATGCTGGAAAGTACTGCGATTGAATCTGCAATTTGGCCACCCTCCACAAGCTCGTGAAAGGCTGCGAATTGCGTAAAGCAAGGAGGGCGAACCTTAATTCTCCACGGCTTTCCCTCTCCGCTGGATATCAGCGTAAAGCCAAGTTCTCCGTTTGCCGCCTCTGATGAATTGTAAAATTCACCAGCAGGAATGCGAATACCCTCTGCCACGGTTTTGAAATTCCCTATCAATGCTTCCATATCTTGATAAACTTTTTCGCGTTCCGGCACTCTGATTTTTGGGTTGTCTATGTTGATGGGACCAGGTTGCAAGCGTCTTACAGCCTGTCTGATTATTTTTATGGATTCCTCGCTTTCTGCAAGCCTAACCATTAAGCGGTCGTAAACATCGCCTTTGGTTCCCGTTACCACTTCCCAGTCGTAGGTTTCGTAGTCGTAATATGGTTCGTCTTTGCGGAGGTCAAAAGCCGCGCCCGTTGCCCGCAGGCAAGGGCCTGTCCAACCCCAAGCCAAGGCTCTCTCTGGGCTCATTGCGCCTATGCCGGATGTGCGGTCTAAAAATATGCGGTTGCAATCCAAAATTTTATGAACATCTCTTAAAGATTCTTCGCACATTTTAAGGAGCTTTTCAACATCTTCTTCAAAGCCGTTATATGTATCTCTATACAAGCCTCCTATGCGGGCATAAGAATTTGTGAGCCTTGCACCCGTTAGCTTTTCCCAGAGCACCAAGCCTTCTTCTCTTGAGTCAAAGAAATACCAAAAATTTGTTAAAGCACCCAAATCCACGCAGGCTGCAGCAACGCACACAAAATGGTCAAAAATTCTGGAAAGCTCGCTCACTATAACGCGAAGAACCTTTGCTCTTTCTGGGATTTCAATGCCGAGCATTTTTTCCACAGCCTTTGCATAGCCAACATTATTCAAAATTGCAGAACAGTAATTCAAGCGGTCTGTATATGGCAGCACCATTTGCCAAGTTCCCTGTTCCGCCATTTTTTCAAAACCCCTATGCAAATAGCCTATTTCCCCAACAGAAGCAACAATGGTTTCGCCATCCAAAGCTGCAAGATAGCGCAAGCACCCGTGAGTAGCATTATGGCTAGGTCCAAAATTCAAAGCCATAAGGTTAAGGCTTTCGCCATTTTTGTCCAAAACTTTCATATATGAGTGTAATGTAGAAAATTCTACATTATAGTTGCGTATGCAGAAATCTACAATCAAAACCGCCTATACCAAAAGTTTTGGACATTCCAGAGACGAGCTTGATGACGAAAATCCTTGGGTGGGCAAAAAAAAAGAAAAAGATGAGAAGAAAACCGCTTTGCCCTGGCGTTCCGCACCGGCAAAGCGCGAGGAAAAAGAATTGCCTTGGCTAAAAGCCATACATTCTCTGGCTACCGAAAAGGGCAGGGAAAAAGAGGGCTTGTTTTTGGCAGAAGGCGTGAGGGTTGTTGTTGAAATTGCAGAGCATCACAAAGATTTGGTGCAGGGAGTTTATGTTGATGAAACTTTTGACGATGAAGAACTCAGAAAAAAAATAAAAGAGGCAGGGCTTCGCATTCACTCATTAACTCCATCTCAAATGAAACAGGCAAGCACTATTGTTAGCGGGCAGGGAATTTTTGCCGTGTGCCGCCTTGCAAACGAAAAACCAAACTACGACACCGCCCACACAATAACCCTTGTGGATGCCGTTCAAGACCCCGGCAACCTAGGTTCGCTCTTTCGCAATGCCGTTGGCTTTGGCATAGGCGGAATTATTTTAGGCAGAGGCACTGTTGACCCCTTTAATCCAAAAGTGGTAAGAGGTTCTTCGGGATGTTTTTTGAGAATGCCTTTTGAAACAGGCATAGATTTGCAGGAGCGCTTTTCGCTTTTAAGGCAAAAGGGATTTTGCATAGTCGCAACTTCACCGCACGCAAAAAAAAGCATAACGGAGTTAAGCCATCGCCAAGCGAAAAAAATAGCGCTCCTGATTGGCAATGAAGGTTCCGGCACAAACAGGCAAGTTAGCGAACTAGCAGACGAATGGGTGAAAATAGATATGGAAAATTCTTTGGAGTCTTTAAACGTAGCAGTGGCTCACGGCATTTTGAGCTACCAAATTGCGCAAATGCAGGGGTAATATGAATTCAGTTTTTTTGGAAGAATTTCGCAAAAGCCCTTTTTTGGGCATAGCTCGCGGGCTTCCGCCCGAACAGGTGATTAACTGCGCAGAAACTTGCGTAAGAGCAAAACTCAAATATATAGAAGTTCCGCTCAACACGGAAAAAGCCGCTCTTGCGCTTAAAAACTTGTGCAAAGAAGGCAAGAAAAGAGGATTGGTTGTAGGTGCGGGAACGGTTATAACCGAGAGGAATTTGCAAATTGCTCTTGACTGCGAAGCTAAATTCATAGTTAGCCCCGGTGCAAATCCTGCTCTTGTTCAAAAATGCTCAGAAAAAAACATTCCCTGCATTCCGGGTGCCCTAACCCCAACAGAAATTATGCAGGCATTTATGTTAGGTGCAACAGCCATAAAAGTTTTTCCCGTATCTTCTTTGGGCGGAGAAAAATACATAAAGGAGTTGCGAGGACCTTTTAAAGAAATTCCCTTGCTCGCTTGCGGCGGAGTAAAAGAAAACAATGTAAAAGATTATTTTGAAGCAGGCTGCGATTTTGTCTCTTTTGGTGCAAGCGTATTTACTGCCTCCGATATGGAAAACGAAAATTGGCAAGATATTGAGGATAGGATTGTTAGGTTATTGAATCGTTGATTTTTAATCGTGGCGGTTGGAAATTACTATATTCAAATGGTTAAGAATAGAGGTAACCACAATGAGACACATAGCCGCTATAATTCTGTTAGCATTCTGCTCTCTTGTTTATGGGCAAGAAAAGATAGCCATCATTTTTGTGGGCGAAGAGCCTAAGAATGGAACTTTCAAGCCTTTCTTTAGCCAAATACAAAAGGCAACAATAAAAAAGTATGAGTCTGAAAACCGTACAGCAGATTTTAAAAAATTAGCCGAGCAAGGAAATGAGGCTCAAATATCTCAGTGGGGAGCTAAATACGCTATTTTTATTGAGATATCGGAAGCTATAGCAGGCTATTATTTAGAGGCGAAAATGATAGATGTAGAAACTTCCAAATTAGTTAAAATGAGCACAACGGATAGTGAACTAAAAGCCTCCGAAGATGTATCAACAGCAGCTCAAAAAATAGTTGCCGGTTTGTTTGACTTTTCCGAAAACTCCAGTTCTCCCGCACCTAGCAGCATTACCTATGAAACTTTTACCGACCCTCGTGATAATCAAAGCTATAAAACAATTAAAAAGGGCAAATACGAATGGATGGCAAAGAATATGAACTTCAAGACTGGCACTTCTTGGTGCTATAGTAATGACAATTCCAATTGCGAACAATATGGAAGATTATACGATTGGAAAACTGCAATGAGTGTTTGCCCAGATGGCTGGAAATTACCTAGCAGCAACGAATGGAACGATTTAGTTAGGTCTGTGGGTAAAGAGGTTGCTGGAAAAAAGTTAAAATCAAAAAATGTGCAAGGCACAGATGATTTTGGATTTTCTGCATTGCTAGGTGGCCGCCGCAATGCTGGAGGCAATTTTGATTACCTAAAAGAAGATGGTCGCTGGTGGACATCAACCACAACATCTGAAGGTTCAAATGCCTATTACCAATATATGAATAGCCGCATGGATAACATTGACGAAAATCTTAGACCTAATGATCTTGCTAACGGTTATTCTGTTCGTTGCATTAAAGGCACAAAAGATGCTATTGCCGCTAAACCCAGTAACAACGAAAATGCCTTAACCGACCCTCGTGATAATCAGCAATACAAGATAGTTAAAATACGTGATAATTTTATATGGATGGCAGAAAATATGAGGTACAATAATCCTAAATTTACTTCTTGGTGTTATGACGATGATGAACATAATTGCAATAGATATGGGCGTTTATATGATTGGAATGCTGCAAAGAAAGCTTGCCCAGATGGTTGGCATTTGCCAAGTCGCGGAGAATGGAATGATTTAGTCAGAACCGCTAACGACAATTCTGAAACTGTTAATTCAGTGAAAACGGCAACAGAAGCGACTGGGAGTTTTCTCGGTTTAATGGCAAGCGCGGCAACGCTATCAGTTGATGGAATGACAAAAAATTTCGTAAATCTTATGAATAATGTTGTAAAATTTGCTGAGGAGTTGGACGCTGTTGAGGGAAACGTTAATGCTGGAGAGAGATTAAAATCAAAAGAATACAAAGGGACAAACAATTTTGGTTTTTCCGCTTTGGCTGGTGGTGGTTATAGCAGCAATAATGAGGTAAAGTTTTACTACATTGGCAAAGGTGGTGCTTGGTGGACCTCAACAGAGAAAAAAGATAACAATAAAGAAGCCTACGATGTTTTTGTATTCTCCGACTCAAAAAGCGTTAGAGAAGGCACTTTCAGCAAGTCTGATGGTTATTCGGTTCGCTGTGTGAAGAACCTTAAATAATTATCACCCAATTGAATTAAACTGCTCTTCTGTTTCAACAGAATAAACTTTTACGTTGCCGTTGATAACGCCCATTAAGCCTGCCAAAACTTTGCCAGCCCCAACTTCAATTCCCCTTTCAACGCCAAGAGAAACCGCAGTTTCCATGCTTTGCTGCCAACGAACTGGCGAAATAAGTTGCTTTGCCAAAAGCTCTTTGAACTCCGCACCTTTGCTAACCGGTTGTGAAGTTACATTAGCTATCACTGGAACTTTGGAATCGTTAAATGCTGTTTTTTCAATTGCCTCTTTTAAACCTGTTAAAGCATATTCCATTAAAGGGCTGTGGAATGCGCCAGAAACAGGAAGCGGAACCACTCTTTTTGCACCTTTTGCCTTTGCAATTTCAGATGCTTTTGCAACGCCTTCTTTTGAACCGCTGATAACTATTTGCCCAGGCGAATTGAAATTTGCCGCAACCACAACGCCAGCATCTTGAGCTTCTGCAAGAGCGGCATTTAAATCTGCTTCCGACAATTTAAGCACAGCCGCCATTGCACCGGGCTTTAGCTCGCCAGCTTTTGCCATAAGCTCGCCGCGAACACGCACCAAACGAAGCCCATCTTCAAAAGAAAAACCACCTGCTGCATAAATCGCGGAATATTCGCCAAGCGAATGCCCTGCCGCATAATCAAAAGAAATGTTTTTGCTCTTTAAAAGTTCCATAGCCATGCAAGAACAAACATAAAGGGCGGGTTGTGTGTTATCTGTGCTTTTGAGAAGTTCTTCAGGACCTTCTTGCATTATTTTTGAAAGTTCAAAGCCCAAAACCTCATCTGCTTTTTTTAGCAAGGTTTTGGCAGGTTCAAAAGTCTCGGACAAAGTTTTGCCCATTCCAACATATTGAGAGCCTTGCCCCGGAAATAAAAGAATTGTTTTTGACATAGGGGCAAATATAGTAAAATCGGGGTTAAGACAATTTAATCGATAAATATTTTTTTTAAAATACAAAAATGCTCAAATACACGAATATTCCCTTTTTGCCGCTACCTGATAAAATTTGTTCTCTTCGGGGCAGTAGCCTGTTAATAGTTTTCCATAAACGCAACCCGTGTCTAACCCTTTTGCATACGGGAAATCCACAAGGCCGTTCGTAGCCCAATGTCCAAAAATAACGATTCTGTCGGCAAAGGTGGCTTGCTCATACCACGGTCTTTCATTCCACAGCCTTATAGTTAAAATATCTCTCTTGTTCATTTCTTCCAAAGATTTTTTCCCCGGCTCCAAACCCGCGTGCAATAAGATTTCCCTGCCCGTATCTATCCAGAGAGGGAATTTTGAAACAACGCTGGCAAGCCATTCCGGTTTTTGAACGCTTTCCAAAAAATGCAAATCCTTTACTGTTCGTTCTTGCTCAGGTTTGCTCAAAATTTGCAAGAGCTTTGCCTCGTGATTCCCCAAAACGCATTTTATGTTGTGCCTCAAAATAAATTCAACTGTTGCCGGACTGTTTGGTCCCTTGTTTATCAAATCGCCTGTTTGGTAAATTTTATCTTCTGCATTTGGAGAAAATTTTTCAAATAGTTCCGAAAGTTCTTCTACGCAACCGTGCACATCGCCTATGAAGAAAGTTCTAGACACTAGGCTATTTCCAATATCAAGTCGCCTCTCATAACTGTTTGCCCGCGCTCAACCCTCACGGATTGAATTTTGCCATCGCAAGGAGCAAGAATTTCATTTTCCATTTTCATGGCTTCCAAAATTCCAAGCAGTTGTCCTTTTTTAACCTCTTGCCCGGGCCTTGCCTGCAAGCTCGAAATTTGCCCCGGCAGCACTGCGGTTATTTTCCCGCCAGTTTGCTTTGCCGACTTGGTTTCTCCGCCATAATGGGAGCTGTCTATTTTGCTTACATCCACGCTGTAACGAGTGCCATTTATATCAACTGAATCGGGAAAGCCGTTGCTTTTTTTGCGCACCACAATGGATAAAACCTTTCCGTTCACCATCACAAGCCTGGGTGAACCGTCTGACCAGGTCTCTAATATGCGAACTTTTGAAACGTCTCTTTCTTTTTTTATTTCAAAATCCGAGCGCAAGCTCGCAATTTGCGGAATATCAAAAACATTTTTCTGAGTACGGGTTCTGACAGTGCATTTCATAATGGGGTAATATAGAAAAATTCTTTACTATATTCACCACATATATGTCAGGCATATTATTCGTATTCAGCGCGGCAAGCGGGGCGGGCAAAACTACGCTCATAAGCAAGGTTATGCCTCATTTTCCGAACATAGTTTATTCCGTTTCTGCAACAACGAGAAATCCTCGTTCTGGGGAAGTAGATGGCATTCACTATTTTTTCAAAACAGAAGAAGAATTCAAGAAAATGATTGAGCAAAATGAACTTATTGAATGGAACAATGTTCATAACAATTATTACGGAACGCCTAAATTTTTTGTGGAACAAAAACTCTTGGAAGGCAAGGATGTTGCCTTTGACTTGGATGTTTTTGGAAAGCTCAATTTTGACAAGATTTACCCGCAGGCAATAGGTATTTTAATTTTGCCGCCTAGTTTGGAAGAACTGGAAAAGCGGCTGCGCGACCGCAAAACAGAAACAGAAGAAACAATAAGAATTAGAATGGAAAATGCGAAAAAAGAAATTGAATTTGCAACCACAAAAGGCAAATATCAATACACCATTTACAACGGAGATTTAGAAATAGCCTCTGCCAAACTTATAGGCATAATGGAAAAATACAGCTCTTTTAAGTCTTCTATCCAAAGCGGGTCTTGAGAGTGAATTAAGCTCAAGGCTTCGCAAAAAATCTTTTCGTTGTTGTAAGGGCCTGTTTCTGTATCGTTTTCAGAAATAAATGCAATTTCTTCGCTGTTATTTGCGCGATTTATTTTCACTAGCCTCTCTATATATGCAATTCGCAGCGGTTCAAGCTCCCTAAGAGTTTGGGCTTTGTCAAGGTTTTCCAAAATATATTGTTTTTCCAAATCTGGAATGTAGCGAGTTTCTGCCCTGAGTTTTGCGCTTAAACTTTCGATAATGTTTTTCGCAACTAGATTTTCTGCCTTGATTTCCCCAGATGCTTCAACTGTTTTTTCAACGGGTTTTTCTCCCAGCAAATTCAATCTGGCTTGTAGCAAGCTCGCCTCTCTGCAAAGGCCAGCATCATTGAAATATACAATTCTCTTTTGCATATTCTTTACAAAATATTCATTATACTCACTAGCCACTAGCCACTCCCCACTAGCCGTTATTCCGCTCTTTATTTAAAAATTCGGCTAAAATCTCTTGGAGGCGAAGCGAGTTTTCGTTCATGGCTTCGGTAGCTTGCTCCTGAACCTTTGCAAAAGCGGCTTCAAATTTTTGCATAAATTCTTTTTGCGCATCCAGTTCTTTTTCGCCAGATGGAATTTGAGCCAGCAGTTTGTCTATGGCTTTGTGGAAGGCATCTAAACCGCTTTGGAACTCGGCTTGGTTCACCCGCATTAAAGTGACTATTTCCTGCAAAACCTCTGTGTTTATATTAACATCTTTTGCTTGTGGAATTTCAATTTTAGGAAACTCTATTTTAGGGAACTCAATTTTTTGTGGTGGCGGAATGCAAATGTTTTTGACAGCTTCCACAACAGGGTTCAAATCCAAAACTACTTCCTTTGCCGGAGGAACTTCAATTTTTTGCGGAGGCTGAATACGAATATTTCTCAGCTCCTTCAAAATTTTGTGTTGTATGTATAAAAGCACCGCAATGAGGAGCAATGTAGAAGCGAGAGTGACTATTTCAAGCATATTTTATCCCAAAGGTAAAAGGTTTTGCCTGCAACTAAAACCCCTTGCATACAAAGCCCATTTTTTAGAATAGAACTTGAGTATGTTAGCAGAAATTTTAGATATTTGGCGAAATATTTTTGAAAAGTAGAAATTTAAAATTGAATTGCAATCATCATTTGCCATTATTGCCTCCAAAAATTCTTGCCTAGCTATGCCGGGCACGGAATCTTTTTGGTCTTCAAAAAATGAATTTCTTATATTGCTGAAGAATGTTTCCTCGTAATTTTGAAAAGAGCTTTCAATGCTTGGAAGGATTTTAGAATAAGAATCGCTAGAGCAGTTTTTGTGCCAGATTTTGCGGATATTTTCTTGCAGCAGTTCTGCGCGGCTATTTATGGTGACTAAGTATTTTTGCGCATCGCCAATCATTAAATGCACAGTGTTCAGGTAAAGTGCTCTTGCGAGCCGTTCTCTTTCCTTTGCATTTTTTATTTTTTTTACTTCTTCTGCCCCTGTAGCCACTGTTTGCGCCACGCCTTCTATTTCAAACCTCTGCTGCCATTTTTCTCGCCATTCATCCAGTTTTGCCGCAAATTTCTGCTCCAACTCTGCAAACCCGTTAAGCGCAGAAAGCCAAGCTGTGTGGCTTTGCGAAACATTTTCGCTATGCGGAAAACTTTCAGGATGCTTGGCTACCCATCCCAAATGCTCGGAAAGAACAATAACCAAGGCAGGGTCCATATTGCGAGCCAGCTCTGCGTAAGAATGATTCTGAGGTAAATTCACTATCAGTTTATTTGCCTAGCCCTAGCAGTTTCTCTATGTCTGCTTTAATTTCTTTGAGATTTTCGTTTTCTAGGGAGGTATAGCGAACAACTTTGCCGTCTGGAGAAACCAAATAGAGCCTTGGCACATAGCCATCGCCATATTTTTTGCTAAAATCCTGCTCCGTGTCTTGAAAGAATGGGATAGAGGCGTTTCGCTCTTCCATAAACATTAAAATGTCCCTTTTCCCAACGCTGCCAATGGAAACGGCAATGCTCATCAAGCCCTTTTGCTCGTATTCCTTTGCCACCTGCTGAATTCCGCCATAACTTCTTTGGCAGTGCGGACAAAAGGGGCTAAAATAATAAATCATAAGAGGCCTGGAACTGAATACCGAGAAAGGCATATTGGCATCTTTTATGCCGGTTAGCTTAATGCCAAAATCCATTGAAAGCGGCTTGCCCGCAGAGTCTGTCATATAGGTTTGCACAGGTTTTGAACCCGGCAACAATTGCGCATTAACTGCCGTAAAAGCGCAAAGAACCAGCAAAAAAAACATTCGTTGCATAGGGAACCTCTTTATATTGAAGTAAATATAGAAATTGTCTGAACCCCGATTCCCCCGATTCACAGGATTCACCCGATTTACCCGATTTCACATTTATTATCTAAGAGCATTGCATTTCGTGCCACAATCGGGAAAATCCATAAAATCGGGGGAATCGGGGTTCAGACAATTATATCCTACCCATAAATCCCAGCGAAACTTGCCCTAGCCAATGTTCGTCCCCAAAGGATTTTTTTAAGAATTGCCCAGGCCCTTGCCCAAGCAATATCCTTAAATCTACGCCTAAATGCTTTCCTGTCACGCGCATTCCGCCCATAAGCGAAAATGATGGACTTCTTGAAAGTCCTTCAAAATCTTCTATTGTCCACTCGCTAACTCTAACTGTTGTATTTATAGGGATTTGAATATAAGTACCCGCATATAAATTTCCAAAACCAACGCCTATAGCCATGTCTGCGGATGTTTCTTCTATCCGGTAATGAAATTCTTCTTGCGGAAAACCTTCATAAGCCCTATAAGAATATAAAGCATCCATGAAAAAAAATACATCCATTGTATCTATAACATCCTTTTCCTTTGTATAAAGAGTTAAACCGCCAGAAAAGGCATAACCTGGGTAATGCTGGTCTACTCCGGTTTTAGTGAAAAAGAAAGTTCCGCCACCGAAAAAAATAGGCCATACTAAAGAAGCAAACTCACGAGTTTTGGATTTCCAATCCTTCTGCAATTTTGCGTGGCAAATTGTTTGATGTGAAAGTAAAACCGCAAGGCTAATTGCAAGCAAGTGTTTAGTCCACATTCAAGCCTCCCAAAAGACTTTGAATCTTTGTTTCCATATCTATCACAATGGTATTGTCTATGAAAACAAACTTATTGCGTTCGTGTTTTTTGACTGAAACATACGTTTGCGTACGATATAGTTTATCATTGCTTGTGTTGAAATATATAGGTCCATCTTTATGCTCATGTGAAACCAACTTTTCAGAAAGTTCGCCCAAGCCTATGTTCCCAAAGTCAGCGTTGTTCCATTTAACACTGAGCAACTGCACATTGGAATTATTTTGCATTGATAGTTTCGTGGCTTCTGGTACTGCCTCTATTGTTCCAAAGGAACAGGAAATTGTTTGCAAAAACAAAAAACAATATATTAATAAAAAATTTTTCATAGTTTTAATCAGAAAGTTATTTTCTGCTCTCCTATTGACTTAACCGAATTTCCATCAAATTCAAAATCGTATATATAACCGCTTTGTGCTGTGAATTCTGGAAATGGGTATTGTTCAAATACTTGAGTTATGGTGTAACCTTTAATTTCCGTTTCTCCATTCACTTTATAAATTCCAACTTTTCCGCTTGGAACGGGAAATTCTCCATTGCCGGCTTGTCTGTAGAATGTTCCCAAATAATTTAATTCAAAGTGTTCGCCAGAGGAGTTTTGAATTTTTAAAAAAGTTTCATTAAATTCCAGGCTTTTTGGTTGCAGAATTTGAATAGTGTATTCTTTGTCAGCTTCTATTTCCTGCGATATTTGCATATTAGGGTCTATGCCACCTATCCAAACATCGCCGCAGGAAAATTCTGCATCGCTTGCTACCAAATGCCAATATTCCACGCTGAAAACAGAGCCTGAGCCATAATTGTCGCTTGGGCTGAGTGTTGTGGAAAACGACATTCCAGATGCCAGCTTGTCCACTAAAACAGGCCCGCTAAAAGATGACGAATGGATGCTGACATAGTAGCTTGAATTATTTACAAAAGTAACCGATGAATAAACGGAATTATCCAGATTATGTTTGCCGCAAGAGAGAGCCAGCAAAGCAAGCAATGGCACAAACCTTTTTATGGCAAACATAAGCCGTTATTACAGAGACACAATTTGGTCGGAAATATCGCGTGGATTTGCACTTTCCGTGATTGTAGCTTTGTAATTAGCAGAATCCTCTATATCACCACCTAGGTAATTTACGGAAACTGAATAATCGTAACCGTTCCTGAAAGTTGGTATGTCGCCATCTTTACGAACTGAAATATTTATTTTTCCACTGTAGAAAACGAGTATCAAGTTAAATTCCAAACCTTCATCGGTGCTTTCAATTTCATAAGTCAACCTCTCGCCACTGCCAATTGAAGAGAAACCGTTTTGGGAAGTAAGGTGGTTACTTTGACCAATTGTCACTCTTCCGCTCTGATTTGGGACATTGTTTACAATCGTTACGTAGGCAGCGGATTGTTTCAGAGTTCCCTTAATGCTTTCCCAAGTTGCTTCAGGATCATTTGGCACATAATAAGTTTGAATCGACGAACTATTGTTTGGACTCAGTCCTCGCGGAGAAGCGTCTATAGATTCAAATATAGAGTTTGCATTTAAAGTAGAGACCTCTCCTGTTGATTTATTGAAAAATACATAAACAGGGAATAAGGTCACCGGATCCGCTGTTTGAGTGTAAACCAAATTATTTGTCGCCATTGCTGGCAAATAAGCCACTTTTTCGCCATTCGGGCTATCTTTGCGAAGTTCAATACCTATCTTGGAATTATTTACAACTTTAAAGCCATAATCGCCTATAAAACTCCTATCTATGTTATAGCGATATTTTTTACCAGCTCCATAGGTAACCATTGCTGTGAATTCCCATTTTGCATTTGATGGATCGCTAGAATGTTTAGTGTATTCATCTTTGGAAACTCCGCGCAAAATGGCATATCCGCCAATGGAGAAATCGCTTACAAGACCGCTGATGTCGTGTGTTGTTGTAGCGCCAGCCCTAACTCCGCCCAATATATTGCTCGGTGCAGGTGTTTGCCCTACAAACAGTATCATATCTTTGTTTGAGCCATTGACCAGCTCAAGGGTTCCACTATTGGAACCGTCCCAGTTGATGCCGTCATCATAATGATCGCCACAACCAAAGAACATTGATGTTGCCGCCAAAAGCAGCAATGCGAGAAGTGAGTTTTTTGCTTTCACTGTTTTATCTCCTTTTTTGGAATTTATACGTTTAATATAGTAAATATTTACGCAATATGCGCTACAATTGCACTTACTATATTATAACTATGCGCAATTTTTCGTTTCAAAACCCAACTAAGCTCATTTTTGGCAAAAATACCATAGCCGAGCTTGCAAAGGAAGTTCCTGAAAATGCTAGGGTTCTTTTAACCTACGGTGGTGGCTCCATAAAAAACAATGGCGTTTATGAAACCGCAAAAAAAGCCTTGGGTAGCAGGGTTGTTTTTGAATTTGGCGGCATAGAGCCCAACCCTCGCTATGAGACTTGCGTTAAAAGCCTTGAAATAATAAAAAAAGAGGGCATAGATTTTCTGCTTTCCTTGGGTGGAGGCTCTGTTTTAGATGGCACAAAGTTTATAGCATTAGCCGCAAAATACCAAGGAGCAGACCCTTGGGACTTTATGTGCGGCAAGGCAAAAACCCCAAACAAAGCCCTGCCGCTCGCAAGCGTGCTAACGCTACCGGCAACAGGTTCTGAAAGCAATGCCAACTTTGTTATCTCGCGCAACTCCACGCAAGAGAAATTCGGCGGATGGTCACCGCTCATTTACCCTAAATTCAGCATCTTAGACCCAGAAACCACTTTTACCCTGCCGGCAAAGCAAACGGCAAATGGCATAGTGGATACCTTTGTTCACACAATGGAGCAATATTTAACTTGCCCGGAATATGCACCCCTGCAAGACCGCTGGGCAGAATCGATTTTAACAACGCTCATAGAGCAAGGTCCTATCGTCATCGAGCAACCTAACAATTACGATGTTCGCGCAACCCTTATGTGGGCGGCAACTATGGCTTTGAACGGTTTGATAAGCAGAGGCGTTCCCGAAGACTGGGCAACGCACGGCATAGGTCACGAATTAACCGCATTTTACGGCATAGACCACGGGCAAAGCCTGGCTGTTGTTATGCCGGGTCTCTGGCGCAACCAGTTTGAGAAAAAGAAGGCGAAGCTGGCTCAGTACGGCCACCGTGTTTGGGGGCTTCTCTCGCACAAGCGAGGGCAGGAAGGTCATGACGAAATCGCGGTTTTGGCAATAGAAAAAACCGAGGAGTTTTTTGAATCGCTTGGCGTTCCAACAAAACTGAACGGCTATGGAGTAAATGCAGCCGAGGCAGCGGAAAAAATCTCAAAAAGATTTGAAAGCCGCGGTTTGACAAGCGAACACGGCTTGGGCGAAAATGCTTGCATTGGACCAAAAGAAATTAAGGAAATTTTAGAATCTCGCTGAATTTTACAAAAGGAGGTCAATATGTTCAATTTATCTAAAAAATGGGTTTTTATCACAGGTGCCGCTCGCGGCATTGGCAAGCAAATGGCTTTGGCATTTGCGGAACAGGGCGCAAATTTAATTTTGCACAGCCGCAGCTTGGAGCATACAAAAGCTCTTGAAGCTGAGATAAAGTCAAAAGGCTTGGAGGTTTTTTCTGTTGCCGCCGAGCTTGGCAACAGCAAGGAAAGGAAAAAGCTTTTGGCAGAAATAGATTCAAAAAATTTGCGGATAGATGTTGTTTGCAATAACGCTGGTTTGCAAACTCCTTACCGAGAAAACTATTGGGAAGTGTATGAACAAGATTATCTTACCAGTTTTCAGGTGAATACCATAGCCCCAATTTTTATAAGTTGCCATTTTTTGCCAAAAATGCTGCTTGCGGGTTTTGGCAGGATAATTTGCACAACAAGCGGGATAGCGGGAGAACCGGAGCAAATGGCTTATGCCGCAGGCAAAGCCGCATTAGACAAATTTGTTAAAGATACTGCACCAAAACTAAAAGCCTCAAACGTAACTTTGAATTTGCTAGACCCGGGCTGGCTCCGCACAGACTTGGGAGGTCCAAATGCTCCAAACGCTGTGGAAACCGTAATCCCCGGTGCCATAGCAGCCGCATTCGCAAATAATTCCGTGAACGGCAAGTGGATTAGCGCGCAGGATTATGCGGGTTTGTCTTTGGAAGCGGCGGTGAGAAAATTGGAGAGGTGAAAAGGGAATCACAATATTTCAAAATAATTTCCCTTTTGTTTTTTGCAATTCTTTTTGATTTGGGTAATGTCTTGTGAAAACTCATCAATGCTTTTATAAGTTTTTACCCTATTGGAAACGCCTGCTACAGACAAACTCGCAAGCGGAAAATTTTCAGGTACGCCGTGCCTATTCTTTGACATTATATAACCGTTCTTAACATCTTCCTCGCGATATAATGAATTGACTTTTGAAGAAAATTCATCTATCACCGCTTTGCAAAATTTCTCTCCTTCTAGGTAATCGCATATCACTATAAAATCATCGCCACCTATATGCCCCACAAATTCATCTCTTACCGCCTGTGATTTCAAAATATCGGCTACAAGCGCAAGCATTATATCTCCGTTCTGAAAACCATAAGCATCGTTATAAGCTTTGAAATTATCCAAATCATAGTATGTAATGCAATAAGGTTCCTCTCCAAAGATATGGTTAGTTATTTCTTTTTCAATTAAAAGATTGCCCGGCAATCCTGTCAAAGGATTTGAGTGTATTGCCATATCTATTTCTATCCTTGTACTGGCATCAAGCAAATCTTTTATTGTTACAACACCTAAATATTTTCCATCTTGCTCAACCACAATAGGGTTGTATAATCTATCAAAGGGTCTTTGCATAGCGATGCGCGATACGTAGTCAATTGGCATATTATGGTTGACTTTTAAAAAATTATTATTTACCAATTCCAAAATCTTTTTTTTGGAATAAAGGCTATACCCATACCTGCCACTGAATAATTCGTTTAAGGCAAGCCTTGTCATAAAGCCTATGGCTACCTCATTTTCTACAATGGTAAATTCGGTAATGGTGGGATTAAACCTGAGCATTTCATAAACATCTTCGGATTTTTCATTTGGAGCCAAGCAATATCCTTTTCTAGATAAATATCCTATAGAGGGGTAAATGGAATTTTTAAATTTTTCAACATACTTTTTGGAATGATATTTTTCTATTATGCTAATTTTTTCAGGAGCTATATCTGCAAGAGATTTACGTGGGATGCCTAAAAAATATCCTTGCCCAAAATCAACACCCAGCTTAATTAGCATTTGCAATTCTTCTTCTGTTTCAATTCCCTCTGCGATTAATTTAATATTTGCATTCTTGCCAAAATCAACCATAGCTTTGCACAGAAATTGCTTTGTCTCATCTTTGTCTATGCTTCTAATGAGGTTCATATCCAGTTTTATTATATCTGGCTTTATGTCGTTTATAACATTTAATCCCGAATAACCTGACCCAACATCATCTATTGCTATTCCGTAATTTTGCCTTCTGTAGTGCTCAATTGAATCTAAAAATGCCTCTTTATCTATTATCGCATAGCGTTCAGTGATTTCAAATACAATATTGTGAAAATCCTGTCCATATTCATACAACAAACGTTTTTTTGTAAATCCGTTTTTGAATTCAATGTCATGAATAACGTTGGGGTTTACGTTTAGAAAAAGAAAAAGTTTTTTTTCTACATCAACAAGAATATGCTTTGCATTTTCCAGTGCCTTTTTTCGGCACAATGTTTCAAACTCCCATAATTTGTTCATTTTTTCGGCTATTCTAAAAATATGCTCAATGCTCAAATCAAGAACATTATCCGAAATGCTATCGTCCAACACCCTGCTAAGGGCTTCATAACCGAAAATTTTTCCATCTGTAAGCGAGACAATAGGCTGATAAACGGTCACAATTCGTTGTTCATATAAAATCCTGTTAAAAATTTCCGCTTCAGCTTGCTTTAGCATAGTTAAAATATGGAAATTGATTATTAAAATTCAGTTAAAGGAAGGTTAATATTTGCTTAAATATCCTCAATATCAACGAATAAAAAAATGTCATTGCTTATTGAGTATGAATAAGTGCGAACCTTGTCTTTGGTTGAAAAATCGAAATAGGTAGAAGATATGCAGCTTTTTTCGCCAACGGCAACAGACTTTAACGCCTCATAAAAATACCCGCGCCATACCCAATTTTTGTTCTTGTACATTGCCAATAGCTCGCTATTGCGCAATGCAGGATTTTTGGGATGCGGCACGATGTTGGAGGTAAGTTGATTGCCGTGGCTGTCGCATAAATAAACCAGCCGTACATTAAGCAATTCTTGGCAAAGTTTTGCAAGATATATGTCATAATCTTTTTTCGCGGAATCAAAGGGATTCTCTGTCAGAAAATGCTCAACTTGAGCATCTAAGGATTTTCGCAAAGCCTCCGTTTTGGTTATTTTATCTTGCAAAACCGTGTATACATTTTCAATTGATTTAGAAAAAGCAGCATTGTCTATAATGGCATCGCACATTGAAGGTTGAGGACGAGCAATTAGAAATCCCTGATAAAATCTCCCCTTTAAAGACATGCAAATATCAAGTTGCTCCTGCGTTTCTACGCCTTCGTACAGCACTTCGATTCCAACCGACTCGGCGAAGTCGGCAATAGACCGCAAATATTCGCGATAATGGTAAGACTTTTCGCTATTATGAATGTAGTCCATATTGATTTTTATAATGTCTGGCTTTAGCTTCGCAAGCCGTTCAATATTACTGGCTTTTTTTCCATAATCATCAAGCGCAATGCGGCAACCAACGCTTTTATAATGAATTATAGCGTGGATATACGCATCGTCTGCATTAAATTCTTCTTCCGTAATCTCTATAACCAGTTTTTCAAGGGCTATGCCAAATTCCTCTGCCAATTTCAAAGTTACCATCAATTCCGGCCTATCTGTGTATTGCGTAAGCCAGGCTAGTCTTATATTGATAAATAAATATTCGCTCCGTTTTTCTTCAGCATACTTTTTCAAGGCATATCGCCTTACAAGCCTATCCACTTCCAATGCTTCTTCGTTTGTGGTATTTGAGTCGTTAAAGAAGGAGCCTAGCGATTGCACAGTTCCATCATCATCTATAAATCGTCCTAGAACTTCGTAAGAATATACTGTTTTTGAATCTGCTGAGAGAATAGGCTGGAAATAGGCAACAATTTTTTCAGGTGAAATATTCATTTTTTCCTCGATATAGAAGATAGAAACATCTCCACCGCGCTTTCTGGAGAGTCTTCACCGCTGGCATTCTTAATTGGGGCAAATTCCTCTTCCCGCAAAACACCAGTTAAATACATTGTTCCCAGTTTTGGAAAGGCATCAAACAAAAGCTGCTCAAACTTAAAAGCATTTTCTATGCCGCAAACACGCTTAACCGCCAAATGCCAGGGCAAAGATTCCTGCTCAAGTTTCTTCAAAGATTCCATTGTGAATAAATGCGCGAGAATATTGCCGCCATCGAGTTTTTTTGCTAGTTCGGGTGAAATTTCGCTATACTCAATAACCCCTGGCAAACCGTTTTTGAACGCAAACACGCCCATTTTTTCTTCGGGATATTTCTTTTTCACAACCTTGGATGCCGCAGCCATTTTTGAGTCTAAAAAGGCTCCTATAAAAGGCGGGTCGCAAGGCTTTGCCAGAATATTATCCACCCCGTAGAGAAAAACAATCTCTATATCCTGTTCCTCAAGCCATTTCAAACCTCCGCTTGCGCAGAGCGCCCTAAAACAGCCGCCATTGCCATCGGGTGCCAAGAATAAATCCCCATTGTTTTCAAAAATAAGTTCTCTGCTTTGGGTCATCGCAAAGACAGTGCCTTGCTCAATAAACTTAATTAAAGATTTGTCCAAGCCGAAATAATTATTCTGCTCAAAATGTTCAATGGTCTCTCTATTATTTAAAGGGCTTGTCATTATAACCCAAGGTATGTTTTTCCCCAGCTTCAACATATTTTCCGCGTGTATTTGGAAAATGGATTTGCCAAGCGACTCTAACCTAAAGGCTCCTTTTGGTCCTTCAAAACCCAGCCTTGAGCCCTGACCGCCAGCAATCAAAAATGCCGCAGCTTTTCCCCGCTTTAAAATGTCCTTGCCAACTTTTTCAAATTCATCGTATTTGGGATTGTCGCGCAGCATTTCAAAATTCATCGGGACAATGTTATCTTCTATGTGTTTTATCTCTTTTGTTGTCAATTCTTTTAACTCATCATATAGCTTTGAACCCATAATTTTCCAAAGCTCAAAAGCCTTTATGCACTTATCGCTCAAAAGCTCTGCCTGCTCCGGTGTTTTGCTCTCCGTGTAGCAACGAAATTCAGGAGCGTTTCCGCTTTTGCGCAAATGAATGATGTCTCCGTTCTCAAACTCCATTCTGTAACCGTCTGTGGCATCCACAGAAAATCCTCTGGTTAAACCGCTTGATGCGTATCTTGCCGGCAATTTTGCCAGAAGCTCCGATATTTTCAATCCCTGTTTTTTGCTCTCTATAATGGTTGCAATAATGGGCGTTAGCGCATCTCTTGTTGTTAAATTCTCGGTTAAAAAACCGCCGTTTGCTTCAAAGCCTGCAACACTTTTATATTTGTCTTGCAATTTTTTTATTCCCTCAATAACAAAGGGGCTTCCAATTCTTGTTCTCAAAACTTCCTCGAAAAAACCGCTTTTCTCGGTTGCCGTGTTGCAACTAACAGGAATGGCAACCGCTTCAATCCCAAGTGCTTTTGCCGCCAAAATCCCCAGAGAATCGCCTTTAAGCCAAACCCCGTTTTCATCAGACAAAAGCGGTCTGTCGGAATCTCCGTCTGTGCTTGCCATGCAAAAAAAATCGCCACTCGCACAAATTTGTTTTGCAAAAGCTATGTCTTCTTTGCGAATGGCTTCGGTGTCCACAGGCACAAATTTCTCGCTTCGCCCAACTGCTTTTACATTTGCTCCTAGTTCAGTTAAAATTTCTACTGCAATATCCCTGCCAACCGCGGAATGCTGGTAAAAGGCTATGTTCGTGCCTTGCAGGGAATTTTTTGGGAATAGGTTTAAAATATATTCCTTGTAAATTTTTAATGCATCGTTGTTTGGGTTTGGCAAATCGCAGGGGCAGACACGTAGGTCTGCCCCTACGATTTGCGTGCGGATGTTTTGTTCGTCTGCTTTTGTTATTTCGCCGTAATAATCGCAGAATTTTATGCCGTTTCTGTTGTCTGGTATGTGGCTTCCGGTTACCATTATGCTTGGGATTCCTTTTTTTATGCTGTAAAGCGCAAGAGCTGGGCTTGGCACAAATCCTTGATAATCACATTCAAAACCTAAATTTTTTGCCGCCGCCATGCAAGCCGCCATTATGCGTGGAGTGCTTGGGCGTAAATCGCCGCCTATCGCTACCTTCTTTTTTGCATTTTTGTTTGCAAGGGTATGCTGCAAAAAACCAAGGGTATAGGCATAGCACACCTCATCTGTCATATCACTGACAAGCCCTCGTGCCCCGCTCGTTCCAAAAACCACACCGCTGCTTTCCATTAAAGAAGATATTGAAATCTGCATAGGAACGAATTTAGAAAAACAAAAGTTATAGAAATGTCACTATTATATTTTAAGTGTGTATTTAATATGTATTTCTTTTGTAAAAAATTATTTTTTTTGCGAAAATTTCCCATTTTTGGCAAATTCTTTCTTATATTAATTAATATATGCGGGCAACGACCCTTGAAAAA
>Ga0268262_10001396_pt1 | contig 29895 bp, 45 predicted proteins | sample TergutNc150P3_FD_190354 | JGI IMG/M metagenome (GOLD analysis project Ga0268262, IMG submission 190354) | Nasutitermes corniger P3 segment gut microbial community from laboratory colony in Florida, USA - Nc150 P3 (SPAdes) (version 2) | ecosystem: Host-associated > Arthropoda: Insects >... | reverse complement strand
GCCTTCTGAGTAGCTTTGCCACCATAAACCGCTGTTTTATCTTGCACATCTGTTAACATTTTTTCTCCTAATAAGCAATATACAAATCTGATATAATAAACGCAACAACTATGCCACCGCAAAAACCGCCAATTCAGCTTGCTATTGCGGTTTTGAAGTGTCCAAAAAAGTGTTTAGACAGTGTTTAAACAGATTTTGGACAAGTGGCTGCCTGAACCCCGATGACCTCGATTTTATCCTTATTTTACAGGATTGCGAATTTTATGTTTTTTTAGGTTTTAGATTATCAAATTTGCTAATCCAATCCTTACATACCAAAAGATTTGAGAACTTTACCTTTATATCGTATTTATTTTCTAGCTCGCTTTTGAGTTTTTCTCGTTTGTCCTGTGGAATTTCGGGAGAGAGCGTTATCCATTTTATTATGCTTTTGTCAATGGGAATTTTTGGGGATTCTTTGGTTGTTCCATACCAGATTGCTCGGTATTCTTTTTCACATTTATAAGGTCTGCGTTTTATGAAGGGGATGTTGTTTGTTCCTATTTTTTCTAAATAAGATTTTGTGACATCTTTGGCTGATTTGTATTGAACGAATTTGGACAGGAAATTTAGGCTTTTGATTTTTTTTAGGAGTTCTTCTTCCTTAAATTCTATGCAGCAGCCGTTTTGGGCGTGTTCAATCCAGTTGTGCATCATTTCTTCGCCTTCTGCGAAGCATATTGCTCTGGCTTCTATTCCTTCTCCTTTGAGTCTGCAAAAAGCTCGCAGAGCTGCACTATCATTTTTATCTGGCCAGTTTTCGGGGTTGCCTAGTTTTAAGCCTTCGGCGAGAATTTTGTGCAAATACTCTATGGTTGTGTAATGCTTTAGAAACTTTGGAGTTTTGTTACCCATTGTTTTACCCTTTCCTTCTCCGCTAGTTTTTTTACCCTTGCCAAATCTCCGCAGAGAAATGAGACTTGGCGAGTTTCACACCACCACGGTGCAAATTCTTTTTCACCTACACTAGCCAACACCGACACATTCTGTTAATCCTGTGAATTCTATGAATTCTGGTTCAGACAATTAACACAACGCGCATCAGTCTTGCTGCTGCCCATAAGCGGCAATGGCGAGGAATAATATAATAGCAAACAATGGGCAGGCTGCTCCTGCCCGTACAATGTTTCTCATGTTTTTCTCCATTCTGTAAATCCTGTAAATTTTGAAAATTTTGGTTCAGACAAGGGAATATATAAAAAAGAATGAGCCTCTTTTTTGGCTTTATTAAATTATAACCTCATACTCGTTATCTATAATTTCCCTGAAACTTTCCGAGACGGCGTTATAATCCAAAACATCTACCCTAAAAGGCAACCTTGATTCCATAAGGGTATTTTTCAATTTCCATAAGGAACGGTTATCCAATTTGCCTTCGCCAATAATTGCCAAATCCAAATCGGAGTGATTTCTGCTAGTTCCATTAACCCTGCTGCCAAAGGCTCTAACTTCGTGGTTGGGAATATGCAAATTCAAAATATGCTTCAACATATCCAAATGCTCTTTTTGAATAGAAATCATATTTTTTTCTCCAGTGCCTCTAAAAATTCTTTTGCGTAAGGCAAGAATTTTAAAGCGTACTCCAATACTGCTTCCGCTGCCTGTTCACCGTATTCATGCGAAGTTTTATTCCTAGCATCGTGAAAGTCAAACCAAATTTCAGAGCTTGATATTAAACCATTCTCTACCGCCAGTTTAAAAAGCTCAAATCGCGGAATTCCATCTACAACGGAATTCCCAATATTGAAAGCAAGCCACCGCTTCATAAATTTCCAAGAAAGTTCATAAGCAGTTTCAAAATTTTGAATAACGCCAGAACGGAGTGATTCCCGCAAAGAACCTTCTTTGGTAGCATATTCATTATAATCGCTAATACAAGACTGCAATGCCACAATGGCATTTTTCAAATGCGTTATATCAAGTCGTTTTTTCCCAATAGAACTCATATTTTGAATAAATATAGTAAACAGCTATCATTTTTTCTATATTCTCCTAAACATTTAATAGAGGTTCAGCTATGGCAGTATCGTATAAAGAACTAGGTCTGGTAAATACCAAAGCTATGTTCGCAGACGCAATCAGGGGCGGCTATGCTATCCCAGCATACAACTTTAACAATATGGAACAGATGCAGGCCATAATACAGGCTTGCGTTGAGACCAAAAGCCCCGTTATCTTGCAGGTTTCAAGCGGTGCCCGCAAATACGCAAACCAAAATTTGCTGAAAAATATGGCAAGAGGCGCGGTGGAATACGCCCACGAGCTTGGTTGCGACATTCCAATAGTTCTGCACCTTGACCACGGCGATACCTTTGAATTGTGCAAAGACTGCATAGACACAGGCTTTAGCTCCGTTATGATAGACGGCAGCCATCACTCTTACGAAAAAAATGTGGAACTCACCAAAAAAGTTGTGGACTATGCGCACTCACGTGCCGACTATGTAACCGTAGAAGGCGAGCTTGGAGTGCTAGCTGGCGTGGAAGACGATGTGTCTTCTGAACATTCCCATTACACCCAGCCGGAAGAGGTACAGGATTTTGTTGGCAAAACAGGAGTTGACTCCCTCGCTATCTCCATTGGAACCAGCCACGGTCGCTGCAAATTCAAGCCGGAGCAATGCACACGCAACCAAGACGGCGTGTTAATTCCACCTCCGCTCCGTTTTGACATTTTGGAAGAAATTGAAAAAAAGCTCCATGGCTTCCCAATTGTTCTGCACGGCTCTTCTTCCGTTCCGCACGAGTATGTGCAGATGGTTGAAAAATTCGGTGGCAAAATTCCGGATTCCGTTGGCATTCCAGAAGAGCAGTTGCGCAAAGCCGCAAAGAGCGCTGTTTGCAAAATCAACATCGATTCCGATGGACGCCTTGCGATGACCGCTATAATTCGCAAAGTTTTTGGAGAGCATCCAGACGAGTTTGACCCACGCAAATATCTTGGGCCAGCACGTGATGAGCTTAAAAAAATGTACGCGGCAAAGAACAAAAATGTTCTAGGCTCTGCGGGCGCGGTTAAATAACATTACGTCAACGCCTAGATGCGTCTTTCAATTCTGCATTTGATTATTGTCTGCATAGCCACGGTAGCATTTGTGGTTTTTATGTTTTTTAAATGGCAATCCAAAAATGAACGGATTAAAGTTTTGAACAAAGAAATAATGCTAGAGCAGACAAAAATCAGAAAAGCCAATGAGTTGGGAAACAAAGCCTTGGCCTATGTGCGAATAGGTAGAGGCTTGGATATTTTGGCGGGCGATAAATTATCCGATGAGCAAAAAGACATCTTGGCGGAGAAATTGCTCGCCATCTCAAACGATTATAAAATAGACCCTCTTTTGATTTTGGCCGTTATACGGCACGAGAGCAAAGGCAATCCCTACGCGAGGGGCATATACACGACTGGCGCACATTCGGGGGCTTTGGGGCTTATGCAGATAAAATATGAATCCGCTTTGGAAGTTGCGCCGTCTGTTGGGGTAGAGATAAAATCCCGCGAGGATTTGTTTGTACCAGAAAAAAATCTGATGGTTGGTACCGCTTATCTGCTACGTTTAATCGCAAAATACCACGATATGAAACACGCTTTGATGGCTTACAATATAGGTTATGCAGCTTTGGATGAAAAGCTGAAACACAAAGGAACATTGCCCACAAAGTATTACGGCAAAGTGATGCAGGATTATAAATTTTTGGCAGAAGAGATTTTTAATAAATAATTGAGAGCGGTGAACAGAAAACAGATGTTGGAAAATTGGAAAGAGCGTCAGAAACTCCACTATAAAGTTCGCGATTTCTTTTTAAAGCGTGGTTTGCTGGAAGTTGATGTGCCTATGCTCTCCGCAAGCTGCGGCACAGACCCGCAGCTTGATTACTTTGAAACGCTTTCCCCAACGCATTATTTAGCCACAAGCCCTGAATTTTATATGAAGCGTCTTTTGGCAGATGGCTTTGGCGATATATTTTCCCTGACACACGCTTTTAGAAAAGGCGAAATGGGCAAGCGGCACAATTTTGAATTCAACATAGCGGAGTGGTACAGAATTGGATTTTCCGCAGAGGAACTGCAACAGGAAATTTTAGATTTGGTGAATGAAATAACGGGCTTGAATTTGCCTTTAAAAAGGACAACTTGGCAGCAGGCTTTTGAAAATGTAGATATGGAAAAATTAAAAGCAGAACACAGAGACTGGACATCAGAAGAAATAGAAGATTACGTAATGAGTACAATGATAGAGCCAAATTTAGGCATTGTAGGGGCAGACCTACGTGTCTGCCCCTACAATGCCGAATTCATCGTGGATTACCCGCCCGAAAGAGCAGCCCTTGCAAAAATCCGCAAAAATTCCAAAGGGCAAGAGGTTGCCTGCCGTTTTGAGCTTTACGTAAATGGAATGGAGCTTTGCAACGGCTATGAGGAATTGACAGATGCAAAAGAGCAGAGGAAACGTTTTTTGGAAGATATAGAAAAAAGAAAAAAAATGGGAAAGCCCGTTCCAAAAATAGACGAGGATTTTTTAGCGGCGTTGGAAAAAGGAATGCCGGAATGCTCCGGCGTTGCCCTAGGTTTAGACAGGCTTTACATGCTCGCTTTGGGGAAAGAGAACATAGGGGAAGTGCTGTTGTTCACCAATTAGTAGTTGTAATAGTCCACTTCATTTCTCTCGTTAGAATATTCGTTGTGCTCCATTTTTCTATCTGTGAGCTTGTATTAATTCCAACCGAGTTGTCTTCGTGAAGATATATTTTATTCCAACCTACCTTGGCATCTATGTCATAGATGGAAGTACTTTTATGAGTAACTCCTTCCCATTCGTCTTCATAATAAGAATTACAAGCTATTTTTCCTTCTTTTGAAAAATACATATAATAAATTCCTTCCCCGAACTTTCCACCATCATATTCACTATAAAGGCCTAAAGATTGACTGTCTCCATTGCTATCAATTAGTATAAAGTATGCACTAGATGTTTTAATGCCTGTGGGATAAGCAGAGCAAGAGGCTAATATTTCTTCATTCTCAATATAATAGCGTAACATTTCGTCTGGGATTTCTGGAAGCTGTCGTTCCAAATTGACAATTCCATTCGTTACGCTTCCCACTTTTATCATTAATGGACTGATTATAATATCTCCGTTACCTTTATATGCTTCGCCAATATAACAGACTTCATCGCCATTCTCAAAGCTACAATATTCATTGTAGATTTGCGAATTTTCATTGAATGGAACACCGTTGCCAGTATCATCGTCTTTGTCCGATGAGCAGGAAAAAGTGAAAGCCAAGGCAAGCGTTATGCCTGCCGCCAATGCGAATTTAGAGAATTGTGTTCTCATTGTGTGTACTCCTTTTTGAAAATTGTCTGAACCAAAATTCTCAGAATTTGCAGGATTGCCAGAATAAGAAATTTCATTCTGTAAATTCTTGAATTTTGTGAATTCTGGTTCAGACAGGTGGTATTGAATATATATACACTTTTATGACAATTGGTAAATGGCGCTAGCCGCGCCACCCAGCCCCTAAGGGATAAAATTCAGACATAAAAATCATAATGTATAAATATAGAAATTTTCAAAAACTTTGTCAAGGGGTTGCTACACCACAAAGGAGGATAATCAAAATTTATACAACTTAATATTTGGAATGTATTGAAAATCCGCTTTGTTGTAAGTCATAAGTTCTAGTTTTGTCACAAGAGAGGTAGCTGCTATTAAAGCATCATCTATAAGCAAATGGTGACTTTTATTGTAATTTATCAGAAGTTTTTGCCCTAACTTTGAAATTTCCTCATTTATATAGACAATATTTATGTTGCTAAAAGCTTTCTGTATATATAGAACCTCTTTTTTGTTAAATGCCCCAAGCACTAACTCCATCATAGTTATTGTGGACATTGACAAATTCACATCTTTGTTATTGATGAGAATATCGTATATGCTTTTGTTTCCCCTTAAAAAATCAACTAAAATACAAGTGTCCAGTAAATAACTTATTTTTGTTTCCACGCTCTTTTCCTCAAATCTTTTTCGTTTATCTCTCTATTTTTCCATAAGCCAAAAGCAGATTTCATAGTGATATTTTCCTTTTTTTTGGGCAAAGCAACGAGCAAATCCTGTATTTTGTATAGCAGAATTATCTTGTCGTCTGCTTTCAATGTAGCAGCTTGCTTTACTATTCTATCCACTTGTGCTAAGTTTGACATAAAAACCTCTTGGTAAATATAGAAAAATTCATCTAGCCAATTTTCTAAATTACCCCCGTGCCACAAGAACTCACATTGCCCCTGCCAGATGATTTTCACATACATCTAAGGCAGGGAAAAGATTTAGCAAATTATGCGAAAAGTGCCAGCTTGCAATTCGGGCGTGTTTTGGCTATGCCAAATACTGAGCCTCCCATAAACTCGCCGGAATCTGTGAAAAAATATAAAGAGGAAATTTTAGCCGCCGCTCCGAGTTTGGAAGTTTTGCTCACTTTTAAGCTCAACAAAAATTATGAAGAGCAGGAACTTTTGGCAATGCAAAAAAACGGTGCGGTGGCAGCAAAGTATTATCCGCTTGGGGTCACCACAAACAGCCAAGACGGGGTTTCTAAAATAGAGGATATGTACCCCACTATCGCGTTGATGGAAAAACTGAATTTGGTTCTGTGCTTGCACGGCGAAGAACCCGGTGCTTTTTGCCTAGACAGGGAAAAGGATTTTTTGAAACACCTAGAAAAAATTTGCAAGAATTTCCCGAAACTTCGCGTTGTGTTGGAACACGTGTCCAGTACGGAAGCTGTGGAATGCGTTAAAAAATTGCCACCCAATGTTGCAGCAACCGTAACCGTCCACCATCTTATTTTAACCTTGAACGATATTGTTGGGGATTCGCTGCGTCCGCAGAATTTTTGCAAACCGCTCCCAAAACTTCCAAAAGATAAAGAAGCGGTGAGAGCGGCGGTTTTCAGCGGCAATAAAAAATTCTTTTTGGGAACGGACAGCGCGCCTCATTCCTTGGAAAAAAAGGAATGTCTGTGCGGAGCGGCTGGGGTTTATTCCGCACCTGTTGCCATTCCAATTTTGATAGAGGAATTTGAAAAAGAGAATAAATTGGATTTGCTCTCGGATTTTCTCTCCGTTTTTGGCTCGGATTTTTACCAAATCCCGCAGCAGACAAAAAAAGTTGTTTACATAAAAGAGAAATGGCAAGTGCCAAGCACCATAGACGGGGCAGTGCCGCTCAGAGCAGGAGAAACTTTGGAATGGCGAGCGAAGATTTTTTAGCGGCGTTGCCCTCGGTTTAGACAGGGTCTTCTACACAAATTCCAGATAATTTTCTCCGTTGATTTCGTTAAACTTGCTATGCTTGTAAGCATTTGCGAAAGCTACTGGAAGTTTTGATTTTTGAGGTTTCCATTTTATTTCATAAGCGTGAAGCTCGGCAGATTCTTCCGATTCTTCAATAAAATCTATTTCCTGTTTGTCATAAGTACGCCAAAAGTAAAAATTCTTTGATAGACACGAATTCCAGCAATCTTTGAACCTTTCGCCAATTATATAATTTTCCCATAATGCCCCAATATCATTTCTCAACGCAATTTGCTTAAAATTGCCTATAAGCGCATTTCTAACGCCAACATCATAAAAATACCACTTGCTGGCTTTTGCTATTTCTTTCCTCAAATTCTTTGAATATGCGCCTAGACGAAATAAAATAAAAGATTTTGAAAGCAAATCCAAATATTTCTCAACAGTATTTTTGCTCATTCCAAGTTGCCTGCCAAGTTCATCCAATGAAACCTCTTGTCCTAATTGAAATGCTATTAAACGAAGCAAATCACGCATTTTTGAAGCGTTTTTTAAACCATCGATTGCCAAAATATCTTTTAATAAATACGAACTTGCCATTTCTTTCAAATAATCCGATTTGTCATTTGTGTTTTTCATCAGCACAACTTCGGGATAAGAACCATATATAAGCCTTTCTTCCAAATTTTGCCGAGTTTCAAAAGAAGTTTCCTTTATGGAAATTTCTTTTTGTGAAAAAGGAGCAAGCCTAAATATTTTGCCACGACCGACCAAGGGTTCGCCAGTTTTGTTTTGCAAATCAAAAGATGAAGAACCTGAAGCAAGAACGCAAACTGGGTGAATTTCGTCTAAAATTAATTTTACCTTTGAGCCTATGTCTGGAATATTTTGTGCTTCATCAATTGCTAAAAGGTCAATGCCATTCAGCAAACGGCGATAGTTTGCGATGGAACGATTTTCCAATAAATTTTGCGCATCGTAGTCTTCGCCGTTCAAGGAAAGTACCTTGCCCTTCCAGCCCTCTATTATGCGTTTCATAATCACGGTTTTCCCTGTTCGCCTTGCACCAAAAATCAAGGCGGCTTTTTGAGGTTTTAAACCCTTTATTATTTCACTTTCCAATAAACGAGGAATGCTTTCCATATTGCAAATATAGAAAAATCGTCACTTCATTGACGAAATTTACACAAAAATCGTCAATGGATTGACTGAATTTTCAAGCCCGTGCTGGAATATAATCAAAGGCTACCGCTAATAATCTTCTTAACATTCACCGCCGCCTATAATACTACACCAATCCCAATTACCAATTATATACACGCCGCTCGTTCTGGTAAGAGTTGTAGAAAAAGTACCTTCTTTTTCATCTTCTTCAGTCCATATCAATGTATTTCCAGAAATGCTGTAAGTAGATACATCACAATCATTTCCTTGATAGCATAAAGTAATTTTATTTCCGCTAATAGAATATGTTATAATATAATCATACTCTATTCTATACCAGTTTCCACCATATTTGGCCACCTTAATATACTCTCCACTCTGCTTAAAAATCCCACCAAAATATTCAAAAGGTTCTTGTCTAGATGGGAGTACCCACGCCTCATTGTCAGCATTGACAATGCTACCGCCGCCCCCGCCGTTGTTGTTCCCACCGTCATCTTTGTCCGATGAGCAGGAAAATGTGAAAGCCATAGCAAACCCAAGGGTTGCCGCCAATGCGATTTTAGAGAATTGTGTTCTCATTGTTTTTCTCCGAGTTGGTGTGAGGGAACTCCCCTTTAATAAAGGGGTGGCATTTTCGTAAGAAAATGACGGGGTATCTGCCGCCAAAAGCGGCGAGAATGTATGTTTACGTGTGCACGTATAATAAAATTTCAGTTTTCCGAGTATATATACACTTTTATGACAATTGGTAAATGGCGCTAGCCGCGCCACCCAGCCCCTAAGGGATAAAATTCAGACATAAAAATCATAATGTATAAATATAGAAAATTTCAAAAACTTTGTCAAGGGTTCAATACGCCCTCAAATTATCAGCCGTCATTTCAACGCCTTCGCCAACCTGCTTCACTATCCCAATCCCATACCTGCTTGCCTGCTCCAAAACTTCATCGCTAAAAGAAAAGCCAGCTATGCCTAGATAAGCTCTGCAATCGTTGTATCTTGGGAAAAATTTCCTAAACTTCTCAATACGTTCCTCCGCAAGTTCCTTAACAAAACTCGGATGTATGCGATTTTTTACCTCTATCAATGCTATGGAATCTCCATTGAGCAAGGCGATGTCAAACTCCACTTTTACGCCTTTGTCTTTATATATCAAATTTGGAACCATTTCATCGTATTTTATTCCGCCGAATTCCAACTTCTTCTTAAATACATCTTGAAAAAACTGCTCCGCGTGATGGCCTTGATTTTCATCTATGCCGCCTATCCGCCTAGATAGTTCTTTTATGATTTGGTTAGTTTCGGCGAACATTGCCCAAATATCGGCTGATGTTAATTCCTTTTTCTTCATAACCTCAAATATAATAAAAAATTGTAAAAAAATGAGTAAAAAAGTTAATATACATCATTTTGCAAACAAGTGTTGACGTTTTTTCAATAATGTAAGTATTTTTCTACATTAGAAAGCAAATGTTTGAAACTTTAACGGATTCGTTAGAATCCACGCTGAAAAATCTACGCGGGCAGGGCAAGCTCACCGAAGAGAACGTGGCAACTTCGCTGAGAGAAGTACGCCGTGCCTTCCTCGCCGCAGATGTGAATTTTAATGTCACAAGGGATTTTGTTCAAGCGGTGAAAGACAAAGCGATGGGGCAAAATGTTTTGACCGCTGTAAGCCCTGGGCAGATGATTGTAAAAATAATCCACGATGAACTTGTGGTGGTGATGGGCGGCGAAGCCAGAGAGGTTTCCCTAACCGGAAGGCCGCCAACAGGCATAATGATGGTGGGTTTGCAAGGCTCTGGAAAAACAACATTCGCTGGCAAACTCGCTCTCCACTTCCGTTCAAAAAAGAAGAAAAAACCCTTGCTGGTTGCCGCCGACGTTTACAGACCAGCCGCTATTAAACAGCTCCAAGTGCTCGGAAAATCCATAGGAATTCCAGTTTACGAAGAAGGGCAGGGAAACCCTGTTGAAATAATAAAGAACGGTTATAAATACGCAGAGCAAAACGGCTTTGACCTTGTTATCTACGATACCGCAGGCCGCTTGCAAATAGACGAAACTTTGATGAAAGAATTGGAAAACGCGCGCAACGCTGTGAAACCCGAAGAGGTGTTTTTTGTAGCAGATGCGATGATAGGCCAAGAAGCGGTGAACGTCGCGGAGGAATTTTTTAAGCGGCTGAATTTCACAGGCGTGTGCCTTTCCAAAATGGACGGCGATACCCGTGGTGGCGCGGCTCTTTCCATCCGCAAAATAACTGGCGTTCCTGTTTGCTTTGTGGGCATAGGCGAAAAAATTTCCGATATAGATATATTCCACCCAGACAGAATGGCGGGGCGTATTCTGGGAATGGGCGATGTTGTCTCTTTGGTGGAAAAAGCCCAAGCCGCCATAGACGAAAAAGACGCAAAGGATTTACAGAAAAAAATACTCAACAACTCTTTTGACTTAAATGATTTTTTAACCCAGCTCAGAACAATAAAAAAAATCGGAAAATTCAAAGATATATTATCGCTAATACCAGGAATGAGCAAGTTGCCGCTGGACCAAATAAATGAGAAAGAGCTAGTTTATATAGAAGCGGTTTTGAGTTCCATGACCGCAAAGGAGCGTAAAAAACCGGACATAATAAACGGCAGTCGCAGAATTCGCATAGCAAAAGGCTCTGGCACAACGGTGCAAAAAGTAAATCAAGTTCTCAAAAACTACGAAGATATGAAAGGCATGTTCAAAAATATGGGAACTATGTCCAAGCGAATGGGTGTAAACATACACTCAGGCTCAAACTACACACCACCTAAGGACAAAAAGAAAAAGAAGAAGAGGTGATTAAACCAAAACGCCCTTCTTTGCTCGTTCAATGTCGGCGAGCATCATCATACGGCATAGGGATTTGAAATCAACCTTGGCTTTCCAGTCTAAGACTTTTTTCGCTTTTTCGGGATTGCCTATGAGCAAATCAACCTCGGCTGGCCTGTAAAATTTAGGATTAACCCGAACTATGGTTTTTCCCGTTTTTTTATCAACGCCAACTTCATTTTCCTCACTCCCTTTCCACTCAAAATCAAAACCGCAATGCTTGCCAGCTTCCTCAACAAACTCGCGAATACTGTGTGTTTCCCCAGTGGATATTACGTAGGTGTCCGGTTTATTGTGCTGGAGCATTTTCCACATCATCTCCACATAATCTCCAGAATATCCCCAGTCGCGTTTTGCGTTGAGATTGCCGAGTTCCAGCGGTTCTTCCGTTTTCCCAGCATACATCTCCGCAAAATGGGCGGTGATTTTTCTTGTGACAAATTCCCTGCCTCTCATTGGGCTTTCGTGGTTAAACAGAATACCAGAACAAGCAAATACATTAAAACTTTCGCTGTAATTTACGCACATCCAATGCGCCATCAATTTAGAAACGCCATAAGGGGAGCGCGGGTAAAAAGGAGTTTTTTCCGTTTGCGGAACATCTTGAACCTTGCCGAACATTTCCGAGGTGGAGGCTTGATAAAACCGCGTTTTTGGGGAGAATTCCCGAATTGCCTCAAGAATGTACAACACACCCATTCCATCTGCCTGCGCAGTGTAAATAGGCTCTTCCCACGAAGCAGCCACAAAGCTCTGCGCGGCTAGGTTATAAAATTCATCGGGCTGGTGTTTTTTCAATAATCTGCAAATGTTTGAAAGTTCCAGCAAATCAAAATCCAGTAATTCAATTTTCTCAAAAATCCCATGCTCTTTTAATTTTGAAAAGGTGTCGGTAGCGCCCCTGCGATACAAACCCAGAACCCTGTACCCTTTTTCAAGTAAAAATTTTGCCAAATAACCGCCATCTTGCCCGGTTATCCCAGATACCATAGCAATTTTTTTCTCATTAGCCATTTTAAAACCTCGTTGGATAGTTATATGAAAGTATAAATATAGAAAGTTAGCGCAAACTCTTTTTTCTCCGTTTTCTCTGAAAAGTTATGGCAAATCTATGGGCTTCGTCCCTGATTCTTTGCAAAAGCTGCAAAGCCACGTTGCTACGTTTTAGCAAAATGGAAGGCTTTTTCCCAGCAAAAACAATTTCTTCCAAACGCTTTGCAAGCCCTATAACCGGAATGTTTGTCAAATCCATCTCTTTAAGAACATCAAAAGCAGCTTCAACCTGCCCCTTTCCGCCATCTATAACCAACAAATCTGGGAAATCTGCGTTTTCATTTTTCAATCTCGTCAATCTGCGCGTCAACACTTCCTTCATGCTTGCAAAATCATCACCGCCTGCTGCTACCTTAATCATATATTTTCTGTAATCGCTCTTGCTAGGGAAACCGTTCACAAAACGAACCATACTCGCCACAGGCTCAGTTCCCCCCAAGTGCGAAATATCAAAACACTCTATGCAAAACGGCGGCGAACTCAAATTCAATTCTTTTTGCAGTTCAAAAATGCTTCTGTTCATCTCATCGTATTTTGCATCCTTTGCCTGCAACTCCACCAAAAGCATTTCCGCATTTGCTTTTGCAATTCGCAAATATCCCAGCTTGTCGCCTCTCTGCGGAACCACAACCGGAATTTTGCGCCCCACCCTGTTTGCCAACAGCTCCTCAAAAGTCTCCTGCTCTTCGCCCAGCGAAATTTCCAGAGCAATCTCATAAGGCATTTCGTCCATTGGGATTTTCAAATACCAGCACGGCAAAAACTCAGCTAAAATTTCTGGGGAATCCCATTCCAAGCGGTTCTCCAAATTAAAATGCCGCCTTTCGCACATAACTCCATTTCTGTATTCTATTATCACAACGGTAGCCAGTTCCTTTGCCCTGCAAATCGCAATAACATCAAGGCTTAAATCCGCTTGGTTAGCTTTGTCCGCTTTTTGTTTTGCAAAAGCGTTATGCACCGCCCTAATTTGGTCTCTCAATTTACTCGCTTCTTCAAAACGCAGTTCAGCGGAAGCGTTGTGCATCTCATCTTCTATGTCCGCTAAAATTTCATTGTTCTTGCCCTCTAAGAGCATCTTTGCGCCCATCACTCCTTTCATATATTCTTCTTCGCTTACCATTTCGGCACACGGAGCCTTGCACCTGCCAATGTGAAAGTTAAGACAAGGGCGGCTTTTTTCTTGGGGAAGTTTATAACCACATTCCCTCAAATGAAAAATGCGTGGAACTAAATCCAAGATGGTTCTTATGTAATAGGAATTTATAAAAGGGCCGTAATAGAGATTTTTGTCGTCTTTTGTGTGGCGGGTAATTCTCAAACGCGGGAATTTTTCCTGCATTGTGAGCATTAAATACGGGTAGTGCTTATCGTCTTTTTGGCGAATATTGTAGTACGGTTGGTGTTTGGCTATCAAGTTGGCCTCTAAAATCAGGGCTTCGGCTTCGCTTTCCGTTATTATCCATTCTATGTCTTTTATGTGGGCAACCATCAAGGTTGCCGCTCTGTGGTCGCCTTTTTCCCTGCCGTCAAAATAACTGCGAACTCTTTTATTTAAAAGTTTTGCCTTGCCTATGTATATAATTTCGTCTTTGGAATTTTTCATCAGATAGACACCCGGCTTTGCTGGCAAATTTTGCAAACGAGATTCTATCATTTTCCCCCCAAGCTGACCTTATATAATCATTTTATTCTTTCTCGTCAAAAGCCACGCCGTTGGCCACAGCAAAATCAAATCGCGAACAAGGGCAGTCCAGGCTTCCGCCTTTGACTGCGCTCCTTCCAACTGAAAACAGCCGCAGGTTATGCCCAAATCAAGAGCGAGTGCCCACACAAGTGCTATTATAAAACTGGCAAACAGAGCCAAAATTACCAGCGTACATTCTTTCACGAATGGCGTTGCAATCAAGGCAAGCCCAAACCAAAATTCAACCTGGGGCAAAACCAAAGCCCACGGATTCACAAGGTTATGCGGCAAAAACTGGTATTGCGCAATCAAGCTAGCAAACAGCTTTGGGTCTGCTATTTTAAAAATGCTCGCAAAGATGAACATTCCGCCAATGCCAAGCCTTATTAAAACTTCCAAAATTTTTTCCGTCAAGCCCTTGTCAATTTTCCAAGCAGGGATAATCAGCAATCCTCCGATTACCACCTCTGCAATGCCTATATGCAAACTGTATTTCCAAGCTTTTGGAAATATACCCAAAATAAAATCAAAATTAATCCAGCTAAAAACCTCTGGAAAAGATATTTCGCAAACACCCAAAGCGAAGAAAACCGTGGCAAAGAAAATACATACTGGAACAACGTACCTTTTCATTCTGGCTTCTCCAGCACCTCTTGCCCGCCAATCCATTCAACGGATTTATCCTCAGGAGCGCGCAAATTATTGACCACTCCCGCCAAAACACAAAACAACCCAAGCCCTATTATAAACTTGATGTTGAGAGTTTTAAAAAAATTGCCAATTAAAACCATATTTGGGGAAGATAGAAAAATAAAATTCACTTTCTTGAATTTTTTTTCCGTTTACAAGCGTCTAATAGGTAATAAACCTTTAGATGGAGATAAAAATGACCGAGATTCAACCCAACCGCAATCACAAAGCCAGCGTTTTCTCGCTGCTGTTCGGCGAGCCACCTGCCGCACTGGAACTCTACAATGCCGTGACGGGGCAAAACTACCCGCCAGATACGAAAATAGAGATAGTGACCCTTTCAAATGCCCTGTTCAAAGGGCAATTGAATGACGTGGCTTTCGTGGTGGACGACAGGCTTGTAGTGTTGATTGAGCACCAATCGACCATAAACAACAACATACCGCTCAGAATGCTTATGTATTTGGGAAGGGAATACGAGCGAATAACAAAGGGCAAAGATTTGTACAGGGAAAAGCTGATAAAAATTCCTGCGCCGGAGTTCATAGTTCTGTACAACGGCAAGGACGAGTTTCCCGATTTCAAGGAACTTAGGCTTTCAGATGCTTTTAAAACCAAAGGCAAAGTCAATCTTGAGCTTGTCGCAAATGTTTATAACATAAACAAGGGTCGCAACGCGGATATAGCGAGTAAAAGCCCTGTTTTGAATGGCTACAACGAGCTTATAGCAGAGGTGAACAAGAATCGCGAGACTATGGAACTAGCAGAAGCTATAGAAGCAGCGATAAAAAATTGCATGAAGCGCAATATTTTAGTATATTTCTTGGAGAAGTACGCTTCGGAGGTGTTGAATATGCTTTTTACGGAATGGAATTTAGATGATGCCCTTGCGGTTAGGTATGAGGAAGGCACGGAAGATGGCATTGAGATTGGTGTTGGCAAGGGGCGTAACGAAAATAGCAACGAAATTCTAGCCCTCATAAAGAAAGGCTATACTGCTGCTGATATTGAGAACCACCTTCTCAAACAAACCCGCCAAGTAACTGCGTAGCGAAATTTAATCTTCCACCAAGCCCACTAAAGCCATTTCCGCAGAATCACCGGCGCGGTTGGTGCCTAGCTTCAAAACTCTGGTGTAGCCGCCTTTTCTGTTTGCATAGCGAGGGCCAATAACATCGAATAGCCCTTTTAAAACCGCTGGGTCCATCACAAAGCGAGCCGCCTGGCGGCGTGCCGCCAAGTCGCCTTTTTTTGCGTAGGTTATTAGCCTCTCAACCATACTGCGAACCATCTTGGCTTTCAACAAGGTTGTGCGAACTACCCTTTCTTGGGGGTCTGCGTCCAAACCTCTTAGGAGAATGGAAGTGGAGAGGCTGCGGAGCATTGCGCGCTTGTGCGATGCGTTTGCACCCCATTTCTTTACTTTTACGCCGTGTCTCATTCTGCGCCTCCGTGGTCTTTTAAGTAGGCATCAACATCCATGCCAAAGTTAAGGTTCATATCAGATAAATACCTGTTTATTTCCGACAAGGACTTTTTGCCAAAGTTCTTGTGTTTTAACATATCCACTTCCTTGTTGCGAACCAAATCCGCAACCGTGTGAATTCCAGCTTGCCTCAAGCAATTGTTGGAACGCACCGAAAGCCCCAAATCTTCCACATTTACCAACAGCTTATGGGCAATAGCGTTGGAGTCCGCATCGCGGCCAATCTCGTCTGAGCTGTCTAAATCGCCTTCAAAGTTTATGAACATCTCTAGATGGTCAACCAGCAATTTAGCCGCATAAGCCAAAGCATCTTCCGGGTCTATGCTCCCATCCGTGGTTATATCCAATTCCAAGCGGTTAAAATCCGTGCGCTCTTCAATACGAGTATCGGAAACCTGCATAGCCACATTCAAAACTGGGTTGAAATTGGCATCTATTAAAATTTCGCCAACGGGTGCATTCTCAGCAGCCCTTCTGCGGTTGTGGTCATCTGCCGGAACATAGCCACGCCCGGAAGAAACTTTCATCTCTACGCAAAGAGAGGCATTCCCGCTAAGGGTTGCTATATGTATATCTGGATTTAGAATTATAACGGCAGGATTATCCTCTATATTTTTTGCCGTCACCTCGCCTTCACCGGAAACATCCAGATTCAAAACTTCATCTTTATCACCCAAGAGTTTAAAACGAATGGCTTTTAAGTTGAGAATTATATCTGTCACATCTTCCCTAACGCCGGGGATGCTTGTGTATTCCTTTTGAACCTTGTCTATTTTAACAGATACAATAGCAGCACCTTGAATTGAAGATAATAAAACCCTGCGAAGAGCATTCCCCAAAGTTATTCCCCAACCACGTTCCAAAGCTTCTATTTCAAATTTAGCACGACAACCATTTTCAGAAACTTCCGTTTTCTGAAAATTCCTAGGCATTTTTAGGGATTTCCACACCATACAATTCTCCTCTCTTAAATCCTTCTTCTCTTTTTGGGACGGCATCCATTGTGTGGAATACCTGTAACATCTAAAATGGATAGCACTTCCAAGCCCGCATTTTTGAGTGCGCGAACAGCCGATTCACGCGCTGGGCCTGCACCTTTGATGCGAACCGTGACCTTGCGCACGCCAAGGCTAAAAGCCTGGAGCGCCGCCGCCTCCGAAGCAACTTGCGCCGCATAAGGGGTGCTCTTTTTGCTACCCTTGTAGCCGGAACGCCCTGGGGAGCCAAAAGAAACCAAGTTCCCTTTGGAATCCGTTATAGATATTATGGTATTGTTAAAAGAGGCATAAATATGAGCTATGCCCTGCACATCTATGCGCTTCTTGCCTTTTTTAACCTTAACCTCAGCGGCTACTTCCGCAGCAGGCTCTTTTTCTTCTTTAACTTCTTCTTCTGCCACTTGCCTACTCCTTACTTCTTCTTATTAGCCACAGTTTTCTTTGGTCCTTTGCGCGTGCGAGCATTTGTGCGCGTACGCTGGCCCCTAACCGGCAAACCTTTGCGGTGCCTTAAGCCGCGATAGCAGCCTATGTCTTGCAAGCGTTTGATGTTCAGGGTTATCTCTGCCCTCAACTGGCCTTCCACCTTGTACTCCTCTTCGAGCATGCGGCGTATTTTGCCCTGCTCCTCTTCGGTCAAGGTTTCCACCTTTTTGTTTTTGTCTATTCCAAGTTTATCGCAAACTTCGCGGGAAGTGTGCAAGCCAACGCCGAATATAGCCGTTAAGCCATATTCCACGCTCTTCTTCTTGGGCAAATCTATACCAGCAATTCTAGCCATAATTCTCCTACCCCTGCTTCTGCTTGTGACGGGGATTCTTATCGCAGATTATACGTAAAATACCTTTGCGGCGAACTATTTTGCACGATTCGCAGCGGGCTTTAAGTGATGCTTTAACTTTCATAGTCTGTTCTTCCTTGCAAAACTAGTTATTTAAACCTATAAATTATACGCCCACGGGTCAAGTCATAAGGAGTAAGCTCAACTGTAACCTTATCGGAGAGCATAATGCGTATAAAATTCTTACGCATTTTTCCCGAAAGATGTGCCAATACCTCATAGCCATTCTCCAACGAAACCCTAAACAAATCATTTCCCAGCACCTCAATCACCGTACCATCTAGCTTTACGCCTTCTTCTTTTGCCACTAAGACGCCATCCTGCCGCGAATGCGACCGTGTTTAAGGAAACCCTCATAATTCTTTGTATGCAACTGAGCTTCTATCTGCCTTAAAGTGTCTAGGGCAACGCCTACAACAATCAATACTGATGTCCCACCTATATAAAAAGACATATTCAAAGCGTCTTTTAAATGCAATGGCCCCACGCTTATAGTTGCCAAGAATATAGCCCCAGGCAATGTTATGCGTGTTAAAATATTATCTATGTATTCAGCGGTTTTGCGCCCTGGGCGAATGCCAGGGATAAACCCGCCAGACTTCTTTAAATTGTCCGCTATGTCGCTTGGGTTGTACTGTATTGCGGTGTAAAAATATGTGAAGAATATTATGAGCAAGGCGAATATAACGCTATACGCTATATGGCCGGGCAAAAATGCCGCCGCAAAAGATTCTATCCAGCCCGTGTTAGGGAACCAAGAAGCAATCATAGCTGGCACAAACATAATGGAAGATGCAAAGATAACAGGGATAACTCCTGCGGTATTCACCTTAAACGGCAAATAGCTGGACTGGCCGCCCATCACCTTGCGCCCAACCACCCTCTTTGGGCTTTGAAGCGGGATTCGGCGGTTCGCTTGCTCTATAAACACAATAAAGCCAACGATTGCTATGACCAAAGCCAAAATCAAAATCTCTATCATAAGCTGCTGGTTGCCAGCCGCAAATTGCTCATATTCCATAATCATGGCACGCGGCAACCCGCCTACAATACCTGCGAAAATTATCAGCGAAATTCCGTTGCCAACGCCACGGCTCGTTATTTGCTCACCCAGATACATAACGAATATGGTGCCGGTGGTCATAGTCAAAACGGCGAGCAAGCGGAAGCCCCAGTTGCCCGTTCCAGTTGCAAAGTTTTCCAGCAGAACGGAAACTCCCTGCATCCCGCCTATGTTAACCCTAATGCTGGAGAGCCAAATCGAAATGCCCCAAGCCTGCACAGCGGCAAGCACAACGGTGAAATATCTGGTCCACTGGTTTAGCTTTGCCCTGCCCTCTTGCCCTTCTTTTTGCAAAAGACGGATTTGAGGAATCACAGCGCCCATAATCTGCATTATGATGCTCGCGCTGATGTAGGGCATAATTCCCAGCGCAAATATAGTCGCTTTGGCAAACGCGCCACCCGTAAAGGAATCGTAAAGGCCAAAGAGGTTATCTTTGTTCTGAGAGAAAAAACTCGCCAAGCGGGACGGATCCACGCCAGGAATGCTTATGTGCGAGCCTATGCGGTAAATGATTAAAACGCCCAGCGTGAAGAGCAGCTTTTTACGCAGGTCTTCTACCCTAAAGGCATTCGCAAAGGCATCTATAGCTTTTTTCAATGCTTCCATATTTTACTCTGCCGCGATAATTTCAATTTTACCACCTACGGCTTCAACAGCCGCTTTTGCGCTTTCACTTATCGCGTTAACTTTAAGTTCTATAGCTCTTGTTATTTTTCCCGTGCCGAGAATTTTAACCGGTTTATTGACGCTGCGGATAAATCCAAGGTCAAAAAGAACAACGGCATCGAATACCTTTGTCTCGGCAGCCTTTTCCAGCTTTGCCAAGTTGACAATCTGCGTGTCTTTTGGGAATTTGCTCTTAAAGCCGCGTTTTGGCAAACGGCGGTGAATAGGCATTTGGCCGCCTTCAAAGGCAACTCTTCCGGCTTTTGCGCTTTTGCGCGCCCCAGCACCTTTTTGACCGCGCCCTGCGGTTGTTCCCCAGCCAGAGCCTGGCCCGCGACCTATTCTCTTTCTGCCCTTAACCTTGGCTTTGCCCGGATTTAAATTATTTAAAGACAGCATTAAGACACCCCTGAAATTTTTACCATGTGAATAACCTTGAGAAGCATTCCCTCTATTTGAGGGTTTAGCAAATGCTCCCTTTTTTTGCCTATGCCTTTTAGCCCCAAAGCCGCTAGATTAACCTTGTGAACAGGCAAAGAACGGATAGTGCTAACTATTTGCGTGACTATAATTTTTTTGCCGCGCAAAGCGTTCAATGTTTTGAGCTGCTCCGTGACAATTTTTTGATTTGCTATTTGCTTTGACATTAAGCCTCACCTCCGCGCAATGCGGCAAACTGCTTTTTGTTCCTTTGAACCGTTAAACCTTCTATGCAAGCATTGACAACGGTATGCGGGTTAGAAGAACCAAAAGCCTTTGTTAAAATATTATGAACGCCAGCTAACTCCAAAACCGCACGAGCGGCTGTGCCAGCTATAACACCGGTACCGGGAGCGGCAGGCATAAGCAACATGCGGGTTGCTCCAAACTTAACCATAACCTCGTGAGGAATTGTACCTTCGTGAAGGCTAACTTCCACAAGATTGCGCCGTGCGCTTTCGCTGGCTTTGCGAACCGCCTCTGCGCTTTCCTTTGCTTTGCCAGTTCCAACGCCTATTTTTCCGTTGCGGTTGCCTACAACCACAAGAGCGCTCAAAGAAAAACGGCGGCCACCCTTAACCACCTTTGCGCAGCGGTTAATGGCAACCGTTTTCTCTTCAAATTCCGAATATTGAGTTTCTCTTTCCAAAATAGCACCTTTGGTTAAAATTTAATTCCGCCTTCGCGAACACCCTCTGCAAGGGCCTTCACGCGACCGTGATAAATATAGCCACCACGGTCAAAAACAATTGTTTCAATACCTTTGGCCTTAGCTGCTTCGGCAACTCTAGCGCCTAATTTATGGCTCTGCTCCGTTTTGGTCAGCTTGCCAAACTCGCTTTGGAACTCCTTTGAGCCAGTGGTCAACTGCAATATGGATACGCCTTTGGTATCGTCTATCAACTGCGCAATTATATTGTTCAAAGTACGGCGCGCTGCCAAACGGGGGCACTCCGCAGTCCCTGAAACTTTTTTGCGAACTCTGGCATGGCGAGCAAGCCTTGAATTGAGTCTTATCTTAGCTACATCATACATATTTTACTTCCCTGTCTTTTTACCCTGTTTGCGCAGAATGTATTCACCGGAGTAGCGAATGCCTTTGCCTTTGTAAGGTTCTGGCTCGCGATACTTGCGAATTTCCGCAGCAACTTGTCCAACTTTCTGTTTATCTATGCCACTGACAACTATTTTCAATTTATCATCGCTGGCTTTAATCTCTATCCCTTCTGGGGCCTTGTATTCAACAGGGTGAGAAAAGCCAAGCACAAGGTTCAAATTTTTGCCCTTTTGCTCTGCGCGGTAGCCAACGCCAACTATTTCCAATGTTTTTTGAAAACCTTTGCTGACGCCTTCTATCATGTTGGCTATCAAAGCGCGGCTTGTGCCGTGGATTGAGCGCGAGAATTTTAGGTCGTCCGGTCTTTTTATTTCCAAGCCTTCGGCAGTTTTTTCAATGGAAACAACATCGTGCAGAACATGGGAAAGCGTCCCTTTTGGACCTTTAACGCTAACCTTTTTCCCTTCTATGGAAACTTCCACTTTTTCTGGAATGGTTATTATTTTTTTTCCTATCCTAGACATCTTTTACCTACCAAACCTTGCAGAGAACTTCGCCGCCAACTTTCTGTTTGCGAGCTTCGTGGTCTGTCATTACACCGTGGGAAGTTGAAAGAATAGCATATCCAAGCCCGTTGAGCACTTTTGGAAGCCTCTCCACATTTGAATAGTTGCGCAAGCCGGGGCGGCTCACGCGCTGTATCCCTTGAATTGCTGGAACGCCATTGGTATAGCGAAGCAGAATTTTTATAAGGCCTTGCTTTCCATCTTCAACTACAACATATTTTTTAATAAAACCTTTTTCCTTTAGCACTCTTGCAATCTCTTGCTTTAGGTTGCTGGCTGGTACATCCACTACGGGCAGCTTTGCGGAAGAAGCATTGCGTATGCGGGTTAACATATCGGCTACTGGGTCTGTAATTCCTGACATATCTCTCTCCTGCCTACCAAGACGATTTAATTATGCCGGGTATTTCACCAGCGAGTGCCATTTCGCGGAAACATATTCTGCAAAGCCCAAAACGCCTCATAAAGGCATGGGGCCTGCCGCAACGGTTGCAACGGTTGTAAGAACGCACTCCAAATTTGGGTGTTTTCTTGCATTTTTCTATCATTCTTTTGCTTGCCATAATATTTCCTTACTTTTTTTCACCCGGCTTTGCTTCGCCAGATTTAGTTTCCTGTTTGCGGAACGGAAGCCCTAAAGCCTCCAGAAGCGCGCGACCTTCCTCGTCTGTTTTTGCCGAAGTCACAAAGATTACATCCATTCCAAGCATCTGCGTAACCTTGTCTATGTCTATCTCCACAAAAACAGTATGTTCTTTTATGCCCAGCGAATAGTTGCCGTTGCCGTCAAAGCCGCGCTGAGGGATGCCTCTGAAATCGCGTACACGGGGCAAAGCCACGTTCACAAAGCGGAACAGAAAATCCCACATATTTTCGCCGTGCAAAGTGACCTTTGCGCCTATGCTCATGCCTTCGCGCAGTTTAAAGTTCGCTATGGCGTTCTTTGCCTTGGTAGCTACTGCTTTTTGGCCTGTAATCGCGGTTAGGATGTTCACCGCTTCGTCCACTATCTTGCGGTCTTTGTTTATTTTTTCGTGACCAAGTGCCATATTGAGCACTATCTTCTGCAAGCGCGGGACCTGCATAACATTTTTGTATTTAAAGCGTTCCCGCAGGGCAGGCACCACTTTTTTATTATAAGTTTCTTTTAAAGCACTCATTCTATAAATCCTCAAATTGCCTTGCCTGTTTTAACGCTAACCCTAATACTTCTTTTCCCAGCTTCCTTAACCCTTCTTGTGCGGACGGGAACGCCGCCCTCCAAAAGCATAACGTTGGAAATTGCTATGGGCATCTCTTTTTCCACAATGCCGCCGTTCTGGTTTGTTTTGCTGGGTTTCTCGTGTTTTTTGCGTATATTAACGCCGTTCACTATAACCTTTGCCTCGCGGGGGAACACCTTTATGACCAGGCCTTTTTTGCCTTTGGATTCCCCGGATATAACTAAAACTTCATCATTCTTTTTTATAGCTGGCATTACAGTACCTCTGGAGCTAAAGATATAATTTTCATATATTTGCGGTCGCGAAGCTCACGTGCTACCGGCCCAAAAATACGAGTGCCACGGGGTTCCCCATCTTTGGTTATGAGAACAACCGCATTGTCGGAAAAGCGAATAAAACTGCCATCTTTGCGGCCATACTCTTTGCGAGTACGAACAACCACGGCATGAGCAACGGAACCTTTTTTCACCTTGCTCTGCGGAATAGCGTCTTTAACGCTAACCACAATTTTATCACCAATACGCGCATATCGGGTGTTTGAACCACCCAGCACTCGGATGCAGGCGACTTCCTTGGCTCCGCTGTTGTCAGCCACGACTAGTCTGGTTTCTTCTTGAATCATAAAGCCTTACTCCAAATAATTACTTCTTTTTCTCCACTATTCTAACCAAACGCCAGCGTTTAGTTGCGGATAGAGGTCTTGTTTCCATTATTTCCACCACATCGCCTTCGGCTGCCTCGTTTTTTTCGTCGTGGGCTTTGAGCTTTGTGGTTGTAGTCAAAATTTTGTTATAAACAGGATGGCGCTTGCGGTTCACAACTTTAACCGTTATGGTTTTATCCATTTTACTGGAAAACACAACGCCTTGACGGACCTTGCGGTGACCTCTTTCTTCTGTCACTTTTTCCCCCTGGCTGTTATCATGGTTTTTACACGAGCTATGTCTTTGCGAATCTCGCGAACAATGTTCGGATTGTCAACATGCCCTGTTTTTAATTCAAAACGATTTTTGAGCAGGCTCAGGCTCAAGTCTTTAATCTTTTCCTTGAGTTGCTCGTCGTTCAAGTCATTTAGCTCTTTCATTTTTTCTTTGCGTTTCATTATATCTCCGAAGCCTCAACAATTTTTACTCTTATGGGCAGTTTTTGCGCTGCTCCGCTCAACGCTTCCAAAGCGAGCGGTTTTTCCACGCCGCCCATCTCAAACAAAATGCGACCGGGCAACACCACGGCAACCCAAAATTCCGGCGCTCCTTTGCCTTTGCCCATACGGGTTTCGGCTGGCTTTTTGGAAACAGGCTTGTCTGGGAACACGCGAATCCAAACGCGGCCACCCCTTTTAATTTTGCGAGTCATGCAAATACGGGCAGCCTCTATTTGGCGAGCCGTTAGCCAGCATTGCTCTAGAGCCTGAATGCCGAAATCGCCAAAAGCCATATAATCGCCGCTGGTTGCCATGCCTTTCATGCGGCCTTTCATCATTTTGCGATGTTTTGTTTTCTTTGGGCTAAGCATAAATCAAATCCTTTTTGGTTCGTTAGAAGAAAAATCCCCTTTGCGGAGTTTTTCACCGTGCATAATCCAAACTTTAACGCCATTGGTACCGTAAAGTGTTTTTGCGGTTGCAGTGGCATAATCTATATCTGCGCGAAGGGTGTGCAGCGGAACCCTGCCCTCCGCATATTTTTCAACGCGAGCGATATCCGCACCGCCCAAACGTCCGCCTATCTGAATGCGAATGCCCTCAACGCCAAAACGCATGGCATTTTGAATGGCACGTTTCATGGCACGGCGGCCTGTTACGCGCTTCTCCAACTGACGGGCGATGTTTTCTGCCACCAATTTGGCATCCGTTTCGCCACGCTTAATCTCTATTATCTCTATATGAACATCTTTTTTGGTAACTATCTTCAATTCTTCTTTTAAGCCGTCCACAACTTCGCCTTTGCGGCCTATTATAACGCCAGGGCGAGCGGTGTGTATCAAAACTTCAACGGTATTTTTTGTGCGGCGCAATTCTATTTTGGAAATCTGCGCACCTTCAAATCTTTTGGATAAATAACGGCGAACCTGCATATCGTTTAGGATGAATTTTGAGAAATCCTTTTTCTTTTCAACAAACCATTGGGAATCCCAGGTTTTGATGATTCCTAAGCGCAGACCGTTTGGATGTGTTTTTTGACCCATTTATGCTCCGACTAGTCCGAAACGACTATTGTAAGATGAGATAATGATTTGTGGATAGGGAACGCTCTTCCGTGTGAGTGAGGCCTTGCTCTTTTCATTATGGGGCCTCCGTCTGCGAAAATAGCGCGTATTTTTAGCTCGCTCGCCGCTTTTGCCACCCCGCCTTTTTTGCCACGGGCTTGGTTATAATTATTGACGGCTGTTTTCAATGTTTTTTCAACTATAGGCGCGCCTTTCAAGCGGTTTTGCAGAACAGACAATATGCCAAAAGCACGTTCAACCGTATTGTCGCGCAGAATATTTATAAGGCGGCGCATCTTCAAAACGCCATAGCGCGTATTGTGCAAGCTGCCCACTCCATAGCATATATTGTCGGCATCTTCGTTTTCCAAAATGAACACTCCATTGGAAACGCGCACCAAAACTTTTTTTGTTTTTACATCGCTCATTTCTTTCCTCCGCCTTTTTCTTCTTTGCGGTGACCCTTAAACTCACGGGTAGGGGAAAATTCACCTAGCTTATGACCAACCATATTTTCCGAAACATAAACGGGTATAAATTTTTTGCCGTTATATACTGAAAATGTTAGCCCCACCATGTCTGGAACTATGGTGGAACGCCTAGACCATGTTTTAATGGCTTGTTTTTTGCCCGAAGCATTCATCTCCTGAGTTTTCTTCAAGACCGAAGTATCTACAAATGCTCCTTTTTTCAAAGACCTTGACATTGACTATGACCTCTTCTTCTGACGGTGGCGCACAATCATCTTATCGGTGCGTTTATTGTTGCGGGTTTTCTTGCCCTTGCAGTTTTTGCCCCAAGGAGAACAAGGATGGCGACCACCAGAAGTGCGACCTTCGCCGCCGCCAAGAGGATGGTCTATGGGGTTCATAACCACGCCGCGCACGGATGGGCGAATGCCAAGCCAGCGGCTGCGGCCAGCAGAACCGTAAACTTCGTTGTTGTGGTCTATATTGGATATTTGCCCTATGGTAGCCATGCAAACGGATAAAATTCTGCGAACTTCACCGGAAGGCAAGCGAACCTGGCAATATCTCTCTTCTTTTGCTATGAGTTCTGCGGCTGCCCCGGCAGAACGGGCTAATTGACCGCCGCGACCGGGTTTAAGCTCAATGTTGTGGATTTGGGCGTTTAAAGGAATTTCCTTTAGAGGCATTGTGTTGCCAACTTTGTATTCCACGCCAGGGCCGGCGGTGAACTGGTCCCCAACCTTTACACCGTTAGGAGCTAAAATATATGCACGGCTGCCGTTTGTGTATTTGACAAGCGCAATATAAGAGGAACGGTTTGGATCGTATTCCACGGTTTCCACTTTGCACGGGATGCCGAGCCATTCCTTTCTTTTAAAATCTATGATGCGATAACGTTTTTTATGGCCACCGCCTCTTCTGCGGCTTGAAATATGCCCTTGGTTATCACGGCCAGAGCTTCTCTTTATGCCAACGGTAAGCGGCTTGTAAGGCTTTTCGGCTGTAACCTCTTCCTTTGTGCTGATCTGCTTGTAGCGCAAAGTTGGTGTGGTTGGCTTATAACTTTTTATTCCCATAATAATTCCCCGCTTACATTCCTTCAAACTCGGCTATTTTGTTGCCCGGTTTTAGCTTTATGTATGCTTTTTTCCAATTTGGCATTTTGCCCTGCGTGTATTTTGTTCTCATCTGGGCACGTTTTATTTTTCCACGCATAATTAAAGTATTCACAGACGCCACTTGAACGCCAAAATAACTCTCAACAGCTTTTTTTATCTCAAATTTGTTGGCATCTATGGCTACGCGGAACACATAAGTATAAGAGTCGTTGTGGCGGTCAAAATTATTTTTTACCGTTTTGTCTGTTATGTGAGGAGCAACTAAAATCTGATATGCTTCTTTCATCTTGCTCCTCCCGTCAAAAATTTCAAGGCCTCTTTAGACATAACTATATGGCGAGCGCGCATTATATCGTAGGTGTTCACGTCCTTAATCCAAGCCCAGCGCGCCCAAGGCACGTTGGAGATAGAGAGGATTAAATTGCGCTCTTCCGGGGTTGCCAAGAACAGCACATTCCTTTGCTCAAAACCAGCTTTGCCCGCTATGGCCAAAAGCTCTTTTGTTTTTGGCGCGGCAAAATCGAATTTCTCAAAAAGCCCTATGCAGCTATCCTTTGCGCGGCTGGAAAGCGCGGAACGGAAAGCCAATCTTTTTACTTTTTTATTCACCTTTTCAAAATACTTGTGTTTTTTGGGGCCGTGCGCTTTGTTGCCGCGAACCCAAATAGGGGATGTGTTTTGGCCTGCGCGAGCCTGGCCTGTTCCCTTTTGCTTCCAAGGTTTGCGACCGCCACCGCTAACAGATGATTTGTTTTTTGAATGTGCAGAACCCTGCCTGCGGTTGTTGAGGATGGCTTTCACAGCCAAATAAATAGCGATTTCGTTTGGTTCTATTCCAAAAAAATCTGCGGGAAGTTCCACTTCGGACTTAAATTCACCGCTGGATGCGTATAATTTTGCTTTAGACATTAGCCTTTCCTCACTACGATTATGCCGTTTTTAGGACCAGGCACCGAGCCGCGCACATATATCAAGTTGCGTTCGGTATCTATTTTCTCTATCTGGATATTTTTTATAGTCACGTTTTTATTGCCAAAATGACCCGGCATTCTTTTGCCTGGGAAAACCCTGCCTGGGTAGGTATGGGCGCTCAAGGAACCGGGGCCGCGAGTGTCGTGAACACCGTGGCTTTCGGGGCGTCTGCTAAAGCCGTGGCGTTTTATGCCTCCAGAAAAGCCGTGACCCTTTGAAATGCCAGAAACTTTTATATGTTCCGCAACCTTGAATATGGAAGCGTTATATATCTTGCCAACGGGCCAAGCCGATATATCTTCTGCATCAAATTCGCATAGATAGTGAGGAACCGTAACTCCTTTTGGGCTTTCCCAAGGGTGGTGTTCGCGCTTCCCTTCTTTTTTCTCGGAAGACTCTTTCAATTCAGGCACAATATGCTTAAATTGCATGGAGTAGGCTTTTGTTGTTCTCTGAACTTTCTGTTCACCAAAAGCTACCTGTATAGCGGCGTAGCCATCTTTTTCTTTTGTTCTATGAAGAACAACAGTGCAAGGGCCAGCTTCCAGCACAGTGACGGGAATTGAATTACCGTCTTCAGCGAAGATTCTGGTCATGCCCAGTTTTTTTGCAAGTATTCCATTCATACAAAACTCTATTTTAGCAATTCCTTTAATAATTCTACATAGATTTTACATCTATTTCAACACCGGACGGAATGTCTATTTTTGATAGAGCATCCGTTGCCTGCGGAGAAAGGTTATACATATCAATCAGCCTTTTATGCGTTCTAGATTCAAACTGCTCGCGAGAGGTTTTGTCTATATGAGGGCCGCGCAAAACCGTGTATTTTTGAACCTTTACAGGTAAAGGTATGGGGCCAGAAACCCTAGCACCCATATCCCTCGCTATTTTGACTAGCTTTGAAGATACTTGGTCCAATAAGCGGTGGTCAAAAGAACACAAACGAAAGCGAACTGGCTTTTCTCTACGAATCGTGCTTTGAGTAGTTTTTTCTTGGCTAGCAGATTTTTTTGAAGCAAGAGACACTATTTTAACCCCTTATTTAATAACTTCCACAACGGTTCCTGCTCCAACAGTCCTTCCGCCCTCGCGGATGGCGAAACGCAAGTCCTTGTCCATCGCTATGGGGGCTATAAGCTCAACCTCTATCTGCACATTGTCGCCGGGCATAACAAGCTCAACGCCTGCTGGCAACTTGATGCTGCCGGTGACATCCGTGGTGCGGAAGTAGAACTGGGGGCGGTAGCCGTTCTCAAAATTCGTGTGGCGGCCGCCTTCGTCTTTGGTCAGCACATAAATCTGTGCCTTGAAGTTGGTGTGCGGGGTAATGGAGCCGGGGGCTGCAAGAACCTGGCCGCGCTCTACATCTGTCTTCTCCGCGCCGCGGAGAAGCAAGCCAACATTGTCGCCGGCTTGGGCATCGTCTAACAGCTTGCGGAACATCTCAACGCCTGTTACAACAAATTCTTTGGTCTCGCCAAAGCCTACGCGTTGAACTTTGTCGTTCAAGGATACTTTGCCGCGCTCTATACGGCCTGTGGCTACAGTGCCACGGCCAGTGATAGCAAACACGTCTTCTATGGGCATAAGGAAGGGTTTGTCAACATCGCGGACAGGTTGCGGAATAAATTCATCGCAGGCCTTCATCAACTCCATTATGGCTTCGCGGTATTTGGCATCGCCTTCAAGGGCTTTGAGGGCGGAGCCTCTGATTATCGGGGTTTTGTCTCCGGGGAACTCGTATTTGGAGAGCAAGTCGCGGATTTCCATTTCAACTATGTCCAGAAGTTCTGGGTCGTCTACCATGTCAACCTTGTTCATAAACACGACTATGGCGGGGACGCCCACCTGGCGGGCGAGCAGGATGTGCTCGCGGGTCTGGGGCATCGCGCCGTCCGTGGATGCCACAACGAGGATTGCGCCGTCCATCTGGGCGGCTCCCGTCACCA
>Ga0268262_10001394_pt1 | contig 29918 bp, 33 predicted proteins | sample TergutNc150P3_FD_190354 | JGI IMG/M metagenome (GOLD analysis project Ga0268262, IMG submission 190354) | Nasutitermes corniger P3 segment gut microbial community from laboratory colony in Florida, USA - Nc150 P3 (SPAdes) (version 2) | ecosystem: Host-associated > Arthropoda: Insects >... | reverse complement strand
GCCTGTGAAAACGCGATACGGCCTTTTGTCATCGGCAGGAAAAACTGGCTGTTCTGTCAGAGCGTAGGCGGTGCCAAAAGTTCATGCGGCATGTTTACCCTTATAGAGACGGCAAAACAAAACGGCCTTGTCCCGTTCAAATATCTGATGGCTGTTTTTGAAAAGGCTCCGTTTGCTTCAACTCCTGAGGACTGGGAAAAACTCCTGCCTTGGAACATTTTCAAATCGTAAATTTTTCGTTATTTTTTACCATGCCGAGATCTTTATCACCGCTTAAATTGACGGATACTACGGGAAAGCGCTGATTTACGTAATAATTATATTGTATCAAGCAATTGAAGTAGGTATTGAAGTAGGTATGAATCAAATAGAAAATGGAGAAACAATCCGTGAAGAAGAAATGCTGGAAATATAAATGAGTTAATGTAAAGGCTCTGATCTGAGCCGTCTTAAAACAGCGCCATATTTTTTATTTATTCTTTCCAGTGAATGTATTATTGTTTCTTCCTGATTATTTTCAACCTGGGGCGATAATATTAAATTTTTACCGTCAGTACTTAGTTCAAAAGTTGTTTCATTGGTTATATTTAATATTTCCATAATAGGCTTATCAATTATCAAAGCGGCGCTATTCCCATGTTGGATCAACTTTTTAACCATAATCTACCTCTATGAATTGATTGTATACATATTGCAAATACCTGCCAAGTGCTATTGCGGGTTTTCTGTCGGCGTTGTATATTTTCATAAGGGAGTTACGAGGTGTATGAGCGATAGAATGCCTGATTTAAGCCGGGATCCTTACGTAGGGGCTGAAACCGATGAAGAACGACAGGCTATTTACCAGGGGATCTTAACACAGTATGAAAGGGATCTTCGGGAACATGAACGCAAGAGAAAGGTATACGACGACTTTTCTTCGGCATGGGATACCCAGCGAGAAATCCAGCTTGAGGCGGACGCCCGCTTCCACAAAAATATACTGGCAATAGCATCTGGCTCTTTTGGCGTTTCTTTTGCTTTCATAAATCAGATTGTCCCCCTGAACAGTGCCGTTCATACTGCCGTTCTTGTATTGTCATGGCTTTTCTTCGGCCTTTCGATTGTTTGCGCGGTTTTGGAGCCACGCGTGGGTTCTGTAATTCAGGATAGACTGCTTGATGACATTGAAAAAAATATTGAATTGGGATACGAAGGCAAGCCATACATAGGAACGAACAAACGGCTCTTGATGTTCCCAACAAGGGCGCTAAGCTGGTTTTCATTTATTCTTTTTGTGATGGGGGTATTATGCTTACTATATTTTGTGTATCTCAACATGGCGGCCACATAAAAGAAAGCGGACGGCCAAGACCCACTCCTCCATCACCGCCACCCCCGCCACCCCCGCCACCTAAAAAGTAAAGACCGCTGTGGGCCTGATGTCGAACTCAAATGCACGTAGAGCATATTTTCCCGCATTTGCCATATAATCTTAATTCTTAATCACTGTTTCATATTCATTGAAAAATTCTCTTGTCGTTACAATACTTTTTTCTTTGGGAAAATGTTTTTTATTCCCTGTGATTAAATAATCGATATCTCCTCCCTTATATACTTCATAAAATACTTTATCGCCTTCATCACTAAATTGTACATTTTGAAATTCCGCTATTATATATTCTCCCTCCTTGCAAATAAAATCGATAATCAAATTGACTAATTCCTTATCCAACATAAATTTGTCTCTATTGAGAACATCCAAATACTCAACAAAAATATTATTGTCATAAACTATTGTTAATTTTTTATTGAGTACAAGATTCAATAACTTCGCGGATAATCCTTTTGGGGATAATAAAGCGGAAACAATAATATTTGTGTCTAACACTACTTTCAATTTTTGCGTTCTTCCCTTGCTCTTTTTATCTCGGCATTTATTTCCTCCAGGGTCATTTTATCAGTTCCATTTCTTACCGATTGCTGTTGCAAAAGTTTGACCGCATTTATTGTTCTTGCCCTTCTGACAGCCGAAAGAGTCTCCTCAAGAGTTTTATCGCTTAATGGGGTCAATAACGCTACAGGTTTCCCATTATTTGTAATAATCATTTCCTGTTCCTGAGGTAATGTCGCCCAAATATTGGCAGATTCTGTCCGAAACTCTCTCACCGTAACAAATTTCATATACATTCTCCTCCTAATAATATACTAAAATAAAACCATATTGTCTCACATTTGTCAACGGCAGGAAATTCCCCTATCACGACAAACGCGTAAAGAGATGGTGAAAGCCTCACATCATGGCTTATCAAAGCTTTTTATTGTGTCTATATCAAGGCCGGTTATTTTCTGGACAAATTCAATTGAAGCGCCCTCCGCCAGGGCGTTTCGGGCTATCTCTTCCCGGCTGGCTGTGCGGCCTTCTTGTCGACCTTGCAGGAGGCCATCCTCTTTGGCGGCGTGCATGTCGGAGTTACGAACCAGCCTCTGGTTGTCCCAGAATATCGCGCGGGCCCTCTTCTCCCTGTCCCGTTCTATCTTTTTCAATGCCCTGTCTGCCCTCATGATCCCTTCCTCTTCACGGCGTAATTCATCTATAAGAGGTTCCATCCCCTCTTCTACACGGTATTTGAAGTATATACACCATTTCTGCTCTGTTGGCAAGGTTTTCAGCGTTTCCTTCCCTTCAAAGTATTCCTTTACAGCGTCCGCGGTCTTCGGCATCTCGTAGTAAATCACTTCGATAAGCTCGTTCAGACGGTCATGTTCCGTTTCCTCCATGAAAACGTAACGACGGGGAACCTTGGCGCTTTGGGGGAACAGGACAAAATCCATAAAAAAAATCACGTATACACGTTTAGCGTCCTTGAAGTCTTCTCCTCTCCCCAACTGGCTTTCAAGCAGTCGGCTTGCGTACAAAAGGGATCGGGCTTTAAGGTCGTCATTGCTGCGGTTCACCTGCATTTCGATGTCGGCCTGCTCGCCGTCGTTAAAGGTGACATGGATGTCCAGGCGGAACAGCTTTCCCAGGAGGAAGTTCGGGAGCATTTCGGTGTTCTGCAGTTTGAGATCCAGAACGGGACGGTGGATGCAGCTGGAGAGCAGGAGCCTGAGGGCTTCCCTGGAATCCTCGTCTTTGCCCGAGAAGAGGGTTTTGAAGACGAAGTCGATTGTGGGGTTGAGGGGTTTCGCCTGCGCGGCATTTTCCCTGGCCAGACGCCTGATTTCCCCATAGGAGCGGGTGAAAGGAATTAAAAGTTTCATACCCTGTTACTGCACGGGGATGGAAAATGCTTTGATTTGTACAGTATTTTCATGCGTTTGTCGTGATTCCCCAATTTAACCAGGATTAGTCTGCATTAAACCTTACCATTTTAGCTTTTTGGGCTTTTAAAGACAGATGCAAACATCACAACTTCTTGTTCGGTAAAGGCATAGGGCAGATAGCGTCTGCCGCCGTAAGGAGGCGAAGCGCATACAGACCGTCATCTGCAGTTTTGGACGATATTTACTATTTCTTTTTAATTATTTCCAATGATCTATAATTATTTTTTTCCATGAAATATTTGCATCAAGCAATATTTTCATCTTAATATTTCAAGCTACAGCGATTATTTTTGTCATTTCTTCACGCTTTGCAGCAAAGGCCAATGCCGCCTTTATGTGAATTTCTCTTAATAATGGATAATCTTCCAATATTTCTGAAACAGAAATGCCTTCAGATAACCATTGAAGAATATCCCCAACAGTTATCCTCGTACCTTTTATACAAGGTTTTCCAAACCGAATTTCTTGATCAATTACAATGTAATTTGATAATTCTTCGTGCCCCATAAGTGATAGTATACAACTATTGTTGATATATATCTACAACCTAATTTCATGAAACAGCAATTTAAAGTTTAAAGGAATACTTTAAAAAACATAAGAAAATCCTCACGCAGAGGCGCGGAGTACGCAGAGGGCCATATGTAATGAGAAAGTCAGATTCCTCTTTCATATTTTTTTTGTTATAAAAATAAGAAAAAGCATGAAGAAAACGAATACGATATAGACCATTAATACCCGGAGGAACACTAAATTGAGGTGATGAGAGATAAACTTTAAATTGCTGTTCATGAAATCTGATGGCTAAAAATAGTTTTCTAACAATAAGTTCGTAGCCGTACTTTCGGACTTACAGTATGCGGTTTGTGTGCTTCGTGGTAAAAATTCACTTATGCGTTTGCCCTCTCCCCCGTAAAAAAACCGGCCCCAGAGGGGCCGGTCTGTAAACACTAACTTCGCAAGTCTTAGAAGCTGACGGTAAATTGAGCGTAGACCAAGTTCAGCGTCGTGGCTTTATCCGCTGTAGGCTTCACACCATCAGTCAGGATCGTCCGGAAGTTCCAACCCAACACAATTGTGGGTTTATTCAGATTAAACGTAATCCGGGGCGAAATACCTAAAGATTGAGCCTTATTATCTTTTATAAAATAAGCAGCTGCACCATCACCAAAACTACCAATTTCACTGGCATTTCTATAGTTAGAAAGAATACCACTATCCCTTCCAATTAGATACCGGCCTTCAACTCCAATTGTAACTACGTCGCTGGCTTTGTAGCTTACTTCGCCTTGGAAAAGCATAGGAATAAAAGACGTCTCTAACTTGCTCCCCAACGCGATGAATTCCTGGGCCCTTCCCATCAAAGATAAACCACCAGTGCTAAAATTGATCTGTTCGCTGGCCCCAATGAAATTCTTTTCCCCGTTACCAAAATCATACCCTGCGACATCCGCAGCTATCTGAAGGCCAGGAACCCCTTTGAATCTTGCGCCGGCGGTAAAATAAAGCCCATAGGGATCCATTGCAGTCCGGAGTTGAGCCCCAGCGACTATATCTAATATGGGAATCCCACTATATGCTAACCCTAAGCAATATCTAAGATTTTCCAACAATCCGGAACTGTCATTATGACTTGCGCCATAAAGAACATCAAGACCGATTTTCACGCCGTCAGCAGGCTTAAGAAGAACTTCTAAACCAGGTTGCCAATCATTAGAAATTGTTATCAGGCCCGCTGGTGTTCCAAAACCACCATAGCCGCCTCTACCGATTCTAAGTCCCACCATGGAGTTTGGATCCCAAGAAACATGCCATGTCTCAGAAAAAAAGTCCGGACCGCCGTTCTGAAACAGGTTGCTATTGGCGCCAATTTGTACGCCCGCTCCGAACTTTCCGTAGTTGCCTTCGCCGCTATAATTCGCGGTTACCTGGGCCCTCATACCATGATCGCCACGGTTCTGAATGAAATCTATTTGAGCCTTACTACCTTCCTGATCCGAAAGGCCAACAGCAATACCTGTTTCCACAGATCCGCTAAACGTCAACTGTGCAAACAATCCCCCTGCTACCGCAAGGATTAAAAATACAACGAGAGCTTTCTTCATTTAAGAAAGCTTTGGCGATTCATTGAAACAGCGAATTATCTATTATTTCTATCGCTTTTTTTGCCGCCGCAAGGAGTTCTTTTTCGCCTCTTTTGTCTTTGTGATTATAACGCTCGCTCACATTTTTACTGACCTTATGGCCCATGAACACTTCCTCAACATCCCCCATATTGTAGAGGTTCAGCATGGTTTTGTAAAAATGGCGTCCCGAATAAAAAGTGATATTTTCACTTTCCAGTTCGTTTTGTCCCTTCCCCAGAAGCGAACCCATGAATATACCGGCTTTTTTGGCGTTTTTAAAAATCCGCTTATTACAGTTTTTTACAAAAAGGTAGTCTTCGTCCGAAAGCTTGTTCTCATCTATCCATTCCTCAAGTGTTTTTCGTACTTTTGGATGAAGCGGTATGGTTCGTATACCGCTTGAGGTTTTGCTTTTTACAATGTTAAGAAAATCCACGTTTTCCCTGACAATAAGGTCTTTGACTTTAAGATTCTGTAATTCGCTGTTTCTGATTCCGGTGGAATATATAATCGAACACAGCAAATAGGATTTTTTATCTTTCCATGTATCTTTGAATATTCCTTTTAGCTCATCAATCGAATAGCACCCCCTGATCCTGCTATTGGCAGGCCTCAACGGTGAAATGTCTTTTACGATGTTGTGTTTTATTATGCCCGCCATAAATAAATGGCTGAATATTGCCTTAATTCCGCCCATCTGGCGGTTAATAGATTGCGGGAGCATCTTTTTTTCAATGAGCAGGTAGTTTTGAAAGTTACGCATCACAACAGGCTTAATGCCTCTAAACCGCCTTATTTTGTTTTTCTGCAAAAACGGAATAAAAGTATTGATGATGAATCCATGTAAAATTTGCCTTGACGTTTCGTTTATTTTTCTTCCCCTTGCGGTATCAATAATCAGATAGGGACTGTTCTCGGTGTAATAATTGCGCAGGACAGGAAAAAGTGTATTCGCTCTTTTCTTTTCAAAATAGCTGCTCAGAGTTTTTGTGAAAGCGATCATAATAGAACTTCTTAATGTAAATTGCCGGTTTTGGGAAGTGGAGTCATTAAAACCATTCAGTTTTAGTTGTGAAATATCCTATGGAATATCATTGTAGCGGCCGCTGTTATTCCAATAGGTAAGCCCGCCTTTGCCGGCTCCCCGAACGCCTTCCAGTTGCAGGCGTACGTAGTCTCTGTTGTAATATTTCCGGTCATAGGAAACGTTAAGGTAAAAAGCCTGCGCCCACGGGCGGACTATTACCCTGCCCCTGGCGATGATTAGGGCTCTTCTTGTTCCGATATAATATATCCTGTAGGGGCGTTCTTCCGGCGGGCTTTGGGCAAGGAAAGGCTGTTCAAAGTGGCTTGGGTAGTACATCGGGCAGATAACGTCCACATATTTGTAAAGCACTTCTACTTCCTGCCCGGTTCTGGCCCCGGTACGGTACCAGCCGTTTGCGCCGTAAATGTCTAAGGAAATTGGCTTGGCTATCCTTGAGCGCGCGTAACGAAGAAACGACTCAATGGCGCTGTCCATGTCCATTCCGCTGTCCCGCCAGCGGTAGCGGGCGTTGTCCAGGTTTACGCCGTCCGTGGGGAACCGGATGTAGTCAAACTGAATTTCGTCAAAACCCCTGCGGCAAAGCTCTTCCGCTACCGAAACGTTGTAATCCCAAATTACTTCGGAGTACGGGTCTACCCATTTTTCGTCGTACCAGGTTCTTAGTATCTCGTAGTCCGGGTCGTTGGCCGGCAAAACCGCCGTTACATGGGCGGTATCAACTTCCGCCGGTTCGCTGGTCTTTTTCCGGCGGGTGTCGTAGTAGCCCTCCCATGCTTTGTTTGTTGCTCCATCCCAAACAGCGTATTTTTCTCCTTCTTTTTTCGCCGCCTCCGGGTCTTTAAAAACAACAATTCTCGCGACCGTGTAAATGCCGTGCTCCTTCATTGTTTTTAAGAAAGCGTCGATGTCTACAGGCCGGAAAACCCGTCCCAGATTCAGCATTGAAGGATTACTTGGGGTAAAACGCAGCCTGCCATAGTCGTCTTTCATGTCTACGACTATCATGTTGAGCTTACTGTTTTCTATGGTTTGAAGGTAAGGCCGCAGGCTGCCCGGATCTGCGGAGTGGTTTACCGGCAGGTAAAGGCCTTCTTTCCCGATTGCCTCAGGATAAGCGGTGCTAAGGCTCCGGCCTTCGGCGGAACTTCGTTCTGTCAAAAGCCAGAGTTCTGAAAGACAAATCCTTTGGCCTGCTGTAAAAACAGCGCAGTTTGCTTTTCCGGGTACAGAGTTTATGCCTTCTGTCAGATCCTGCCGGTAGCGAGCGGTATTATACCCATAGTTCATATCCAGCTCAAAAACTCCGTTGTCCCGCACAAAAACAAGAGAATTTGCCCCGACCTGGAGGGAATCGACCGGTCCAAAATCTGCGCCTCCCGACCATAGCAAGTTCCAGCTTTTGCCTGTCCAGTCTAATTTGTAAAGGCGCGGGCGGAAGGTCTGTGAAGCGTAAATTACGACATTGCCGTTGGTATCAATGGCGGCGGCGATGTCGGAAATTTCATCGGGGTTTTCGGTTGTTTCAAGTTTTTCTAGGCCAACGCTTATCTCGCTCCACTTTGCTCCTGTTGTCCCGGGGTTTATGTAATAAACGCCGTATATGCTGTGAGCGCAGAAAACAGTTAGTTCTGGCGAGCTGATTACCGCCACGGCTTTTATGCCATTTGATCTGTAATTCGGCATCCCAAGGTTTTCCCAGTTTCTGCCTCCGTTCTGGCTCAGGTAAACCGCGTTTTTAATGGCGCAAACCATAATTTCCGGGTTTTTTGGATCAACTTCCAGGTCTTTAATATCCTGAATTTCGTTTATTATGGCTTTTTTCCCGTTTTCATAAGTTTTTATTACTTTTTCTGGCAGTCCTCTGCTTCGCTTTTCCCAGTTTCTCGAATTTTCAGAAACCCAGACCCCGTTATCTGCAAGAAGCGCCCAGGCGTTACCCTGGCCCAGGGGAACCAGCTTCCTCACTTTGCCTTCCGACCAGACGATTTCATTACGTCCTGCCTGATCACGGCTGTATAGCCCCGTGTCGGTTCCCCAAAGAGCGGGCCTTACCTGCTGAGCCGCTACGGGTAATGATGAAAGAACGCTGCAAACAAAAAAAAGCGCCCTAAAAACGGAAACCGGAAGGGCTTTTTTTGGAAAAATCATTTAAGTTAATTATAAAACATTGAGGGGATTTTTAACAGTCCACGGGCCTTTACTCTAATCCAAACAAAATGCTATGCTTTCTGAACGAAACGCCAAGAGGAGTAATTGTGGCAAAAGAAGAAGCGATAGAAGTAGAAGGAGTAGTTCGCGAAGCTCTTCCAAATACCATGTTCAGGGTAGAGCTTGACAATCAGAATGGACATCTTATTCTTGCCCATCTTTCGGGAAAAATGCGGAAACATTACATCCGTATAGTTCCCGGCGACCGGGTTCGCATCGCGCTTTCCCCTTATGACCTTAACAGGGGCCGCATTATTTACCGTGAACGTTAAAGCTCAATAGGGAATAACCGACTCGCGCGGAACCCAGCCGGATCTGCCGTCGGGGGTTTCGGCAAAACACCAATCCCCCCTGTAATCGCCTATGCTTGCGGGTTGTCCCTCGAAGAATTTTTCGCTTATTGCCCCTTTATAATCGGGAATTCTGTAGCCCTGGGTTTCTTTAAGCACTCCGGTTTTTCCGGTGGATCCGGAGCCGCCAAAAGAAAATTTTGAAACGCTTTCTTCAAGAAAAATAAGGCCCAGGGCGACGGCAAATATCAGGGCAATTATTATATAAAAATTGTTTCCACGGTGGAAAACAACGTTTTTCCAATTGATTCTATTTTGTGGGCGGAAAGCAATTATAAACACTCCTGCCAGAAAAATAGCAAAACCGGAAATTACCCACACGGTTATAGGAATTTTAAAGGGGTGCCATCTTTCGTTTTCGGTGAAGCCAAGACCCAGAACCTTCTCGATTTCCATGCGAAGCGGAACCAGATAAGGCCCGAAAAGATTATCGCGCTCGTTCTTACGGATCTCCGCCAGGGCTTCCGCGCGGTGGCCCTCTTCCCAAAGCGCCTGTGCTTTTGCTTTTATTTCATCGTATTCACCCTGGAAAAGGAAAAAAACTTTCTCACTGCCCGATGGGAAAGATAAAGACGGCGCATCGTTTGTCTGGTCATCATTCTGCGTCGTCGCGGCTTCCCCGCCGGAAATTACCTGCGGCCTTCCGGCAGGCACAACGGGGACGGTAATTTCCGGAATTGTAAGCGCGTAGATATCGTAGCGAAATGAGATCGGCCCTATTTTTACAGGGCTGTTTTCCAGCGGAATTATGCTTATTGTATAACGGTAAACCCCACCTTCCTCAGACGGCATACTCTCTTCCAGGATCGCGTTCGCCGGCGCTTTACCCTGGAAAAACCCCTGGGGAATTGTTTTCAAGGGATCCCAGTTTATCAGTTCAAGTAAAAGCTCCCCCTTCTTTCCTGTGGAAACTGAGGGCGCTCTGCCCTGCCAGCGAAAGCGGGGTTCGTAGCGCCTTCTGACAACAGTCTCTTCCCAGATATTGACATCTATCGCCGCGCTTAGGGCCCTGCCAAGCGGCGTTTTTACATCAAAGGGCCCAAGGGTAACGGTGTCCGCCCGTAACGGGGTAAAAAGAAATTCTACACGCGTCCAGAGCTCGCCCTGGGCGGTAGTTCTGGCCTCCGCCCTGACTCTTTCCAGCGCCAGAGAAGAAGGAAACCTGGGAGGTTCAACGCTTACTTCCCTCGGGCTGGGGTGCTTTACCAGTACATACACTGACCAAAGGCTGTTCACAACGGGGTTTGCCGGGGACATTTCAATAAGCACTTCAAGAGCTTCCCCCTCGTCCGCGCGAAGATCTACGAAGCAGAAAAAGAAAGGTATAAAGAAAATTAATAGTCCGGCCCGGAATAATTGTTGTCTGCGGACCATTCCCTGCTTCTCCATTGTTCCTGCTCCTTGGCCTTTAAATATTCAAATATAACCGAGCTTCCCCCGCCTGAGCCCTGTATGCCGTCTTCCGTTTCCTGCGAGGAAGATCCCTGGGTCGAATTGCTCCTTTCTCTGGAAAGAAGGCTTAGCTCCAGGTTTCGTTTGGCTTCGATCCGGCTGCCGTCAACCTTTAAAGCTTCCTTGAACGAATTTATCGCCTCTGTATAATTTTCGTTTTCAAAATAAATAACTCCCATATTATAATGAATCCTGAACCTCAATTCAGGGTGATCTTCACTTTTCAATAAAAGGTACTTCTCCGCTTCAATGTAACGATCCAAAGCGGCCTCTCCTTCATCAAGAGCGTAAAAGACATACGCCAGGCCGTATTCGGCGTAAGGGACGGCATCATTGTAGTTCAGGGCCTTTAGGTAAGACGCGATTGCTTCGGTATACAATCCCCGCGTATTGAAAAAGTTGGCTTCCATAATCAGGAGTTTCCCCTGGATATTTGAGCACGAGGATAATGTGAAAAGGCAGAAAAGAACCGGAAGAATGCCGCGCTTACGGCCCCGGCGGCTAAAGCCCATCAGCCGCGCTCCGCCAAGGCAGGCCATAGCCGCCATGATGAAAAACCGCCACCTTGGATTTGCCTCGCGCCTTTGCCCCTGAAGCCTGGAATCGGCTGAAAGGGAATTGATGAAGGACGCCAAAACCCTGGCCGCCTCATCCTGGCCGCCGTCAACATAAATGCCCCCGGACTTTGCCGCGGCGTTTTGCAAAACATCCGCCCGCCTTTCGCTTCTTATGACTTTTCCGCTCGTGTCAAGCAGAAATCCATCCGGAGCTTCCGGCCCTTTTTCAACCGGCACAGGCCCCCCCGAATCAGAGCCAAGACCCACGGTACTCAGGGAGATGCCCGCTTTTCTTGCTTTGTTGATTGCCCGCTGAAAAGAACCGGAGAGGTTTTCCCCGTCGGTAAAGAGAATTATCCCCCTGCAGCTTGGTACGGATTCCTGGAACGCCCCAATAGCGGCGTCAAGAAGGGATTCCAGGTTGGTACCCCTGCCTGTAACGGCCTGGCTGTCAAGAACGTAAAGAAAGCTCATTACCACGTCAGAGTCGAAGGTCAGGGGAACCGCCAAGATTCCCTTGCCCTTGCTTATTGCCGTGCCAAACCGCACATCGCCCAGATAGCCCACAAGTTCACTGGATATGCCTATTCCGCGCTCAAGTCTTGAAACGTTATTCTGACAATCCCTTACGTTCATGCTCCGTGAAACATCAAAGGCCAAAACCACATCAAGGCCGCGGCGGTAATCTGCTACTATTCTTAAACCCCACCTTGGTCCCGCAAGAGCGACAATAAGAAGGGCCAGGAAAAACAGGAAAAAAATGTCCGACATGATCATTCTTAAGCGAAGTTCCCTTAAAAACGGTTCCCGCCTGTTTGAAGGAGCAGCCGCCGCGAACAAGGCAGCCATGCCCCGGCTCTTTATGTACCTGATTATGACAATCGGGAACAAGACACCGGGGATAATTAGCAAAAATAAAAAAGTGGAATTATCAAAACTCAAAGAAGGGCCCCCAGTACGTAACGTCTTACAAAACGTACCCCCCAAAGCAGCGCCACCGCCGCAATCACAAAACCAACGTAAAGGGGTTCTTCTCTTCTAACGGGAATGGATCGGCGTATGATCATTTCCCTTTGGTCAAGCTGCGAAAACGCCGCCGACAAAGCTTCCGCCTGAGGCGCGTGAACCCACTGTCCATGCGCCTTGTCGGCAATGCTCTTAAGATCTTCGGTGTTATACCGCGACTCAAATGTACCGGTACGGCGCATTTTTGTAATTGGATCCACATAGTTGACGGGAACTTCCCCGGCCGAGCCTACTCCTACCACCCAGAGAGAGACGCCCATTTCGCCCAGCATGGCTGCCGCGGACTCAGGATGAATGGTTCCGGCGTTGTTTTCGCCGTCAGTAATAAGAACCACTGCCCGCCTTGGGGCTTCAGACTTGCTGATATGAAAAGCCGCCAGGGCAAGACCGGTACCCAGGGCGGTTCCGTCTCCCAGTTCTCCTATTGCCAGGGAATTTAGCCGGGAATACAAAACCTCGCGGTCGGTTGTTAAAGGTACCAAAAGGGCGGCGTCCTGTCCCAGAGCGACGAAACCAATCGCGTCCTGTTGTCGCCGGTCGGCAAAATCTATCAAAAGGCTGCGGGCGGCCTCAAAGCGGGTTCTGCCCCCCATGTCAATTCCCGCCATGCTGGGGCTTATATCCATCACGAAGATGATGTCGGCCCCCCGGTTCAGCCAGACCATCTCGGTAAAAACGAAGTGAGGGCCGGCGGCGGCGGCAAAGAGCAGGAAAACCCCCGCCATTTCAAGCGTATGCAGGAATTTCATTAAGAATTTAAGGTTTACCGGCGGTTTAAAGGCGATACCTCCGGGCGGCTCCAGGGGAATATCCAGCGCAAAAAGAGGTTTTAAGTACTTTGAAATAAAAAGGACAAGCGGGATGGAGATAAAAGCGGCCAGGACAAACAAGGGCCTCTCAAAGCCTATGCTCATGACCCCTCCAATATCATAGACTTAAGAGGTATTACTTTAGAATTTATCACGCAGAGGCGCAAAGGACGCAGAGGGATTTTAGTAATGAGAAAACTAAATTCCTCTTTCATGTTTATTCTTATTATGATAATAAGGAAAAGCATAGTAGAAGACACAAATTTAGGTAATAACGCTCCGTTCTCCGCGTCTCCGCGAGCTCTGCGTGAGACTTTTTGAATTGATTTATTTCTTAAGTCGATGATTATAGCCCCTCCCCGCCGGCGGTTTCCGGCATACCTAGCGATTTGGGCAGGGATTTTTCCCTTTCTTCCTTGTCCAGGGCGGCGATTAACCTTTCTATCTCGTCAAGGGCATTGATCATTTCCGCCATTTCCATTCTCTTGCCGCTAAAGCGCAGAGTTTCCCAGGTTTGGAAAAGCCGGCAAAGGTAAACCGGCCCAAGGGCCAGAGCCGTCTGGCTTAAAGGCAATTCCAGGAATTCACCGGGCGTAAGGGAACGGCAGTTAATTCCGCTAAAAAGGCTTAGGAACTCCCTGAATTCCTTGGAAAGCAGGGTAAGGTAATAACCCGGATCGCCTTCCTTTTCTAAACCACATTCCTGCCTTAAACAGCGTAAAAATTTGCTCATCGCCCTGAGAAGACGGCGGCGGCGGAACAGTTCCAGAAGATCTTTGAAGTGACGGCGGCCCCATAAACTTATTCCAATCCCCATACATAAAATCACGATAAAGATAATTATAGTTCCGTAAATCAAAAAACTGGTGCCTGGCACTACTATGGGGGCGGCCGGACTTGAAAGAGTCATCTGCGAGGGGCTAAGAATGGAAGCCACTTGCACTTCCAGGCCCGACAACACCAAAGGCTCTGTCCCTTCGCCCTGGCTTAGAATTTCCAGATCGGGGAGAGAAAGAACTCCGGCGGCATAGGGGATGAAGTCAATTAAAAGCCGCGTCCCGCCTCCCCGGCGTTCCAATTCAAGGCGGCGGATCAGCAGTTCCGGCGTTTCAGGCAGCTTTTCGGGAGTATCCAGAATAAAGGGGGTTATTCTCGCAAAGGCCCGTCCCAGAGGAACCACCAAACGGCCTGAATCTCCCACAAAGATGGTTTGGGGTACAAGATAGGGCACGTCCGTCCGCGTCTGGGCCTGAATACCAAAAGAAAAGACAAGAAAGAAAGAAACCCAAGAAAATCTCACGCAAAGGCGCAGAGAACGCAGAGGTTTGATCTGACCTATTCTCTGCGCCTCTGCGAGCTCCGCGTGAGGATAATTTGAAATAAAATTTATATTGTTAAGAACAACTATTTTCACTGATGGCCCCGGAAAAAACGCATCAACTCCGTCGGGGCGTCGTCGGCGGTGGACAGCTCAAGGCAGGCAACCCCGTAACGGCGGCAGATCGCCTCCCAAAGGCTCACCCGCTCCTCGTGCCAGGAAGCCCAGGCTGTCCTGAAAGAAGAAAATGAAGCCGACGCCCTGATTTTAAGTCCGGTTTCGGGATCTTCCAGTGTTAATAGCCCGCTCCTGGGCATCTCCCTGTCAAGCGGCCCGGAAATTTTTATTGAAATGACATCGTGCCTTCGGGATAGATCGCCGATTTCCTGCTCCCAGTTTATGCAGAGAAAATCCGAGATAATGATGACCAGGCTCCGGCGCTTTAAAAGCCTTTCCGCCCCGATCAGCGCTTTTCCCAGGCCGCTTCCCTTTTCCTCAGGCCTTGCCTCAATCGCCGCGCTGATTACCGCCATCGTGTGGGAGCGTCCCTTTCGGGGCGGGATAATTTTGCTTATCTCCTGGTCAAAGAAGATCATGGAAAGGCGCTGGCCGGCCTGCTCCGCGGAAAAGGCTATCAGCGCCGCCGCAAGTACGGCCTGTTCGTAGCGGTTTACATCGCTGCCCGGCGATTTGGAAAGGCTTCCACCGGGAGTATGCATCGAGGGAGAATTATCCAGTATGATGCAGACTGTCATTTCGCGTTCTTCCCTGTACATTTTTACATAGGGAGTCCCGAATCTGGCGCTTACATTCCAGTCTATTGAACGCACGTCATCGCCCCGTTCGTAGTGGCGGACTTCGTCAAACTCCATTCCCTGTCCCTTAAAAACAGAGCGGTAATCCCCCGAAAGCAGATCTTCCGCGAGCGAGCGGGCGAAAAGGGGAAAAGTTATAATCCTGTTTAAAAGTTCGTGACGATCCACGGTTCGCCTCTTGTTAAGGCATGGGAACCAGGGTCAAAATCCGTGAGATCACCGTGTCCGGATCAAGGCCGTCAGCTTCGGCCTCGTAGGAAAGAACCAGCCGGTGTCTTAAAACCGGAAAGGCCGCGGCTTTTACATCTTCGGGGGTTACGAAAGAACGGCCTTCAAAAAAGGCCCTTATTCTGGAACAGCGGTAAAGGGCAATGGAAGCCCTGGGCGAAGCGCCGAAAGCTATGTAACGGTAAAGCCCTTCCCTGGGTCTTCCGGCTCTTACCCCGTCCGCCAGGGAACGGGTAGCGGCGGGCCGGGATGCGGCCACTACTGAAACAATGTACCTTAGAATTTGTTCATCTGTAAAAACTGAATCCGCCGCTTTTCGGAGGATCTCCAGTACGCCGGGGCCCAGTACGGGGGTAAGTGAAGCGTCGGTTACGCCGTCCGCGATATTTTTGCCGCCCTTTTTCAGCGCTTCCTTTTTGTCAAAGGGAGCGGCAAAGTCCAAAATGCGCAGCTCTTCTTCAGGGTCAGGATAGGGTACAAGCAGTTTCAATAAAAAGCGATCCAGTTCCGCTTCGGGAAGGGCGTATGTTCCCTCATGCTCTATCGGGTTCTGGGTTGCCAGGACAAAAAAGGGCGAGGGCAGGGAATAGGATTTTTCTCCAATCGTTACCTGCTGTTCTTCCATGGCTTCCAAAAGGGCGGATTGCACTTTTGCCGGCGCACGGTTGATCTCGTCCGCGAGGATTACGTTGGCGAATACCGGCCCGCGGCGCACCGAAAACGAAGAAGTCGCCTGTTCCCACACCAAAGTTCCTGTAAGGTCGGCCGGCAGTAAGTCAGGGGTAAATTGGATGCGCTTAAAAACCAATCCGGTGATTTCCGCCATAGTCTTAACGGCTCTGGTTTTGGCCAGCCCCGGAACTCCTTCCAGCAGTATATGTCCACCGGCAATAAGGGCCGTAAGAAGGCCGTCGATCATTTCGCCCTGGCCTACGATGCGCTTTGCCATTTCCTGCCGGGCGGCTTTAAGCAATTCTAAAGGAGCTTGCTCCGACGGGACTGGCTCTAACGAAGCTTTCGCTGGTGGAACTTGTTCTAACAGGGCTTTCCCCAACAGGGTTTGTTCTGAGGGGATTTGTCCCGACGGAGCTTGCTCCGACGGAACAAGTTCTGCAGTATTCGAGGCGCTGCCGGAATTAACGGGTTTTTGAGTGAATTCCATTTCGGGTTTAGTTTCCAATAAGCATGCGGCCTACGTCGCCAAGTTCGGGAATAGACAAATAGAAAGGACGACGGCCTTTAGCGCTTTCCCTGTCCAGGTCGACCAGACAGACATACAGCTCGTTCACCAAATCAGCGAAAAGCTGAAGGTTACTGGAAAAATTGTTTACCGCCATCTCCCTTAGCACACGGTCAGGGCCGGAACCCACGCCGGAAAGGCGGTTGCGTAATGAAGGGGCCAGATCCCTGCGGGTAACCGACACAAAACGTGATGCCGCGAGAATCTGGTGGTAAAGCTCGTCCAGTTGGAAGCCTTGATAGCGGTATTGTTCTATTTTTTCGGTAAGAGTTTCGAGTAAATCCCAGGTCTGTTTTTCCAGGGGAAGCGTGAGCAATGTGGGTCGGATAAAACGGTTGGATATATTTGCCCGATAATGATCACCGATGCGTTCAACCAATCTTACAACTTGAGCGTCTTTTACCAGCAATAAGGCCTCCGGGGAATGAGCTCGGAATTTATTCCGCCGGGATTTATCTCGCCGGAATGGCGATTCCCTTTACTCATATTATTATGATACTATACATCCAATATAAATGACAAGTCGGCATTCTGTTGTATCGAAAATCCTGATTTGCCTTACGGCCGTAACCCTTGTAAGCTTTGCCTCATGTAGTCTGCTGGGGTCTTCCAACCGCCTTATTCTTTGGACAGATCGCCCCGAATTTGCCTTATACGGCGAATACTTTAACGCAAGCCAGGATAAATACAAGGTTGAAGTACGTTATTTTGAATCCCCCGCTTATAAACTTACGGAAATAGATGAATACCCGGACATTGTGGCGGCAAGCTGGATAAAAAGCGCTTCGGTTCGTTCATTTTTCAGGCCCTTGGACGATCTTCTTAAAAAAAATGACCTTAACCCCTCTGATTTTTACCCAAAGCTCCTTTCCCAGGGCTTTGTTGACGGACGCCAGTACATTCTGCCAGTGAACTACAATATACCCGCAATGGTTTTTTCAAGCGAATCCAGAAAGCCCCCTTCAAATTCTTTTACCATTGCGATGGAAGAGATTAAGGAAAAAAGCAAGGCCTTCAACGTTGTGTCAAACGGCGTTTATTCCCGAATGGGTTTTTCGCTTTCGTCCAACGATGAATTCCTTTTCATAGTAGCGGTTCTTTTCGGCGCCGCCTTCAGGGAAGCTTCTCCCATTGCCTGGGAAAGCCAGCCTTTGGAACAAAGCATCACATGGGTTCAAAGTTGGATCCAGGAGGCAAATACCAGCATTCAGGTTGAAGACGACTTTGCTTTTAAATACTTTTACGACCCGCCGGATAAACTGGTTAATTCCGGGCGCATACTCTTCACGTTTATGGACAGTTCCAGTTTTTTCACTCTAAGCGAAGAACGGCGGACAAACCTGGATTTCCGCTGGATTGCCGCAAACGACAAGATCCCTATTGATGAAGGGGGTATGTACTACGGGATTCACAAAAAAACAAAAGCCCTGAAAGCCGCCAAAGCTTTTACAAAGTGGTTTTTTATGGCCGAAACCCAAAAGCTGCTCCTTGAGACGGCAAAAATCAACCGGCTGAACGAATCCTCGTTTGGCATAGCCGGTGGATTTTCGGCCATGAGAACGGTAACGGAGCAGGTCTTCCCCCAGTTTTACCCCAACCTTCTGGGCCGGATGCCCCCGGAGAGTTATCTTTCACCCCCCAACATCCTGCCCAGAAACTGGATGGCCATTAAAGAGCGGGTAATACTCCCGTATCTACGCGATAGAATCCGCCACGCCACCAGGGAAGAAGTCAGATCCCTGGAACGCCGCATCAGCGATTGGCACAGGCTGAATAGGGATTAATACTTTGGAAAGACTAAATGTTCACAAAGAATTTGAACTTACCGAATAGCCCAAGCCTTAGGAGTAAGTGTTTAATATCTAGTAACAGGGGAAAGGTCGGAAACTGCCGAATTATTGAAGCTGGAGGCAAATTCATGGTGTACCAGCCAGGCGGGAGCGTTTAGTTGAACTATTCCTTAATGCGTCGAGAAATGTCCGCACATCGTCAAAGACGATATTGGCGGCGAGCAATTCGTGGATGAAATTATCAAAGGGGCCAAGAAGCTACACGAATTCATTATATATGTTGTATTATATTTATATGACGGCAAGGGAATTAATGAGCATTCTTAAGAAGAACGGCTGGAAACTTGACAGAATCAATGGCTCTCATCATGTTTTTAGTAAGCCCGGTTGCCGCCCAGTCGCCGTCCCTTTCCATGGGAACAAAGACATTGGAAATCTTGCGAATATAATCCTGAAAGAAGCGGGCATTAATAAATAGGGGGAAGTTATGGTTTACAATTGCATTATTGAAAAAGAAGGGGATGAGTATATCGCCCAGTTCCCGGATATGCCGAATGTCGTCACGTGCGGTTTCACGCATGAAGAAGCCCTCACAATGGCAAAAGAAGCCCTTGAAGGCTGCCTGGAATCGGATATTTCGCACGGCAACGAAATTCCCCCGCCTGCTTATACGGAGGGGTACCCCGTGCCTGTGGCAAGCCATATTGCGCTATCCCTCCGGCTTCGGGAGCTCCGCGGTGGACAAAGCCAGACCGACATAGCTCAAAAACTTGGCCTGACCTACGAGGCTTACCAACGGCTGGAAAATCCAAGAAAGGCAAACCCGACCGTAAAGACGCTGGAGAAAATAGCGCGTGTGTATGGACGGGAATTGAATATCGTGTTATAGCACCGGCTTGAAGGTGGAAGCGATTCGTTTAGTTCCAGGAAAGGGTCGTCCAAAGAAAGCGGAACCTGATATGAATAAAAATGAAATTCTTGCCGTGAAAAATCAGCTTGACAATACAAACGATGCGGTTTTGATAAAACAGCTTAGGGAACGGCTTGAAAAAGTCCAATCCCAGCTTGACGGCGTGGAGTCCAAAAAAGCTGAAATCATTAAATTAGAGCATGGACAAGCCGGATAAATTTACGTCATTAGCAATTTGGGCTCTTTCGGCGAAGATGTCTTCAAGATTGGCATGACGCGCCGTTCTGTTCCTGAAGAACGGGTGGACGAACTTGGCGGCGCGTCCGTGCCTTTCAGGTTTGATATTTATTGCCTTATTTTTTCCGAGAACGCATTGGAACTTGAAACCAAACTGCATAAACGGCTAAATGAAAAGCGCTTAAACAAAATCAACTATTTGCCCTTTCCCCACGGGAAATAAAAATCAAAGGTATTTATTTCTTTCCAATAATAATTAGGCGGATATGCACTTTGAATTGCATCTATCGCAGATGTAATGCAAGCAAATTTGATTTTTTTTCATCAAATCCTTTACTTTTGAACCAATCTTTTAATACTCTATTACTTTTAAGAATCAGTGGTCAGGCGGCTGTGACGGCGAATTCTACAAGCGTTTTCGCTAGGGCTCAGCGCCCACTTTGGCTTGTTTATTCCGCCGATGGCAAATGCTATTACCCTTATTTCTCCACTTTACATTCTTCCAGCTCTTTCAGCCTAACATCTTCAAGTTTGACCGATAGATTTTTTTCATGGGTGGGCAGCACAAGCCCCTTTGGGCCGCCTTTAACGCGGCGCAGGTTTTTTGCCTGGGTGTAGAAAAGATCCCCTCCGCCATTCTTGCGGCCCTTGGAATAAAAAATTGCAAGGTTACCGGCGTCAAGCAAAATCTCAAGGGGAATGGTTTTTCCGGGGCGATTTTTGATGAACACATACGAGCCGGCATAGTCCCTTGCGTGAAGCCAAAGATCGCTGCCCTTGATGTGCTTTCTTAAAAGGGCGTCGTTTTCCGCCGCGTCCCGGCCAACGACGATGAGCCAGTCCTTGCGGCGAAAGGACAGTCCGGGGCGCTTGATGTCGTCCTGCCGGGCAGGGGAGACCAATTTTCCCCTGACCAGTGAAGTTTTCAGGAGCTTGTTAAGAACCAGCGGGTTGGTCTCGGCAAGCAGGGATTTTAAAGTTTCCTCAAGGCGCAAAAGTTCGCGCTCGCCGTCTTCAATTTGATTCTGCACTTCCGTAAGGCCGCTTTTGGCCTTTTGGTACTGCCCATAGTAATCTTCCGCGCAAGATGAAGGTTTTTTATGCGGATCGATTTTTATTCTTACCGTGCTCGCGTTTCCTCCGTCTCCATCGAAGCCTTCATCAAAGCCTTTTACTTCAAGCCATTCATCACCAGGCTTAATCAGGCTTATGTTCGAGAGGATTATGTCGCCGTATTCCTTGAATCTTTCCGCCCTGGAAAAATCTTCTCTTTTCTCTTTGAGTTTTTCCTGGGAAGAAGTTAACCTGTCGATGCTCGCCTCTACTTTTCGCCTTGCCTCTTCGCGCAGGGCATCAAGCGAAAGAGCGCCGCCTTCCTGGCGGTAAAAGGCGTCGATCTTCCGGTTAAACGAAGCGTTGGGCGGCAGGCCGGCAAGCAAATCTTCCGGAAAGGAACGAATATGAAACTCCTTGCCGCTTTTTTCACTAACGCCGGAAAGGGGCTCCGGCCTGTAAGAGCCGCCTGAAACTTCTCCCTTTTTTGGCAGCCGCCGCATCGCGTCAAGTATCTTTCCTTCCGCGTCCGTAACGATCACATTGGCGGCGTTTGACCAGAGCCTGATATAAATGAAAAAGCGTTCTTCGAAGCGGTCTTCGCCTTCCTCCGAATTATGCCTAACGGTAATCCGTACTATCCTGTCATTTCCAAGCTGAACAGCTTCTTCAATCCGTCCGTTTATGATTCTGGAATTTAAAAACTCCGCGAAGCGCAGCGGCTTGGCGCTTTTGGGCACGGAATCAAAGGTCTCATGAATTCGGCAGGCAAGCGGACTGATTGAGATAAGCAGCGTCTTTGCCCCGCCCTTTCCGTAGAGCTTAAGGCATAGGACATCGAAAGCGCTTTGAACGGCCTTTTGGATCTGCGCGCCGGACAATTCAATTTCTTCGAGGACAAGGTTTATTTCTTTCCAGTTAAGCGACATGATGGGATTGTAGCATAAGTTTGATGCTTTTGGCAGATCGCGTATATTATTCGGGCATTAACAGCTTTGAATGCCGGATTGAAAAGAATTTGTCTTTTAGATAGCGTGTTAGTATGCGCTTTATAAAACAATTAGGCATAATATTGGCCTTTGCCTTTGCCGGAGATCTTGTTGTTCGCCTTATACCGGGGAAGCTTCCCGCCATTGTAATGGGTATGCTTCTTATGCTTTTTGCTTTGGGGTTAAAACTGCTCAAACCTGAACACATCAAGGAATGCTCCGATTTTTTGGGTGGTATTATGGCTTTTTTCTTTATTCCGTTGTCAGTTACGATCCTCCAGAACTATAAAATGATTCTGCCGGTTCTGGCTCCGATTCTCTTTATCGTGGTGGTCTGTACCTTCATTACCTTCTTTGTTAGTTATGGCACATTCCGGCTTTTGAGTACTTTACTGAACAGAAAAAAATGATTGAATCACTGTTATCCCAGCCCATCTGCGGCGTTCTTATTACCATAGCCTGTTATTCGTTGGGAGTTTTGATCAGGAAATTACTGCCTTCGCCTTTAACCAATCCCCTGTTAATAGCAAATACTCTGGTTATCCTTATTATTGTCAACAGCCCCGTCACTATAGAACAATACCTGGCCGGGGGCAATTTAATCTCCATGTTTATCGGTCCGGTAACAGTGATCCTTGCCCTGCGTATTTATCATCAACGCGCACAGCTCAAGGCAAACATTATTCCCATTTTGGGAAGTTGCGCCGCGGGATCGGCGGCATCGCTGATAAGTGTTTGGTTTCTTTGCAAGTTATTCAGGATTGATGAGATTATAACCGCTTCCATGCTGCCCAAATCGGTTACTACCGCTATTGCCCTTGAACTATCCGGCAGGGCCGGAGGCCTTGCCGGTCTTACCGTTGCCGGGTTAATTATAACCGGAATTACCAGCGCTTCGTTTTCGCCGTTCTTCATCAAAATTCTTAAACTGAACGATCCTATTGCCACTGGAGTCGCCATTGGTACATCAGGTCACGCGATAGGGACCGCTACTGCCATTGAGTTAGGCGAAACTGAGGGAGCAATGAGCGGACTGGCGATGGGCCTTTCCGGAATTATAAGCGCCGTGATCTTTATACTTCTGTTTTGAAAGTTACGAATTAGCAATTATGAGTATATCAATCCGCCTCCAAACAAAAAGCCCCTAACGTCGCATTTCCTGTGCCTTTATAAACAAAGTACAATGCCTGTATTCCGTCAGGTATTGTGATCGGGGCGGAAAATTCTTTCCAGACATTGCTGGAGACGACTTCTATTTTTCCAAGGGGGGCGGCGTCCCATTTTGTTTTCACCTCGAAAGCGCCGCGGCTGTACCCGCGTATCTTTATTTTTACGGCGGTTACTCCCTTGCAGTCAAAATACTTAAAGCCAACGCCGCTATTGTCCAGTATGTTCGCGATAAATCCGGTTTCTTCGTCGCCGTCTCTTCCGTCCTGGGTTATGAAAGGCAATTCAGGGTTGCGGCACGGCCAGTATTGTCTGGAAGGCGCGTCCGCTTTATCTTCCATGCGGAAAACGTTACACGCAATGTAAGCCGGGTACTCACCGCTGCCGGCAAGGGGGCTGCCGTTAGGTCCGCAAGATGTCATCTCAACCTGGCGGATGGAGCCGTCTTTTTTTATTTCGATAGGTTCAAGGCAGGCTTGACGGCTGAACTCGTTTCCGTTTGTGTGCCTGTGGTAGAAGATGTACCATTTTCCCGCTATCTCCGCGATGCTTCCGTGGTTGTTGTTGCCGCAGTACATTTGTTTTTCGGCAGGTTTGTAAGAGTCGATATGCAAATCGGCGTTGCTTACAATAACTCCGCCGTAGGAAAAACCCGCAAGCGGATTTTTGCTTGTCGCGTAACAGAGCTCGTTCAGGGTGATGGAAGAATAGATGAAATAATACGAGTCGCCCTTTTTGCGGATAGAAGACGCCTCGAAAAACTCATGCCCTTCAAATCCTGTACCTTCACTTGCGTTAACGCCGGGGGCGATTTGAAAAGGCCCGTCCCGCACAGTCAGCATATCAGGCCCCAAAACCACGGCCGAAGAATGGGACCTGTTATCTCCAGCTGTTTTTACCCTTGGACATAGCCCCGTATACAGGTATGTTTTCTCGCCTTCGGTAAGAACGCCCGGATCAAACTGAGGAATATCTCCTTCTTTCCTGCCTAGCATGGTTCCGTCCGCATAATGCACATAACCTAAAAATTCATATTTTCCGGCCGGCTTATCGCAGACCGCAACGGAGACGACGTTCACTTTGTCAAGAACATAGTAAAGGTAATACTTACCGTCAGGGCCTTGAGTTACGTCAGGCGCGTAAAGGTTCATAGCGCCGTCTTTGTTGAAGGGGTCATCCGTTTTTAAATAGATAACCCCTTCATAACGCCAGCCTGTCAAATCGTTTACGTTTGCCGACCAGCAGACGTAGTTGTTCATGCAGTATACATAGCCGTTAAATTTATCGTGAGAGCCGTACACATACACCCTGCCGCCGAATATTTTTGGCTCGCCGTCCGGAACATATTCCCACGAGGGAAGATACGGATTAAACCCCTGTTTTTTCATAGCTGCGTGGAATGTTTTAGGTGAGGCCTTTCAGAACCGCCTTGAAGAGCTCTCCTTTAACATCGCTTCCCAATACACTATCCAGGGCTTTAATGGCCGTTCCTCCGCCCAGGGAAACTCCGAATTTGCTGCTTAGTGTCTTACCCAATTCGGAAGCCATGCTGCTTGTTTCCTTTTTGTCCGTGGCTGACTTTGCCAAAGTGGAAGCCAGTTTCGCGATAGATCCAAGAGCCGACCCCGTACCGGCATTGCCGGCAATCGCCGCCGCCAGGCCTTCAATGCCGCCAGTGGTTTTACTTGCCGTTGTCTCTGCTTTGCCAACAGAGAGCAAAGAACCGGCCAGACTTGCCAGATTTCCCAGATTGGAACTGTTAAGCAGTCCCGACTTTGCCGCAAGACTGGCTACGTTGCCCAGAACTCCGGCAGTCCCTCCGGCTTTACCCAACAAAGCCGGAAGAATCGCCGCGAGATCCAAACCGGGGATCGTTCCGTCCTTGGCCACTTTTTCGCCAGCCAACCCTGCCGCCGCCGCCGCAATTCCAGATAAAATATTCAATGCCGATGAAGCCATAATTACCTCCAAAGTAAGTATAATCTGTACGGCAAGACTTTTCAAATGAAAGGTACGCGGTTATGGCGGAAACCTTCCTTGAGTACTCCTTAAAAGAATACTCCTTAAAAGCCTTGAAAAAACCCAACCCTGCCGGTATATTATAGCTAACGATGAACAACCTTCGCCTATGGCATAGCGCCGCAGTTCCTTGCGGCATGGATGACGTCAGCCGCCGAATGGCGGCGTTAAATCCGTTCTTATTGGAAAACGGCCAAAGGCCGTATGGCGCTGTAACCAAGGCTTTAGCTCGAATAATCGCCCCTCCCCCCCCCGCTGTGAGTTAGGTAGCCCGAAAACAATAGCAAGACAAGACAATATCCCCAACCGCCGTGCTTCAGGAGTATTTCTATGAACATCTTGAAGAAACTAACCCGAACTATTCCCGCGATACTGCTGGCGCTTGCGCTTGTAAACGCAACCTCGTGCGACATCGGCGGGATTGGATACGAGCCTGAAACACCTGGTACCGGGCCAGGCGCTCCGCAGGGTAATAACGATGATAATGGGCAAGGCAACCAGCAGGGCAGTCCGAAAAACCACTACTCCGAGTATGCCAACTTTAATACGGCCGATTATCCCATAATAAACGAGAGCGGCAAGCCGGATTCCGAAGTCGCGGAAGCGAAAGACATTATTTGGCTTATGTATGCCGAAAGGGAAGATGCCGGGGACTGGACGACGAATTACATCAAGACAAACAAGATTAAAACTATTCTGGGCCCCGACGAACATGGTTGGGGCTGGGTAGAAACTCAGTCAAAATATATGGTATTGGCCACGGACACGTTGGCCATCAAATATGATCTGCAAGCGGACTACGCCGATGCGCGTGCCAAAGACCCTTCTCTTCCGGAGCATATTTCTGTCGGCGGTTCGTCATGGTTCCTTGGCACCTACGCAGAAAACGCCTTTATATGGAGCTATGGAAGCGCTATGACTTTGCCTCTGCGCGAGGCAAGCAAGGAAGACATGCTTAAAGTGGCGCGCGCCCTGCTTGCCTGCCGCGATCCGAAACAGGCGGGCGTGACGGACGAGGCGCTATGGACCGCCTAAGACAATAGACAAGGAGACAATATGAAAGACATTAGAAGGATATTTGGCGTTGTGTTTGTTGCCGCGATGATCGTGTGCGCATTGGCATCTTGCGATCTCCTCGATCCCGAACCCCGTATCGCCCCCGGATCAACTAACCCAACAGGACCCACAACACCCTCCACTACCGACACCTATAAGCCGGTGGTATACGAAGGCTACGGCGCGGACGGCGCTAAGTACGAACTGACAATCACCAGAACGAGCAAGGCCGCAGTTTCGTTCACACCGGAAACCGGCGATTCCTACAAACTGGTCATCACGTCGGCGGCGGGCGCAACCCAAACGTCCAGCGGGACGGTAATGGGCTTATCCGGCGGCAAGTTTACCCTCGCGGCCTCTATCAACGTGTCGGTGTCCTTTGAAGTTACGGTCAGCGGCAGCTCGATTACCAACATCACCGGAACCATTACCATCGAGGGCGGCATTACGATAGTGGGCCCTGGTACGATAATCCCGCAGTCCCAAAACAAAACCCCCGTCGCCGCCGACTACGACATTGGCAACCTTGCGCAAACGGTTGGCAGCGTTACCGCCGTAACCGTAACGGCGAAGCAGGGCAAGTCAGGCGGCGGAATAACGATCTACTACGCGGGGGCGAGCGGCACGGCCTATACAAAGAGCGCAACGCTCCCCACGGCAGCCGGAACCTACGCCGTTACCTTTGACGTGGCGGCGGCAGCAGGCTGGAACGCCGCGACGGGCCTGTCCGCCGGAAACCTGGTGATCGGTACCGCCGCGCAGGCGCTGTCGGTTACGATCACCGGAACCCCTGGCGTCGATAAGCCATTGGCCGCGAGCGTCCAAATAAACTTTGCGTTTTCGGGGACAGCCGCATACCAATGGCTGAGGGACGACGCCGAAATCAGTTCGGCGAGACAGGCTTCCTATAGCCCGAAGCCCGCGGACTCAGGCAGAAAGATCAGCGTTAAAGTAACATGCGGGGACAAAAGCGCCGCGTCGCCGTCGGTAACAATCCCTTCGTTCGCGTATACGGTTTTTATCCAGAAAGAGGAAGACAATAAGCTATGGGCGTATGCCAGGGTAGACGGGGGGTACTCCTATGGCGCCAATGCGGACAACGGCTTCAGCTGCCAATGGTGCAGGGTTGGCACTGGCACCGAAATCATTTCGGGCGCGACGGGGATATCGTATACTCCGCAGCCTGCCGACGCTGGCAAGTCTATCGCGGCTATAGTAACCCACTCCTCAAGCCCGGGAAGCGTCTACTCGAACGCGGTCGCGGTTCCGAACGATCCAGTCGAACCCGCGCTATGGGTCGAATGGCGCAACATTGCCACCCTGGCTTCGGATCAAACCCTTAAGGAGATAGCGTGGAACATACAGAGGGCCTATGAAGCCAACACAAACGGGTGCAAAACCGCGATAGATAGCAAGCGCAGTCGGTACTCGGGGGACTGGTGCATAGATTTTTATACGAATGAAGACGACGAAGACGCGCAAATCGTAGCCGGCAAGCTGCGTATACATATCAGCACCTATTGGTATGACAGCTTTGCCGGAATGACCGACGCCGACCGGCAGAGCATAGTCGGCGCAAAATTGGCGTATCTGGCTAACAACGTAGTATTTATCTCCGAATACTCCGGCAATTATGGGGACGTTCGCATGGCAACGGTGACAGTCACCACGCTGGGAATTCTTTAAGTTACATACCGGCGGCCCCATAGTGGGCCGCAATAACAAAACGAAGGAGACAAAACCATGTCAACAATCTACGAAGCCAAGGAAGAGATGCACCGGCTGGAAGCGGTGCTTTATCCCAACCACCTCACCGGGCAGGAGAACACCTACTTTGCCAGAAACACGAAGGAAAAGACCATAGACGTGGAGGCAATATGCGCCGCCATGAAGAACAGGGGCGGATTCGAGGGCAGCCACGACGAGGCGGTCAAGACGGTCAACCACTTCTTTAAGGAGATGATGTACCAGCTCTGCGACGGCTTCTCCGTAAACACGGGCTACGAGGAAAACAGCCTCGAAATCCGCACCAACTACTCGGGCTCCAGCACGCCCCTCGCCGAGACCAGAACCATCACCAGCCCGTTTATCATTAACGAGGTATAAGCAGGCCAGAATAAGGGGCTTATTATTGCCCAGCGTCCCTTTTAGCGCTATATTATCATGTGCGCTTCGGTTTCTTCCTTTTAAACTTAACCATTCTCGTTTGTCCCTGGCTCTTCTCCCAAACGGCAACTGTTGCCGACAGTGCCCTTTACAGCAGACAGGCCGCCGAAATAGCCGTTTCCATGAGCGACAGCGTTCTGGCGGCGCAGGTGCTTCTTGCCGGTATTGACGGAAAAACCAGATTGACTCCGGCAATGCGCAACATTCTGGAAAGGGTGCCGTCAGGCGGGGTTTTGCTTTTCAGCTACAACCTGGATACGTCCAAAGAGGACGTGAAGAAGTTGCTTGCGGAAACAACTTCACTTGTAAAAGCCGGAGCGGGTATTGCGCCCTTTGTCGCGGTGGATCACGAAGGCGGCGTGGTGCATCGTTTTGGCCCCGGCGTGGAAAAGCTGCCTTCGGCGTTTTCTTTTTGGGAGCTTGCCCAAAAGGAAGGCAGGGAAACTTCGCTTGCAAGGGCAGAGAATCTGTATCGGCGTTCCGCTCAGGAAATCCGGGAGCTTGGGATTACGATGGTCTTGGGGCCTGTAGCGGAAGCCCTCGACGACGAGAACCGCAAATTTCTGGAAACCCGCTCTTACGGAAGCGACCATGATTTTAACGTGGCGGCGGCTTCGGCTTTTATTAAAAGCATGAACGCGTCAGGAATCGCCAGCGCGGTTAAGCATTTTCCGGGCAACGGCGCAGCCGACCCTCACGATAAAACTTCCGCCATTGGGGCCGGTAAGTCAGTCCTGGATGAAATGGTCAGGCCTTTTGCCGCTTTAATCCGCAGCCTTAGCCCTCCTGCGATAATGCTTTCACATGTGATGGTCCCGGCTTTGGACAGCCAAAAAAACGCGAGCCTTTCAAGCAAAGTGATCAAAGACTGGCTGCGCGGGGAGTTGGGCTTTCGGGGAATTGTACTGGCTGACGATTTTTCCATGGGCACCGTAGCGGCCAGAGGCCTTAGCCCGGGAGCCGCCGCGGTAGAAGCTCTCAATGCCGGAGTGGATATGATCATTGTCTGGCCAAAGGACGTGATCGCCGTTCATGCTTCAATCCTGAACGCTCTAAGAGAGCGGCGCATTTCACGGGAAAGGCTTGTGGAAGCCGCAGGCTGCGTCATTACAGAAAAGCTCCGTTATGACATTTCAAAATGATTTTACTATATGATTTATACTAATGAAACCTGCGTAGTGATTAACAAACTTCCCGGTGAATCCTCGGAAAATATCCTGTCGGAAATTTTCCGGTCAGAAAATATCCGGCTTGATAATGAAGATGATAAATTTCTGGAGCCTGTGCACAGGCTTGACGTACCTGTGTCAGGCTGCCTGCTTTTAGCGAGAACACCCGAAGCCGCCGCCTTTCTTGGAGCCGCCTTTGCCCGCCGCGACAGCCGCATAGAAAAACATTATTGGGCAATTGTCGAAAAACACGAAACAGAAAACGCCCTGCCGGAAAAGGGCGAGCTTGTCCACTGGCTTGGAGTGAACAATAAAACGAATAAAGCTTTTGCCCTTCCACCCGATGCAATAAGCGAGACTTCCACGGCAAGCAAGCATAAGGGGCTTAAAAAAGCGATACTCCGTTACAGAATTACGGGGCAGGGGGATCATTACCTGTTTCTGGAAATCGATCTTGTTACAGGAAGGCATCACCAGATACGCGCGCAGCTCGCCGCCCTGGGCCTTCATATCAAGGGGGACTTAAAATACGGAGCGCGGCGCAGCGAAAAATCAGGCGGCATCAGGCTACATGCGTATTCATTGGCTTTTCCTAATCCTCTGAACTCAGGCGAAATAATACGGGTGAAGGCTCAGCCGCCTGCCATGGATTCGCTTTGGACGGCGTTTTCGGAAGCTGTTGAGCGAAATATTTTCTAAAAACCAAAGCAATTTCCATCTGCGTGCAGTAAAGGGATCAGGGCAACAGCATATATAGTGAAATAATTTAAGTTTCTATAACAAAAACCGACAAATAAAGTATGGCATACAGCATTGATTTTATAAGAAGGGCAATTACTTACAGGCAGAATGGGCATACCTTTGCGCAATTGCGCGAGG
>Ga0268262_10001393_pt1 | contig 29918 bp, 12 predicted proteins | sample TergutNc150P3_FD_190354 | JGI IMG/M metagenome (GOLD analysis project Ga0268262, IMG submission 190354) | Nasutitermes corniger P3 segment gut microbial community from laboratory colony in Florida, USA - Nc150 P3 (SPAdes) (version 2) | ecosystem: Host-associated > Arthropoda: Insects >... | reverse complement strand
TATACCTTCGCGGTTCTTTGTGCTTATCTCGTTGACTTGGTTTACAGCTATGTTTATCTGTTCCGCTCCGGACGCCATTTCGTTCATACCGCCTGTGATTTCCTGCGTCGCCCTTTCAAGGTTCTGGCTTTCGGTTATAACTTCCTTACTGCCGTCGCGCATTTCTTCGGAACTGGTTTTTACCATCCGCGTGACGTTATTTACATTGCCGATGCCTTCAAGGATTTGCTTGCTTCCTTCGCCTTGCTCTTCCATGGCGTTGCGGATAATTTCTTCCTGCTGGGCTACCGTCTTTACGTTAGAATCAATAGCTTCGAATTTGTTAAGAACGTTCTCGGTCGATTTGGTTATCTTGTCGATTGATTCTTTTATTTTCTTTAATACGTTGCCGATTGTTTTGGACTGTTCGCTTGAACTTTCCGCCAGTTTACGGATTTCGTCGGCTACTACCGCGAAGCCTTTGCCGGCTTCTCCGGCGTGCGCGGCTTCAATCGCGGCGTTCATCGAAAGCAGGTTGGTCTGGCTGGCGATGTTTTCCATTACCGCGTTGATTTCCAGTAAGCCTTCGGATTCGCGGGCGATTTCCTGGATATCCGTCGATACTTCCTGCAAACCGTTGCGTCCTACTTCGGAGGCGGACTGCAATGTTTTTACGTTATCAGCGTTTTTAACAAGTGTTTCGGTAACCGAATGTATATTGGCTACCATTTCTTCAATGGCGGACGACGCTTGAGCCACGCTCTTGCTCTGGTTTTCAATATTGACGTTGAGTTTGTCGATGTTCGTAACAACCTGTTCCATAGTCGCGTTTGTTTCTGTAACGCTGGCGCTCTGATTTATTACGCGCCCCTTGATACTCTGTATATTAGCTGTAATTTGGTTAACAGCAGCCGCAGTTTCCGTCATGTTGCTGGCAAGCTGGTTGCCGATGCTGGTTAAACTTGTAGCTTCTTTCTTGATAATCAAGACAAGATTTTTTATTTTTTCCAAAGTTTTGTTGAAGTATATGGCAAGATCGCCAACCTCGTCTTTAGTATTGATGGTAATGCTTCTTGTAAGATCGCCTTCGCCTTCTGAAATATCTCTTAAGGTATCCGCTACTTTAACAATCGGATTTGTAGTGCTTTGAACCGTAAAGTATATAATTACCGCCGATATTACAACGGCTATTGCCGCAAGAATTATCGTAAACCTGGTCATATAATTTACATCTCTTAAAATATATGATCTTGCCGATGCAATCATTATTGTCCATGTTGCGCCCGAACTGCCCATTGGGAAAGGCTGCATAGTAATTTCTACGTTTGTTTTCAAAGTCGGAGCATAACTTGAACATTCAAATTCTTCGCCTTTTTGAACAGCGGAAAAAGCATCATCAATATGATTGCCGTAGATAGTATCTACGTCTTTGAGCATCTTTCCTACACGATCCGGCACATAACTCGCCATAATAAACCCGTTGCTTGAGTAAATTGCTATCGCGGAAACTTCTTCTCTGCTTTTTAAGGTATTCTGTATAGTCGACTCTATCGCGTCTATAACACAAAGACAGCCCACGCCTCCCACTACCTGACCGTTACGATGATTAATGATGGGAACCATTATCCTGAAATACCAGGTATCTTTCCCGTCTATAGTTCTTGGAGCGGGATGTACATACCGGTCTTTCTTCGCGTTGGGACCTGTTAAATACGCCATGGCGTCAGCTACATCGCTGGTAACATTGATAGTTGCATCCCCGTTTTCCATGCGATATGCGGCGGCATACTGTCCTGTTTCAGTACAACCGGGACGGCCAATGTTGCGGGCGTCCATTCCGTCAACCGCGTTTGGCAGCCAAACACAGTAGACTTGGAATATGGTAGTTTCCGCCCTTGCAATGGATTGCATCATACTGTTATACATATCCCGTCTTCGGTCTATCGGATCATCCTCAAAATCGCCGAAAATATTAGCCAGCGTACGGGCAACCCTGTAAAGACCGTCTTCTCTGCCTTGCCAGTATGCGGCGCGTTGATCGGCAAGAGTTTCAATAGCTCTTTTGCTTAGGCTTATGCTTATATTAGAAGCCTGATTTAATAAGATTATCGCAACTGTGGTTAAAATACCCGTTATAATTGCGATAACCATGATGCTTAGTTTTATCTTGATTTTCATTTAATTTCTCCTTTACTTTTGTTATATAAAATATTTTCTATATTTTTTTGGGTTATTAAATATTCCAGCCTGCTCCATTTTACAAGGAGATTCTCCAAGCTGTCGAATATAGATAGCAGAAGACTCCTATTGTCTTCTGTTTCGGATTTTTTTAAATTAAAATTTTTGTTTGTTTCGTGTAAGGAAGCGAAGGAACGAGGTTGCGCAGTTAAAGTTAAATAACTTTTTGTTTCCATAATTAATTTTAACTTTTATGATCTAATATTGTAAATGTTCATTTTATGAGAAAATATTTTAAATTTCATCATTTTTGACGAAAAGAAAAACGTATAGATAAATATGATTTTTGACGTTTTATCAGGTTAAAAAAAAACTGTTTGAAATAATTATTCAAACAGTTTTTTTAATTTGTTATTCAGTTTTGCAGTTTTGGGCAAAGCCCAAAACTGCCGAGGAAAATACGAAGTATTTTCCTCATTCGACCTTGAACTTTGAAACTTCCTGCATTAAGATAGCTATACCTTCGCGGTTCTTTGTGCTTATCTCGTTGACCTGGTTTACAGCTATGTTTATCTGTTCCGCTCCGGACGCCATTTCGTTCATACCGCCTGTGATTTCCTGCGTCGCCCTTTCAAGGTTCTGGCTTTCGGTTATAACTTCCTTACTGCCGTCGCGCATTTCTTCGGAACTGGTTTTTACCATCCGTGTGACGTTATTTACATTGCCGATGCCTTCAAGGATTTGTTTGCTTCCTTCGCCTTGCTCTTCCATAGCGTTGCGGATAATTTCTTCCTGCTGGGCTACCGTCTTTACGTTAGAATCAATAGCTTCGAATTTGTTAAGAACGTTCTCTGTCGATTTGGTTATCTTGTCGATTGATTCTTTTATTTTCTTTAATACGTTGCCGATTGTTTTGGACTGTTCGCTTGAACTTTCCGCCAGTTTACGGATTTCGTCGGCTACTACCGCGAAGCCCTTGCCCGCTTCTCCGGCGTGCGCGGCTTCAATCGCGGCGTTCATCGAAAGCAGATTGGTCTGGCTGGCGATGTTTTCCATTACCGCGTTGATTTCCAGTAAGCCTTCTGATTCGCGGGCGATTTCCTGGATATCAGTCGATACTTCCTGCAAGCCGCCGCGTCCTACATCGGAGGCGGACTGCAAGGTTTTTACGTTATCAGCGTTTTTAACAAGTGTTTCGGTAACTGAATGTATATTTGCTACCATTTCTTCAATGGCGGACGACGCCTGAGACACGCTCTTGCTCTGGTTTTCTATGTTGGCGTTGAGTTTGTCGATGTTCGTAACGACCTGTTCCATAGTCGCGTTTGTTTCTGTAACGCTGGCGCTCTGATTTATTACACGCCCCTTGATACTCTGTATATTAGCTGTAATTTGGTTAACGGCAGCCGCTGTTTCCGTCATGTTGCTGGCAAGCTGGTTGCCGATTTCGGTTAAGCTTGTAGCTTCTTTCTTAATAATCAAGACAAGATTTTTTATTTTTTCCAAAGTTTTGTTGAAGTATATGGCAAGATCGCCAACCTCGTCTTTAGTATTGATGGTAATGCTTCTTGTAAGATCGCCTTCGCCTTCGGAAATATCCTTTAAGGTCTCCGATACTTTGACAATCGGATTTGTAGTGCTTTGAACCGTAAAGTATATAATTACCGCCGATATTACAACGGCTATTATCGCAAGAATTATCGTAAACTTGGTCATATAATTTACTTCTTTTAAAATATATGTTCTTGCCGATGCAATCATTATTGTCCATGTTGCGCCCGAATTGCCCATTGGGAAAGGCTGCATAGTAATTTCTACGTTTGTTTTTAAAACCGGAGCATAACTTGAACATTCAAATTCTTCGCCTTTTTGAATAGCGGAAAAGGCGGCGTCCATATGCTCGCCGTAGATAGTATCTACGTCTTTCATCATCTTTCCTACACGTTCCGGCACATAACTCGCTATAATAAACCCGTTGCTTGAGTAAATTGATATCGCGGCGACTTCTTCTCTGGTTTTTATGGTATTCTCTACAGTCGGCTGTATTGCGTCTATTACACAAAGACAGCCCACGCCTCCCACTACCTGACCGTTACGATGGTTAATGATGGGAACCATTATCCTGAAATACCAGGTATCTTTCCCGTCTATAGTTCTGGGAACAGGATGTACATACCGATCGTTCTTCGCGTTGGGACCTGTTAAATACACCATTGCGTCCGCTACATCGGTGGTAACCGTCATATTTGCATCCCCGTTTTCCATGCGGAACGCGGCGGCATACTGTCCTGTTTCGGTATTACCGGGACGGCCGGCGTAGCGGGCGTCCATTCCGTCAACCGCGTTTGGCAGCCAAACACAGTAGACTTGGAATATGGTAGTTTCCGCCCTTGCAATGGATTGCATCATACTGTTATACATATCCCGTCTTCGGTCTACCGGATCATCCTCAAAATCGCCGAAAATATTAGCCAGCGAACGGGCAACCCTGTAAAGACCGTCTTCTCTGCCTTGCCAGTATGCGGCGCGTTGATCGGCAAGAGTTTCAATAGCTCTTTTGCTTAGATTAATGCTTACATTAGAAGCCTGATTTAATAAGATTATCGCAACTGAGGTTAAAACAACCGCTATAATGGCGATAACAACGATACTAAGTTTCATCTTTATTTTCATCTTGTTTTTTCCTTCTGATAATATTTTAACATATTTTTCTAAAAATGAAAAGTTTTTTTTAACATATTGACTAAAATTCATAAATTTTTATATTATCAAAATAAAATAATATTTTGTTATTTTTGACGAAATCAGGAGGCTAAAATGAACCTGACTTTAGGAGTTATTGTTGACGGGTTTTCCGGATATAAGCCCATTGTGCATAAAATAAGCGATAAAAAGACGCAAATTCGCGGATTTCACTATTATTCTTCAGAATTTACAGAAACCGACCCTGAGTATCTATATGTCATCAATATTGACAAAATTGGAAAGGCTTTTTGTGATAATTGCCCAAAACATATTATTTTTTCCGGTAATATACCGGACGGTCTGGTTGAAAAAGCACATACGCTTATTCAAATTCAGAAAAATATTCCGGTTGAGACGATTATTCAAACGGGGAATGAGCTTTTTGCTTACTATGACGTATGGTATAACTCACTTCTCATGGCTGTCATAAACCACAAGCCTATGGGTGATTTTCTGAATATCGCGTCAAAAATGCTGGTTAATCCCATACTCGTTATGAATAATAATTTCGGCATTATAGGAAGCGGCGGTTCTATTTTAGGTTCTATCGAAGGAACTATTTGGGAAAAAGTCACTGCGCCCGGGTTTGTATTGGAAGATTTTTATACTCCCGAAGAATTACGTAAAATTTCTTCGAGTGTCGGTCAGAAGAGCGAGCAGATTATTGAGATTCGCCCGGCGAATGATCCCGCGCACGTCGCGATAGCGATAAATATTTGGATAGACGGCAAACTTTACGGCGCAATAGGGACGGCGGACATGAACAAGCCGTTTACCGAAGGGCAGAAAGAAATTTTTGTTATTATCGCAAAAGTTTTAAAACTGTATTTTCAGAACCACAGTATTTATATGCGGATTGCGGAAGATAAAACCAACTGGCTGGACAGTCTGCTTGACGGCGTTGATATTTCAGAAGATATAATTTTTAATTATCTTTACAAGTATCAATGGAAAATTAACGACCATTACTGCATAGTGACATTTACCACTCCCGATGATTTAAAGATTCCGATTATATCGATTTTGGATATTAAACAGATAAACGAACTTTTTCCCGAGGCGCTTGTATCGGTTTACGAGGATTGTATTGTCATGATTATACGTTGTAAAGACAAACAGCGGTTAACCGAAACAAAGAAACAGCAGTTAGAACAATTTTTAAAAAAGGACATTGTACTGCACTGCGGCGTCAGCATGGTTTTTAATAATTTTTTGCATTTACGCTACTATTACACTCAGAGCAAATTTGCCGCGTCCCAATGTAAACCGACGCTAAGCTCGGCAATCTGTTTTTATGAAGATTATCAGGCGGATCATGTGTTAAACGCTTTATCGCTTGAAAATGATTTGCGCTGTTTCTGTCATCCCGGTATTCTTTCGCTTTGGGAAAGCGGCAGTGAATCGCAGAAGGATCTGGTTCAGTGTCTGTATCATTATTTCTTAAACGGCAGAAACCTAAGTTCCGCGGCGGAGGCGATAAACATTCACCGCAATACGCTTATTTACCGTTTAACAAAAGCGGAGGAAATCCTTAATGTTGATATAAAAAATATCTCCGCGAAGCAGGCGTTTTTGTTTATCACTTCTTGTATGATTGTTCAAGGGTTATGACAAAGAGATCTACCACGAACCACACGAACACTACGAACTTATCGTCCGAAATCTTGTCGTTGTTCGTGTTGGTTCGTGTGGTTCGTGGTTAAAAAACTTTCCCATAAATTATCTATTACGGGCGGATCCGCCGTTACGCGAACTATTTCGCTCCTGTTCAACGGATCGGGGAATGAAAGCGACCTTGCGTGAAGGCGGATGCCGCCGTTTTTTTCACTGCGTTTGGCTCCGTATTTAAGATCGCCTTTTATGTGAAGCCCCTCGGCGGCAAATTGCGCGCGTATCTGATGATGTCTGCCTGAAAGCAGTTGGATTTCCGTGAAAAGATAATTCCGTCCTTCGCCTGTTATTTTGTAGCGCAAAGTCGCTTTTTTACGGGCGGGACCGTCTTTTTTATGCGCTATTGATTTGTTTTTACCGGAGATTGTTTCTATCCAGTGGATAAGTTCTCCGCTTTCAGGCAGAGGGCGGGAAGGTTTTTCTATCACAGCCCAGTAAGTTTTTTCTACGGGGGAGGGTAGGGAGGTATCCCCGGCAAAGGCGGCGTTTAAAAAGGAAAGACTGTCTTTGGTTAAGGCAAAAAGGACGCACCCTGTCACAGGTACGTCAAGACGGTGTACGGCTTCGATAAATTCCACGTTGTTTTTTGATTTCACATTGTTAATTGCTATGGCAAGCTCTTTGGGTAAATCTACCATGCCGCCTGAGGCGCCCTCTACAGCCTCGCCTATTAATTTGTTCACTACAACGCACGCCGCGTTTTGGAAAAGGACGCGGGATTTAACGGGTAACAGAGAATTATTCTCCATATATTAACCCCATTCTTAATTTTTCATAAATTACCCTTTGCGCCGCGTCTTGTAGTCTGTCGCGGGAAAGCCGTCCGTCTTTAAGCGCGGCAATAAACGCTTTATGGGTTTTCTGCAAATGAGATGGCCAGACAAGGATCATATCCGATCCCGCGGCGACTGAAAGAACTGCCGCTTCTTCTGGACTTATGTTGCCCGCGGCAGCCATTATAAAATCGTCGCTTACAATGATTCCGTCAAAACCCAAATCGTCGCGCAGCCATTTTCCCATAACGGCGGGCGAAAGACTCGCTATTTCATCGTCAACCGCGGGAGCGCGGGTGTGAGCCGCCATTATCGATCTTGCTCCGTTTTTTATGACGGCGATAAAAGGTGAAACAAGATTGTCTAAATCGGCTCTGTCAATGTCTAAAACGGACGGGGAATGATGGGGATCGGGTCCCGCGCTTGCGGGAAAATGCTTTACGACGCATAAAATTCCCGCCTGTTCCATTCCATGAATAAAGGCGCAAGCGGCTTGCGCGGTAAAGAGCGGATCGGGTCCGTAGGAGCGGCTTGATAAAAAATCGCGGTTGCCGTCGAATAAATACTCCGCTACAGGGGCGAAATTCATGTTAAGACCCAAATTATTTATCTCTGCGCCCGCTTTTAAACTGTCGGCTTCTATTTTTTCAAGCGCCGTCTTAATTCCCTGTACCTTGGCAATTTCCCAATAGGAAGCCGCCGCGGGCAAATCCGATACGCCGCGCCTGAAACGGCTAACACTTCCGCCTTCGTGATCCACGGCAAAAAAAGGGGGGATTTTTGATTCATTCATGATTAGCGACTTAATTTGCGCATTACGGGCTTGAATAGCGTCATTACCGGTATTCAGGTTGTATCTAAACAGCATTATACCGCCCGTGGGTATCGCGGTAAATAAATTAATCATACTTTCGGACAGATTTTCCGCGCCGTCTATGCCGCTTATGAGTATTTGCGCGGCAAGAAGCCTGTTATCCATGGAAGAGGCTATTTCCATCGCCCTGACGCGGAGAGGGTCAATTACCGCGTTTTTTTCGTTAACAGGCGCTGAAACACGCCCAACGCACGAAGATAAGAGAAAAACCGGTAATATGACGCTTAAAAACCGCATAAATCAGTATAAACAAATGATTTACGGCTGTCCACAAACCACGAACCACACGAAAGAGGGAAGAAATCTACCACGAACCACACGAACACTCACGAACTTTTAGTACATATCTTGTCGTTGTTAGCGTATGGACGCTGAGCCTGTCGAAGCGTCCTTGCTCCTGCTCCCTTCGACAGGCTCAGGGAGCGCTTTCATCGTTCCCTGTTCGTGTGGTTCGTTGTTAATATTCTTAGGGTCTTGACATTTTTTTCCTTTATCTGTAATTTGTTAATATTAACTAAAGGAGAACAAATATAATGATGGGTTTTTTTAAAAGTATTGTAGACAGTTTTGGTATACTGAATATGACGCCGCAGCAAGGAGTGATGATAATTGTTGCGTTGTTTTTCTTGTATCTTTCTGTTGCAAAAAAAATTGAACCGCTTCTTTTGCTGGGGCTGGCGTTCGGAATGTTGATCGCCAATCTTCCAAGTTCAGTTACAATGGGTGTGGATTTAAATAATCTTTCGGAAGATGTAAGGCATGCGGCAAACGCGGCTCCTCTTTCATCGTATTATATTAATCCGGTAAGCGGTAATCCCGGACTTTTGAATATCATATACAAAGGTATAAAACTGGTTGTTTTCCCGCCGATGATTTTCCTTTGCATAGGAAGTATGACGGATTTCGGACCGCTTATTGCTTCCCCAAAAAGCTTTCTTATCGGTCTTGGCGCTCAGTTTGGTATATTCGTATCAATGGGAATTTCCTACATGGCAGGAAAATATCTTTCACCGTTTATTCCCGGCATGGAAGAGTTTAAGATTTGGGAATGTGCCGCTATCGGTATAATCGGGGGCGCGGACGGTCCTACCGCCGTATATACCTCGATAATGCTCGCGCCTAAATTACTGCCGGCTATCAGTATTGCCGCCTTCTCATACATGGCGCTTGTTCCTTTTATCCAGCCGCCTTTTATGAGACTTCTTACAACCAAAAAAGAACGCGTAATTGTAATGCCCGAACCAAAAGCGGTTACGCAAAGTCAAAAGATAATGTTCCCGATTATTTTGGCTATAGTCGTATTATTGCTGATTCCCGCCGCAGGCGCGTTAATAGCGATGTTATGCCTTGGAAACCTAATTAAGGAGAGCGGCGCGGTAGATCGTATTGCAAGGGCGCTTCAGGGAGATTTTTTAAGTATCGTTACTCTTTTTGTAGGGTTCTCGATTGGTTCTTCCGCCACAGCGGAAATCTTCCTTACATTCCAGACAATAATTATTCTTCTCTGCGGCGTTATAGCGTTCGCCTTTGGAACAGTCGGCGGTATTGTTATTGCCAAGATTCTTAACGTACTGACAGGCGGAAAAGTTAATCCGCTTATCGGTAACGCGGGTGTTTCCGCAATGCCTATGGCGGCGCGTATTTCCCAGAAAATCGGCATAAAATACAACCCCGACAATTACCTTTTAATGCACGCGATGGGACCGCTTGTTTCCGGTGTAATTGGTTCCGCTATTTGTTCCGGTATATTTATTACATACTTTGTACCATTAATGAATATGGCTAAATAACGAGTAAATATAGTTTTAACTGAAAAAGCGTCTGACCGCTGAAAATACAATAGTATTTTTAGCAGGCAGGCGCTTTTTTTATTCCCTAAGCCGCACCCTTCGACAGGCTCAGGGAGCGCCTTCGAGATTCAGAGAGCGAAATTAATCAATTTTTTTTGACAGACTGCTAAAATTTGTCGTAACGCGAAATTTTTCTGACACATCATGAATGTTTGTCATAACAAAAAAATAAAAAATATTTAAAAAATTGTTGTAAAAAGGAAAAAAGTTTTATATATTTATATATATACATTCATTTTATTTTCATTCTATTTTAAATTTCAGGGGGGAAACATGAAGTTTTTCAAAACCTTTGTAATTTGCTCTATTCTTGTGAACATTCTTTTTACAACTTGCGATAACGATATTGTCGGTTTAGGGCAAAAAGTTGTAACGTTGGCTCCGACGATTGATACTAAGGGCGATTCAACAAATCAAAATTCAAAGAAGCCGGGAGATTTTCTTTTTGGCCCAGAAAATCTTATTTACATAGACGCCGATACTGAAGGCTCTCTTAAATATGTTAAGGTGATATATGAATGGGAAGAAAACGGTGTTATAAAAACAAGAGAAGTATTAGCGGTAGAAGACGCAAATAAAAACTGGGTTGCAAACATTGATACTACCGATATTCCCGATGGAAATATCACTGCGCGAATTGAAGCCTCCGATACAGCGGACAGAGTAACTACAAGTACTCCTATTACATACGTAGTAAAAAATAGTCCTCCCTATATAAATATGCTGATACCTAACGCGGTTGCGAATTATGATAAAGTAACTGAATATAAAACAAAAATGTTTGATAACACTGAACCTCCTACAATAGTTATGGATAGTTATTTGTCCGGTGTTTTTGATGATCTTGCCGGAATACAAAAAGGTTATCCTCAGATAAAAATATGGAAAGAAGGTTATCTCGAACCTGAAATAGATACACAGAATGCCGGTTATGAAAATGTAACAAAATTAAATGATAATCCCAATGACGGGTGGATAAATGTAGACGACGGTATGGTTAACGCAGAAAAAGGCGCGTTAGCCGGTACATTTAAATTTTTCTTAAGAGAGCATAAGGCTAACGGCGATTACTATGCTCAAAGTGAAAAAAAAGAACTTAAGATGGGAATTTACAGAATAAAACTTCTGGTAAAAGATATGACAGGTAAAGTTCTTGAATGGCCCAAAGACGCGTACAATTGGCCCGAGGGTACTAATGATTCTGAAAAGTACATGTTAGTCAAAATTGTAGATCAAGGGCTTCCGCCGCAGGTAACGATTACAGAACCTACAGAAATGTATTTGCGTGATAATTTTAAAATAAAAGCCGACGGTTTATCCAGCGGCGATCGTGATATAACGGAAATGTATATTCAGGTAGAAGGCAGTAAAGGGAATGGTGATTTTCATGATGAAGATAATATTCGTTTAGTTACTTTATTTGGTCGTTATGGTTACGGAGACATTAAAGCCGATATAGAAAAAGAAATAAAAATAGGACAAACATATTACAGTATGGGACCGTATGCTACAGCTTTAGAAGCTAAAGACGAAGCTTCTGTACCCGACGGCGCGTATTCGTACGTTACTTTTGTTGACGGAAGTTTTAATTTATCTGTTATCGCGACATTGGAATCCGGCGCGTATGGAAAGGATATCAAAACTATCTACATAGATCAGACTCCTCCAAAAACAGAAATAACGCGTGTTTCTCCTGTTTACAAGCAAGATCTTGTTACTACATTCATTATGGATGAAGACAAACCCGCCGGGTGGAAAGAGACAGAATCGTTCGCGCTTATTGATGACTATCGCCGATATACAGTTAACAGTACTGTCGAAATAGATATTAATACAACGGATAACCGAGGTAACGCGACAACCGGCGATTTAGCAAATAATTATATTAAATTTAAATACCTTTTATTAAAAGACAACGATATTGATTATACGACATATACATCCTATTTTGAGAACAATACTTTAAATAGACATAGTTTTTCTAAATTTTTATACGAAAATCAGGATGCGGTGTTTTTTGACCACACAGGAAGATCTCCTGTTCCGTCAACTAATATAAATCCTCTTATCAAAGTAACAGGTAAAGATGGCGCGTATACTTTAACTCTGCAAACACGAGAATATGATAAAAAAGATAAATACAAACTTTGGCTGTATATAGCCGCGTTAGATAACGCGGGTAACGCGAATTTCCAAAAAATACTTTTAAATGTGGATCAAACCACGGATATACCCGTTATATCATGGGGTAATATCAACGCTGAAAATAGTCCCAACGGTCTTACTTTTATGGGTGATAAGTACAGTATAAGGTTTGAGGTTAAAGATGATAACGGACTTATTGGCGCTTCTTCCGTAAAAGTACGATATGCGCGGAATTTAGAGCATAGGAATTCACTTGGTGATGGCGGATGGTTTACCTTACCCACGGGAGTTATCACCGAAGACGAACTTTCTATATCCGTAGATACTCTAAAATTAATCGAAATTGCCTGTCGTATGAATAAAGAAAATTACATAGGAACTGAAGAATTAGACGATGCTCATAAAGCGCTTCTAGGCAATGAAAATGAAACAAAATATATTCAGTTACAAGCGACAGACAGTATTAAGGGGAAACTTTATCCAACAGACGGAACATATACCAATACAACAGAATGGAGACCGTTTAAAATAGACCTTACATATCCTGTTATTGTAGCTTCAGCGACTGATAATACCGGAAAAACAATAATTAGAAGCGTTGAAAATCCGTTTATAGCGCCGGAGAAAGACGGATCATATACAAAAGAAACAGAGTTCACCGCATGGGGCGATATAGTAGAGCAGAACATCAGTTACATTCAAGTTAAAATTGACGGTAAAAATCCAAGAACAGAAAATATTTCCAACATTTCTTCAACCCCGCCCTCAAGTAATGGTTTTGCCGTATGGAGGACTGTAAGCGGCGACGAGTGGAAAGGAGAACTGCGTTTCCGTATACCTTTCACTAAAGATGAGTTCTTTAATCCGAGCAAGCCGACGTACCTGCAGGATGGATCGCATACTTTTGAGATCAGCTTCTTTGATAAAGCGGAACAATACGCAACCCAAACAATAACTTTCTATATTGACACGATGGGTCCGAACATTGATGTGGTTATACCGGCCGGAAAAGTATATCTGAATAACACATCAACACTTTCACCGGATAAATGGGATGTATTATTAGCAAATAGTATTAAAGATAAGAACGCTAAGCTGATTGGAACTTTTAATGACAGCTATTCACCAATATTTTCCGAAGATAAGAACGAATATTGGTACAGGATTAATGATTCCGGATGGATAAAAACAGCGGTAGATGGTTACACAGACGGCAGTAAATCGGCATCATGGCAGATTCCCATAGGCTTAAATGATCCGGACGGCGTTTACCGTTTATCGTTAAGAGTAAAAGATTCTCTGGGTAATGGTTACGATGATATAAAACAAATTAAACCGGATGATTCAGGCGGTTATATGGATAACCTCGCGTATTTATTGGACAGAAGCGCGCCTAAATTTGGAAATGACGTAAAAATTGAACTGATTGAAAAAGACGGGAAAAAAGGTTTTTCCGTAAAAGGAACTATTACCGATACGTATGAAATAAAAGACTTTATCATAACAAAAGATAATGAATTAGCTAAAACAGGGGAAATTACGAAAGTCGCCGGTAAAGACAGAGAATTTGTATTTAATTATTGGGTTCAAACAGAAGACGTTAATAGTTTTGAATACGGTCCCAATACTATTTCAATAAGCGTAACAGGTTCTTCCGGTCAGTCGGCTATGATGGCGCAGAACTTTATCCTTGACGACAGAGGTCCGGAAATTACATTCAACTCCACCGGCGGAGAAAAAATAAAACTGACTACCGCTCAATTTAACGCGATTGTCGACGCAAAGATAACCGATCCTGCTTGGGTTCCTTTTAAAAAATCCTTATATGATACCAGAATTAAGGACAAATCCGTTTCGGCAAAATTATCGGGAAGATTTACCGACGACTATACTCCGATACCGGCTAAAGCCGGAGACCCGGCTAATTATTTCTGGTACAAAATTGACGGTCCCGGTAATGTAAATAACGGCGCATGGGCATCTATATTAATTACTGCGGCAAGCGAAGAAAGTAAATCAGTTTCGTGGGAAATCCCTATACCGATAGATAAGGAGGATGGTATATACCGTTTGTCAATTGCGGTAAGAGATAGAAACAAAAACGGTTACTATTACAATGGTGCGATTATTAGCCCCACTCCGATACCGGGCGCTGTAAATAATTACGGTTATGAAGGCGAAATGGTGTTTATGCTGGACAGAAGCGCGCCCACGCTTAATATATTGGGAATAACAGAAAACCAAGTTTTTAATCAAAGCGAATCATTTACATTAAGTGGAACAGTTAACAATACTTATGAAGTTCAAAGTTTGACTATGAGTATTAACGGCGAAGATCTCGGAGAACTGCCTTGCACTTGGAGCGGCGCAAAAACATTTACAATAACTGATAAAAATTATTTGGCAGGCGCTCTTAAGAATGGACGCAGTAACGTTGTAATCAGCGTGAGAGGTTCTTCCGACCAGACAGATAGTAAAACATACAACTTTATAGTTGACAAGGAAGGTCCGGAAGTAACAATAAACGGCAGGAGCAAAAAATACGAAGGCTCCAGCGGCGTTCACGCTATTGGAGATACTGCCAATAATACTAACACAAGTCTTAATAACGGTTCGACAAACCCGCGTGATTGGACAGGTAATTTAAAAGCAATATACGATGAAAGATTAAGAGACAACTCGGCAAAAATAACGTTGAACATTTGGGATGAATTCTCCCCCCCCACCACTTACAGTTACAGATTAAATAATGGAGGTTGGGTAAATAATGTTCCTATTACGACTCTGGATATACCATGGTCTGCATCGCCAAATGAAGGTCTTAACGTGCTGTCCATTCGGGTAAGTGACGCAAAGGGAAACCAGACGACTGAGACGGGTATGGTCTTTATGGTAGATAGACGTAAACCTACGCTTGGAATATCAGTTTCTCAACCGGACATAACGTCGGGCGGCGCTTACAGCGGAGGCGGCGTTTACAGTGGAAGTTTCGACTTAAATATTAACGGTGTTATAAAAAATGTTTTCGATGTAACGCATGTAAACTTGATATTTAACGGAACTCAAATTGCCGAAAAAGGAACCGGAGTTAGCGACTATCTGTATTATGATAACGATGACAAAGGATTCCCATTCCAGTTTCAGATAACTACTGATCAACTATCACATGGCTCACAATCAATTATAATAAACGCGATAGGTTCTTCCGGACAATCCGCAATGGAGAATAAAAGCATTGTTATAGATAATAAAGGTCCGGAAATTAAATTTTTAACGACAAATACTCCTATTTACTTATCAGATGCTGAATTCATAGCGTATAATACAGGTGTAAATTTACCCGGATTGGGCGAAAAAAGGGTATTGTTGGGTAATTCAAGCATAAAAGATATCAGCGCCAGGCTTATTGGTAACTTTATAGATGATTTTTCATTCGTTTATGACAAAAAAGGAGATGGCACAGATCAATACGGATATTGGTACAAGATAGACAGTTTCGCAGCAGGAGCTATTTCAACTACCAATTGGCAATGGATGGAATTTGAATTCCCCAGTGAGGATGGAATACCTAAATATGAAAGCACTTCAGCAGGCTGGAATATTCCGATATCTATAGAAACAATGAATGACGGGATTTACCGCATCAGTTTAAGGGTGAAAGATCGCCTGGGTAATGGTTATCCAAAAAGTACAACAGACTTTACTGTTGATGAATTGGAGAGCGGCGGATACGGTTACCAGAATAACATGGCGTTCCTAATAGAACGAAGTATTCCAATAGTTACAGTTGATGAAATCCCGCCATTTATCAATAAAGATCTTGTTGTTAACGGACAAATCACAAATACTACCGCGCCTAAAAAAATAAGTGTTTCAATGGGAGGAGTTACGATTGCGTCGTATGGAAACGGTCCTACGAACAATATTGTGATGACACCTACACCTGGCGTGGATGATAAATCAACAGATTTCAGCTTTAATATACCAACTACCGGTCTTGCGGAGAAATCTTATTCTATTATGATCACTGTTACAGGCTCTTCAGATCAAACAGCGCAGGAAGTTCGCAACTTTACATTTGATAAAACCGCGCCTTCGCTTAAGTTTAATTCCCCAACGGCTGGTACAGAAAAACAATCTGGTGATTTAAGTAATAACGGCAAATATTCAATTTGGTGGTCAGGCTCATGGGTAACAGCAATGGTATCAGTTGGCGGCACAGCGGACGATAAGAACGGAGTAGATAAGATTTACTACCACATAGGTAAATTAGAAGAAGACAATCTTAGTTTAGCCGGCAAGGAAGCGATTTATAACAATCCTGCGAATTGGGAAGATACCCAACTTGATACCGGAACACCGGTTAATACTTACTGGAAAGGCGGTGTGTATTACTGGACTTATTCAGATGATTTTAATAAATACAATGAAAGTTCATATTCAGTATATGTAGAAAGAGAAGTAGACTCAACTCAAACTCATACCAAAAATACATTCTATCTGCCGTTTTATGTGAAGGCTGTAGATCGCGCGGGGAATATAAATGTTGTTCATTACAAATTATACGTTGATCCGGACAGAGATATTCCCATGGCGTCTATTGCATCGCCGTTGACCGGCGTGCATGTTGGCGGCTCTGTCCGAATAACCGGTACGGCAAATGACAATAACTGGGTTCACAGCGTGGATATAAGGATATGGGACGATATTAGAAAAAATTATTATAAAAACGATGCGGACAGTTGGGTTGAAAGTGCGGAAGAAGGATGGGTAAAAGCAAAAATAGTAGGCAATACCGACACAGTTGTGAGTTGGTATTACAATATAAACGAAGACGATAAACTCAACCCGGATCCCGGTTCCCCTTGGCGCCCTGTAGTTGTTCAAGTTCGTGCGTGGGACACCAAGGACGCGTTACATCAAATACCAGCTCTGGTAAGCGGTCCGTCTGTAGCATTTCTTTACTATTTTGACAGTTCAGTTCCGACAATAACCGATCTAAAAATTACAAAAGGCGATCAGATAAGAGATTATACAGACGGTATTCGTGTATCAGGTAGTTTTAAATTCAGCGCTGTGATAAAGGATGACGGGGGAATTTCTTCCATTAAGGCAAAGATAACAGGTAATGCATCATCTACGGAAATTTATAAAGATGGTACGATAATTCCGTTAAGCGGTTGGAGTGTAACTATTCCAACTACTGTTAATCAGTCTGCATGGGAAAGCGGTTGGCGCTACTATATAATTAGTACTGGAACTATGACTCAAAATGACTGGGGTAGTATTGACGTTGATTATAAACCGTCTAAAACCTACGAAAAAGGAACAATGATAATGTACAAAGGCGGTGGGACAAACAATGGTGCAACGGCAATGAAAGCTGAGGGAACCAGAGCAAATAGTTCAAGTGATCAAAACGATCCAAATACTGTTAACTGGAATTCTCAATACTTTAAATATACCGTTGAATATACGGTTGATTCCACTACTATTGCAAATCTGGGATACGGAAAAACCGGAATCTTTACCATTGAACTTGATGTATACGATAACAACAAGCCTCCGTACAACATAAGGGGAACATACAACCTTGGTGTGGATAACTATTATCCCAAAACGGAGATAACTACCCAATACAACGCGTCTACAAAAAATTTCACTGTAATGGGAACAGCCAAAGATCGCGATGATTCCGGCACTGCTATATTGGGTCTTGAAAGACTGCTTGTGTATTTTGAAAAAGGCGGTGTGTATTATAATCATCGCGGAGTAAGCCCCGGTTCTATTGATAAATCCCCGTATAACACAATCAACTGGGGAGAAGGCGCGGGGAAGATTCCTGCTATGGTAAAATATGCCAACGTACGTGATTACCACGTTTACAGTGAGACTAGCGACGATCCTGCGGGTTTAGGACCAAATGAAGCAACCTTTAATAACTTCCCAATGCTTGTACTAAGGAATAAGGGAGGCAATATCGGAGATGTTTGGGAATCGCCGCATGCTATGGTTATAGACCGTCAGGAATTAGGCGAGGCAGTTGACACAGATGAAGACGGAACATTCGGGGAAATGTGGAACGGGCAGGTTGATAAAATATGGCAGGCATTCCTGAATACTGAACTTTTACCCGAAGGACCCATAACCGTACACTACATTGTAATGGATCAGGCGGGGAACGCGACCCACTACAAAGACGATATTTATATCGGGAACAACAGACCTCTTATAAGAGAAATCAATCTTGGAACCGATTTTAACGGAGACGGTAATGTAACCAACTGGACAAACGCGAGTAACCCCGGCGAATATTTGATAAATTCTATTTCCATAGGCAACACCAATAATACTGAACAAACAACGAATTTCAGGGTACGTAACAACCGCTTCGGTCTGAAACTTGACGCGCTCTACGGCAATACACAAAAACATTATAAAGTTTCCTATGTTACCAGAGGAACTCTTGTACCATCTACGGCAATGGTGAGAGGAAAGGTATATACAATCGCCACCCCCGCTGAAACAACTACTGCAAGTTTGGGCTCTGTCGGAGGAGGAAATACCGAATGGAAAAAATACGGCGCGATAAACGGTAATTCAGGCACTACTTTTGTCGCATCAGGTCCGGCAAGGCTTAAAAACGAAGACGGCGACACAACTACAGGCTATGCATGGCAATATACGGACTATACCGATGCCAAAACGTTTAAGACCGGCAGTTTTAGAACCAATATTATTATTGGTACTAACGACAAGGATGCTGATGGTAAAGAGAGGTATAGCGATACAGTTGATATCGAACCTTTTACAGACTTTAGTCATGCGCAAATGGCGGATACAACCGGTAAAACATATGACGCCGCCGGTAATATGAATTTACTGCACGATAAACGCTTTATTATTAAGGTATACGACTCTACGGTTTCAGGCGGCGGTGAAGATCAACAGCTTGCCCATGTCGCTCTTATCAACCTGGACTTTGATAATACTGACGGACAAGCGCCGTTGGTAACAATCAAACCGTTATATTGGAACAAGGCGGACGACAATTCTCTGTACGAAAACAGCAGGGCAAACGGTCACATCGAATTACCGATTGATTTACCCGCGTCATTTAACGGGTCAAGCGGTATTAACGACAGAGACCCCAAAGTTTCAGGAAAAGTCAGCTTCCGCGGTACCGCTTATGACAATATTCTCATAAATAAAATTTATTTTAGAATAGACAAGCATAGTGCTGCTAATTACGGAGTTACAGGCGCAACTGTAGCAAGCGGTACTTATTATCCTGCCGCTTCGTTCAGCGGTAGTACCTTGACCGGAGACATTACCCACTTTACCGGTAATGGTTGGCAGTTTAAAGTTTTAAATCAAACTCTGGATCAGAACGGACATTCTATTGAATGGCAACTGGATTATGACAGCAGTTCTTGTACTAATGTAGTAGATGCAGATGTTACACTTTCCGTTGTCGCGCAGGATTCCAGAACACTGGCACCGGGCGCAAATACCTCCGCTGTGCAAGATTACAAGTTTGATGTTGTCCCCTATATAACAAAGGTAGTAACAGGATTATCCGGCGCTTATAGAACTGAACCTTCAGCGTTTAACCGCTCCGCTTTGGGAAGATACCCGGTACGAGTCGGCGAAACAATAACAATCCAGGGCTTCAACCTTGTTCCGGCTACAGGCTTGCTTGGCGGGACGCAGGTGTCGGTAGGAGCTACTACTAATATTACTACTACGAATACTAATGGTAGTATAATAGCAAGAAATACTACTTCTGATGATTCAATCGGACCTAATGACATTAATGTTACCATTGGCACCAACATCAATTCAGGCGCTCTGTCAGTGAGAGTAGGACCCTCAATTTCATCTATCAACAACAATAATTTGGACGTGGAATACAACAAGGAGCCAAACGGAGTAAATAACAACATCCTTAACGACGACCGTTACCTGTATGTGTGGAACAACGGATATTTAATGAATCATTACCCGCTCTTAGTAAAAAATCCGTTCTTCCGTATGGGCGCTGACGGTCAACGCTACATGACTTATGGTTCTTTTGATACCCAAGGACGTTGGAGAGTTTTGGTGAATAACACATACCAGGGTACTACTACTCAAGGAACACCAGCTATGGCATCTATTGAAAGGAATGGCAACAGGTTCCTCAATTTGACAATTGCGGTAGATCCTGCTGGACAATGGTACGCAGGTTCTTCCAATCAGACCAACACCGGCACCGTCAACAATGTGGATCAAAATATTAGCTTTACTTTATTTGCCAGAACCGCGGCTGCGGAACAGAGCCACAGTGATTTCGGAGTCAACAAACGCCGTATATTAAGCATGAATAATGACGGCGCCGTTAACGAAAACCGCGTTAAAATCCCGCGCATTGCCGTTACAAATACGGATACCATCAAATTTGCCACTACCGCTAATAATACAGAGTACATTTATAACCTTAACGCTCATGGGCTTACAGCCGGAACAGCCGCGGCAAACTCCGTTCTTGTTGGCGATACCAGGTATTATGTAACAAAGACAACTACAAACAGTTTCGCTCTTAACACAGCGACTACGGCTAACGGAGTCGGACAGGATGCGGGGAATGGTACAATAACAGTTGTTCCTTATAGTTTTACAACAGCAGTAGTAAACGCTGCAAATCATGCTATTAACGGAACTAATCGTAATTCCCGGTCATATAGATATAACGGACATAATCTGCAGGTAGGTGATCAGGTTCGTATTGTCCGAAGTAATGGAACTGTCGAAACAGTAAACCCATATTATGTGGTATGGGTAGGAGGTACAAATGAAGTGGTATTTGGAAGGGTTACAGCGGCTAATGTAGCTAGCGCTACTAACGACTTATACTCTCAAGATGATGCTGTACTTGTTTATTGTATTACCCGGAATGGCGGGACAAGCCAAACCAAAGCTGCTACTCGCGCTCAAGCGCGTTATTATACGCTTGCCAATCATGGTTTCACTGTAGGCAATAACATTACTGTTAATAGCACAACATATAATGTGGCGTGGATAGGCGGGAATGATTTTTGGCTTGCCAATACTGCCGGCGTAGTTCAGAATTTAGCGGCGGGAAACATTGCATGGACGCTTACTCCAACTACATATAAATTAGCCAGAGTATTTATGAGCTACTATGATGGTAATTCAAGCGACAATCCTGTGGTATTCCGCTATGGGCTCGTTAAAGATAATGACGTTTTTGACGGCGATCTGGGATATGCTTACAATGCTGCTCGTAATCAAACTGACGGCGGTACCAGTAAATGGGGTTCATACCCTGCCAATAACGTGGAAGATTACAGGCAGATAGTAGCAAGCAATTCCACGACACACCGGGGCAGCGAGTATACAGCGATCGGCGGTCTTTCCAACGGTCGTCCTGTTATAGCATGGTATGACATTTATAACGGAAGGCTTGTCTTCTCTTACGGCAATGCGGTAGGAGATAATGAAAATTATTCCCGTACAACTACCATTGAATGGCAGGATAGAGCAAGAATAGTCGACACATTCAAAGGTTCTCATGTTGATCTTGCAGTTGACAGCGGAGATAATGTCCATCTTGCCTATTACGATGTAGGAAACGGAGGGCTGTATTACGCTTATATACCTAATAGTGGGGGAACTCCAAACACAGGCGCAATCCAAAAAGTACGGGTAGATACCTATCTTGCGGTAGGTACAAAAATAATGCTCAACATCAGGCGTGAAACAATTAATGGAACTACACGCGACGTGCCGTATATTTCCTACTACCACAGCTCATTCAGCGACACCAAAAACGCTATCAGGGTTGCTTGGCGGAAGGATTTCACGCCGGATCCTGTTGGCGGAGGAATACGCCACGGAACAAATCCGGATAACAGCTTCACAGGCGCGTGGGAAGTAATGACTATCCCTGCAAGAGAAGCGCCGTTAACAGGAGAGTTTATTTGCAACGGTGTTCCAGCTACTCAAGGAGGCTGGGCTGATCCTAACCTGACAGGTGGTTATACCGGAAACGGACTTACCGCATTAACCCGCGGTACTGTAGACATTAGTAAGTCTATAGTGGTAGGTTACATGACCAGTAACTATTACGAAGGATCAATGCTTAAAGGCAATACATCAGAGTAATAGAGCAGAGCATACAACCCCGGGGCTGTTTATGACAGCCTTGGGGTTTTTCTTTTGGAATGGGAAAAGAACGGGTTCCGTTCTTATGATATTTTGTTATTTACACAAAAAACCTGATAGGCTCAATTTTACAAATTATTTATTTCTTCAAGACTCAACCCGGTAGATTTAGCAATCACATCTACCGGTAAATTCAACGATTTCATATTACGCGCTATATCAATTCGCCCTTGCAAAATGCCATCTGCAATTCCATCTTTACGTCCCTCGGCAATTCCTTCGCGCTTGGTCTCATAAATAAGGCTTTGGCGGTCAAGTTCATATTTGAGTTTGCTTTCACGATACGCCCATTCTCTGTCGCTGCGGGTTATTCTCATTAACGCTTTTGTCGCCATCATTATTCCCTCTTCAAACTTAATTATCTCATTTATTATATCACGGTATTTTATGTCGGTCAAATATTCAAAGTACAGCGCCCACCTTTCCTGTACGCTTAATTCAATAACTGGTTTTTCTATAATTTTGTCCAGCTTGGTAAGCTCTACGGTTATAATTTGTGTTTTGCCGTTTAATGCGATTTTTCTAATCTTGTCATAGTACTCATAACAATGATAAAACTCATTGTCGGGGAAAAACGACTGCTTTGCTAAAATAGCAATTTGGTATGTTTTCTTGAGATTCTGGTAGCCCTTTTCCCCTCTAATCTGCTGGCTTGTAAAAAGCCTTCCAACATGGTACTCAAGCCGATTCGATTCGTAAAAACTCGGATTAAAACACATTTCAACATTAATCCGTTCCCCGTTTTTAATCCTGCAATTAATATCAAAGCGGATTTTTCTGTCTTTGATATCCGTTATCGCAGGTTCATTTTCCACGATTCGTAACGTTGAGATTTCCTGTCCCAGCATAGCCGATACCAGTTTTGATAACGCCGTCCTTGATTCCGGGCTTTCCGCGGTAAAGACCGCCTTAAAAACTTCGTCATAGCGGATATCGATAGGGTTATCCTGGGGACCAAGCTGTACAACTTGTTTTTTTGTTTGAAGCAAAGAATTTTGTTTTTTCATATCAACCTCTTTTAAAAATTATTTACCTATATATGGGTTGAAGTTGGCGTTTTGCTTGACTGAATTTGAAAAATTTTTAGGATTTTTTACCACGAACCAACACGAACGGCGACAAGATATGTACTAAAAGTTCGTGATTTTCGTGTGGTTCGTGGTAGAATTCTTAGTGATTTTTTTGTAAATATTTTTTTGAATATACTCTATTTGCGGAATAACCTAAAATGATATATAATTATTTAAATATGCGAAGAATCCTTGTAATAATTATTACTTGTTTTGCTTTTTTTTCCTGTTCAAAAGTTCCAAATGTTTGGTATGTACAGCCTGAATTTGAAAAGACGTGGACCGGTATTATTCCCAACGCGCCTAAACCGGCTATGGATATTATTGTTTGGGAAAGCGAGGAATTACCTCCGGGACCGGGGATCTATATTGCCTCAAAACTGCGGCAGAACCAACAGAAGGTAAATGTTTATTACCGCCTGTCCTATGATCTGGAGTATCAGGAAGCTTTAGTCCTGGCTTTTGACCCTTGGATGATATTTCATAAATACAAGAATCCGGAATTGACAGTAGAGCGGGCTTATTCTAATTCAAGAGGAAATGGAATTCTCCTTATTCCCGGTAAAAATAAAGAATATGTAAACGCGTGGGTTGCAAGATTGATACAAGAGAGTCCGGGACAATTCCCTTTAGATGAAAAAACATGGAAGGAACAACAAGATATTCTGTTTTCAGGAAACCGTTTCCCGAATGGGGCTAATACTTATACCTTGAATGACGTTCTTTTCAGGCTAATGGGAAGTGAAAATGCGTGGCTTTACGCTCCCATAAGCGTTATACGCCGATACCGTGACGCAAGAAAAGCGATACTTGAGGCAGTCCCTTTCCCCGAAGTTACAGCCGACAGTCAATACAGTCTTCAGGCAAAATTGCTTTGGGCGCTTCCTCTCGGTACGGAAAAGCAAAAAAAGAAATTCTCTGCGATAATTAATTGGCTTAAAGCTCCAGAAACCCAAACCATTATTGCCGATGCGCTTGGATGGATACCCGCAGACCCATACGGCAAACCTTATGATCCAATGTGTTATTCCTCACAGCGTAACTGGCTGACCGCTTCATATATTTATGACGTGAACGAGTAGCGCGGACACTCCGGCAAGCTCAGTGTCCGGAAACCATTCGCTCCCTTCGGTCGCTGAGCCAGTCGAAGCGATCGAAGGGAGCGCTCAGCGTTCAGTCTTTTTTTCAAAGTGGGAAAATTGAAGCGTAAAGCTCGCCCTTCCTTGTGATACGCTGCGAAGGTTTGTCATAAACCCGAACATCTTTTCCATTGGAGCCTGCGCTTTTATTTCGTCAATATCGGATTTTGAATTCATGCTGATTATCTGCCCGCCTCTTTGCGTGACAAGACTCATTACCTCGCCGACAAAATCATGGGGAGTGTTTAAATCTACCGCCATTATCGGCTCAAGAAGGATGGGAGCGGCGTTTCTGCACGCTTCGTCAAAAGCCATGCTGGCGCAGGCTTCAAACGCGAAGGCGGTGCTTGTCTGCTCCGAATACTGAATGTTTGTAACTGTCGCGGTTATATCGATACATGGGTATCCCATTACAATGCCTGAAGAAAACGCTCCGTTAATTCCGCTCTCAATTGCGTCGGTAATTTCCTGCGGGACTTCGCTTCTGCCGGAAGTTCTTGCCGCATAGACATATTTATTGCCGCTGCCTCTTTGCGCGGGTTCTACGCGCAGGGTAACGCCCGCTGTATTTTCTTTTCCGGCGACAACTTTGGAAAAACTTTCGCTGTGTTCCTTTACCGCGCTGATTGATTCGCGGTAAGTAACCTGCGGGTTGCCTACTTTCGCTCCAAGTTTATACTCTCTTAGTATGCGTGTAACAAGAACGTCAAGGTGTAACTCTCCCATACCGGAAATTATAAGCTGACCTGTTTCCTCGTTTTCTCTTGTGGTAAAAGTGGGGTCTTCTTTGGAAAGAATGGCAAGTATATCTTTTAATTTGTCTTGGTCGGAAATTGTTTTTGGCTCTATGGAAATTGAAATTACAGGTTCAGGGAACTGCATTTTTTCAAGCACTACAGGTAAGCCTTCACTGCCTATTGTGTCGCCTGTCTGCGCCAGCTTCATTCCTATAATTACGCCGATGTCTCCCGCGTTAAGGCTGTCTATCGGATCAGATTTATTGGAGTGCATTCTTAAAATTCTGTTCGCTCGCTCTCGTTTCTTTTTGCCTACATTGTAAACAGCGCTGCCGGACTTAAAAGAACCTGAGTAAACCCTTACATAGCAAAGACTTCCCGCCTCGCGGTCATTTTGAATCTTAAAAACAAGTCCAAGCGGCTGTCCTTTAGGGTCGCATGGAATACTGACATCTTCCTCTTTTTTTAAATTGTGTCCAATCTCGGGCGCACATTCATCCGGCGCGGGAAGGTAATCGACAATCGCGTCGATTATCGGCTGAACGCCCAAATTGCGCCGCGACGCGCCCGCAAACATCGGAAGTATGTCGCGTTTAATGACTGCCTTGCGGATTACGCTCTTTATCAAAGAAACGTCTATTTCCTCACCCGCAAGATATTTTTCCGTTATCGCGTCGGAAAAACCGGAAAGCGTATCTATCAATTTTTCCCGCCATTGTTTTGCCGCTTCTTCACGCTGGGGCGCAATGGGCGAAAAAGCCATATCCTCGCCGTTGTTATCCCAGCGAATTTCCTTCATTTCTATTAAATCTATAACGCCTTCAAAAGAGCTTTCTTTCCCGATTGGAATTTGCAGGGGCAGGGTATTGATTTTTAATTTGTTTTTTACGTCTTCTACGGCATTGAAAAAATCCGCTCCCGCGCGATCCATCTTATTAACATAACCCACACATGGAACATGGTACCTGCTCGCCTGCCGCCAGACAGTTTCAGTCTGAGGCTCTACGCCGTGAACGGCGTCAAAAATAGCGATAGCTCCGTCCAGAACGCGGAGGGAACGCTCAACCTCGGCGGTAAAATCGACATGCCCGGGAGTATCAATAATATTGATTTGATGATCTTTCCAGTAGGTGGTAGTAGCCGCGCTTTGAATCGTTATACCGCGTTCCTGTTCCTGTTCCATCCAGTCCATGATAGCCTCGCCGTCGTCAACCTCGCCGATACGGTGGCTTTTTCCGGTATAAAAGAGAATCCTTTCCGTGGTAGTCGTTTTACCGGCATCAATGTGCGCCATTATGCCGATGTTTCGCATTGTTGAAAGCATAGGTCATTTTAGACAAGAAATAAAATTTATTCAACTTAATTAAGAGAATCTTTAAAATATCAATTTTGAGGTTCTTAAGGATGGTTGCTTTATATTATTCAATAATGTAAAATAAAGAAGATATGAGTAAAGGTTTATCTTATGTTCTTGTAACGCCGTACACCGTTGCAAAAAGCAGAACAGGCGGCGTTCTTTCGCGGCTTTTAATGCGTACAGATTTGGAATTAGCGGGCGCGCAGATATTCGCGCCGGATCAGGATTTTGCGGAAAGTTACGCTCTATCCCTTAGAGCGAGGGCTCCTCAGAACCAGCTTGTTCTTTTAGCTGATTATGTAAAAAACTATTTTGGTCCTTCCGGCGGAAGACCGCACAGGACGCTTTTATTGTTGTTTAAGGGAGAAAACCCCTGCGAAAAACTTTTAAATACTTGCGGACATTTATACACCCAGCATGTGGAAGTTGACGCTCTTGCCGGTGAAACAATCCGCGATACATATTCAGATCTTATATTTTCCGCCGAAAATTCGCAAGAGGTTAGATACTTTGAGCCTGCCGTTCTTACTCCAAGATCGCAGGAAGAGGCAAACTACGATCTTAAAATGTTCGCTAATTTTCTTGAAGGAAAGGAAAACATTGTTCAAAACGTCAAACACCCCGATCCTTCAAAGATAGAAAGAACGCTGGTAATAATTAAACCCGATAACTGGAAACATAATTCATCCCGTCCCGGCGCGATTATCGACATGTTTTCCCGTACAGGTCTTCGCATAATCGGAATAAAAGTTCATCGTTTTTCACTTTCGCAAGCGCTTGATTTTTACGGTCCTGTTGAGGACGTACTTAAGGAGAAATTGGCTCCCGGTTTCAGCAAAAAAGCGGTTGAGCTACTAGAAAATGAATTCAGTTTTAAAATCAGCGATGAATTATCGAGGCTTTTAGGAAGCAAATTCGGCGAAGAATGTGCAAGGGATCAATTTCATAGTATTGTAGAGTTTATGTCGGGCAGGCGTCCAAACGAGGCTTCAAAAGAAGACATGGACAAACCCGGCGACGTTAAATGCATGATACTTGTTTACGAAGGCGAGAACGCGGTTAAAAAAATACGCGACGTTTTAGGACCGACAGACCCGCTAAAAGCCCCCGACGGCACGGTACGCCGAGAATTTGGAAGCAATGTCATGATAAACACCGCCCATGCCTCCGATTCGCCGGAAAGCTATGAAAGAGAGCAGAAGATAGTAAGGATAAATCATAATTCAGTAGCCGCAATAATCAAAGAAAACATCAAATAGATAGCAAAGCGGGACGCTGAGCCTGTCGAAGCGTGGTCGCTGAGTCTGTCGAAACGCGGACGCTGAGCCTGTCGAAGCGCGGTCGCTGAGCCTGTCGAAGCGCCCGCATTAGCGATTCCAATTATTGACACTGTATTGAATGAATTGCTATATTTTAAGAGATGAGGGGCCCCTTCGTCTATCGGTTAGGACATGAGATTCTCAATCTTAAAAGAGGAGTTCGATTCTCCTAGGGGCTAGAAAAGAGAATTTGTAAATCCTTATGTCATAAGGGTTTACATGCAACGCTACCAAAATTAGGAGCATATTTTCTTCAAGTGTCAGTTAAATGTCAGTTGGCATTTAACGCAAAGGGGAAAACATGAGCCGATTTAATCTTTACAAACGGCAAAACGGCGTTTTTTACGCTGAAATTTTCCATCAGGGCGAAATTATCTACAGATCAACACGGGTAAAAAACAGAAACCAAGCTGCTGTTATAGCCGCAAAATGGATTGCCGAAGGCATACCTTACGCGCAAGGCAAAGAAAAGTCATTGTCTGCAATATCGGACTATAAATCGGTATTAAGATTTACCCAGACAGGCGACATAAGCCAAGGGCAGGCTTTAGAGATTGTAAGGGCATTACAACAGCGAGGACTTGTCAGAATCGGAATAAGCCAAGCAGAGCAGGGCGATAAAAACCTTATAGATTTCTTGCTTGAATATTGGGACTATGATTCCAAGGCTTTAAAATCCAAAAGAGCGCACGGTAAGCAAGTTTTAAAAGAAACTTGCTATACGGCAAAAAACGTAATATTGAATAAATGGAAGCCGTATTTTGGAGACGTAAAACTTGGGGATATTACAAGAGACGATCTTGAAAATTTCGGGTTACATCTGAAAGAAAAAGGGCTTGCGGGTAAGACCGTCAACGGGGCTTTATTCTATGGCAAAATAGCCATTAAATGGGCTTACAACGAAAAATTCATGTCTGAGAATATAACAATGGGATTATCAGGTTTCAAAGGCGGCGAAGTAAAAAGAAACATACCAACGGATCAAGAGATGTCTTTGCTTGCAAATTACAAACACTGGCGAAGCCGAAGAGGATACGCCGCTTTTATGCTGGCGAGTACAAGCGCGTTGAGAAATTCAGAAATTCGCGCATTGCGTCGGCAAGATATAGCTGAAAATATCTTACACATAAGGCATGGACACAATGAAAGAGACGGTTTAAAAACAACGAAAAACGGAGAGGAGCGGATTGTCTATATACTGCCGGAAGTAAGGGCTTTATTGTTTGAACTACTGAAAGAGAATCCCTATAATGAAAACGAAGACCAGTTTATTTTTTATAACGATTTACATTCTGATAAACCATGCGATATTTGCTTATTTCCGGAAAACCTAAAAATTGCTATGAAAAACGCAGGTATTGAATTGGCAGGCAGAAAAATAGACTTTCATAGTCTAAGGCATTACAGCGTAAAAAAGACCGTAGACGCAAAAGACCTTCGTTCAGCGGCTAAAGTTGCAGGACATAAGACTTTATCGCAGACACAGCATTATGCAGACCATTTAGATGAAAAAGAGATGTTAGAGATGGGTAAACAGGCGGAGAATATATTCCAGTTTAGGAGAGGGGCTTGATAAGTTTACCTCTTTTAAAACATCTCGAATTCGAGGGGTTTAGAAAACAAGGTGGATAGAAAAAGAATGAAAAATACTTTATTTTCAACTGCGCTGTCGGCTTGATTTCCCCTTAATTTCATGTTATTTTATATATATGGACGGCGAGCTTGAAATTATTTTCAAACAGTCGGCTTTCAGACATGGTGTTACTGAAGCCGATATTCGCTGGGCGTTCAATACAGTTGAATTAGATGAACTTATTGACGGTTTTGATAACAAATACCGTTTGCTTGGATTTA
>Ga0268262_10001392_pt1 | contig 29922 bp, 28 predicted proteins | sample TergutNc150P3_FD_190354 | JGI IMG/M metagenome (GOLD analysis project Ga0268262, IMG submission 190354) | Nasutitermes corniger P3 segment gut microbial community from laboratory colony in Florida, USA - Nc150 P3 (SPAdes) (version 2) | ecosystem: Host-associated > Arthropoda: Insects >... | reverse complement strand
GTATTTTTCTATGTCGAAGGTTATTATAACCGCGAACGGATTCATTCGGTACTTGACTATCTTGCGCCTAATGAATATTATTCAAGTAAAGTTGCTTAACTTTGTTTACTGCTTGGGGTAAAGTCCAGTAGTGTTAGGCCATCCTCCAGCGTGATAGCAGATATTATCTTCTATAAACCACATCTGATGAGCAAACACATTCGCTCTACCATTAATAGGATTTTTCCATATCCATACATGTTCAAAGTCGTATACCCTGCCACTCTTCATATCAATTAAAGCGCCCCTTAAATCTCTGGTTTCTTTTGTACCGACTACTATTTTTCCATCATCTCCGGTAGTTACTTCATAAATCCCATTGTAACCGACAAGAATGCGAGTGTTATCTATCTTGTCCATGCCTGCAATTTCCAGCATATACTGTTTGCCTGAAGAATCGGAAAACACGACAGGGGAGTTATTTCCATTTTCATCTATATGGGAAAGTGTTAAAATATCTCCATTTCCGTCTACTCCAATCGCCCGCCCAATGCTATTTCCCGTTACCGTAACATTTCCCGCATACAGAGATTTTATACCCTTGGTTTTTACGGTCAGAGATGTAATTGCGCCTATGCCGCCGCCGGATTTACTGCTGTCATCTTTAAGTTCATCCTTGCTATCGCCATCGTTACAGCTAACTACCGCAAAAATCAGCATAACCCCAACCAATAGAATCATTATTCCTAAAAGCCTTTTCTTTAACATACAAAATCCCCTTATGTTTGTTTTTTGTTAAATTTTATTCTTTAAATAATAAAAAAGAACCTGTGTAAAATACCTGTTTTTGCACAGGTATGCTGTTTTGTATATATTTCACTGTTATTTTCATTGGTTGAGTTTATCCCGTATCTTTGCTATAATAAAAAACAAAAGGAGCAAACATGGAAGCTTTAAAGAAAAATCCCGCGTGGAAAGGCAGGAAAGGTCCTGTAGTATTGGTAATTATGGACGGCGTAGGTTACGGAAAATATAAAGAGGGCGACGCTGTCGCTGATTCAAAAATGTATCACCTTAACGATATAAAAAGTAAAAGCCCCAACACAAAACTTAAAGCGCACGGAAAAGCCGTAGGGCTTCCCTCCGACGAAGATATGGGTAACAGCGAAGTCGGTCACAACGCGATGGGCTGCGGTCGGGTCTTTAATCAAGGCGCGGCGCTCGTTTCCAACTCTATCCATACCGGCGCTATGTTTGAAGGCGCGGCTTGGAAAGAAGTTATCGCCAATGTAAAAAACGGCAAGCCTGTCGCCGGACGAGAGCCTACTCTTCACTTCCTCGGGCTGTTCTCGGACGGCAATGTCCACAGCCACATGGATCACCTAAAGGCGATGATTGTTCAAGCCAAGAAAGAAGGCGTTAAACGCTTGCGAGTTCACGTTCTTTTTGACGGACGCGACGTAGGCGAGACAAGCGCCCTTGAATATGTCGATCCTTTCGAGGCGTTCTTAAAAGATTTAAACAAAGACGGCTTTGACGCGAAAATCGGCTCCGGCGGCGGACGTATGTGGATTACGATGGATCGTTACGGCGCAGACTGGGAAATGGTACACCGAGGCTGGCAGACCCATGTGTTTGGAAAAGCCCGCCAGTTTGCCACAACACGGGAAGCGGTCGAAACCTACCGCAAGGAAATCCCCGACATTATCGATCAGGACTTAAAAGAATTTGTTATAGCCGAAAACGGCAAGCCCATAGGCACTATCGAGGACGGAGACTCTCTTATTTACTTTAATTTCCGTGGAGACCGCGCGCTGGAAATCACAGCCGCTTTTGAAGATGATAACTTTACTCATTTCGACCGAGAGCGCCGCCCCAAGATATGCTATTCGGGAATGATGGAATACGACGGCGACCTGCACGTTCCAAAACGATACCTTGTCAGTCCTCCCTCGATTGATCGCACAATGGGCGAATACCTTGCGGCAAGCGGCGTGCGGACGCTCGCCATTTCCGAGACGCAAAAGTACGGGCACGTTACATACTTTTTCAACGGAAACCGCACAGGCAAGTTCGATGAAAAACTTGAAGACTATGTTGAAATAAAAAGCGACGTTCTTCCCTTTGAACAGCGTCCGTGGATGAAGTGCGCGGAAATTACCGATCATGTCATGGCAGCCGTAACCTCCGGCAAGTATGATTTTATCAGACTGAACTATCCCAACGGCGACATGGTGGGACACACCGGAGTTTATCAGGCGGTTGTATGTTCAATGGAAGCGATGGATCTTCAGCTTGGCAGACTTTTAAAAGTTATTGATGAAGCGGGCGCGGTAATGGTGATCACAGCCGACCACGGCAACAGCGACGATATGTTCGAGCATGACAAGAAGACCGGCAATGTTTCCCTGAAAGCTGACGGCACGCCGAAATCGAAAACAAGCCACAGTCTTAATCCCGTTCCCTGCATTATCTATGATCCTGAATGTAAGGGCGAGTATCAGCGTGATCCGAAGGACGGCAGTCTTAACGAAGGCTTAGGGATTAGCTCCATCGCCGCGACCTGCATGCAGTTACTGGGATTTATTCCGCCTGATGATTATGATAAGTCTGTGTTGAAGATGTAACGCAAGCGGTATTTTTGAATATACGAAACATCTAAAAACTTCAGTTTTTAGATGTTTCGTAACCTTTGAAGAAAATCGCACTACAATAATTTTTTTATAACTACAATAAATCAGCGATTTTCTTCGTGGAACATCTGAAAACCCAACCGGGGTTTTTAGATGTTCCATACATTGACAAAAGCTCTTTGATTTGTTATTGTATCAATCTGTATAATAGATTCCCCTGTCGGGCAATAGCGCAGTTGGTTTAGCGTACAAGTCTGGGGGACTTGGGGTCCCCGGTTCAAATCCGGGTTGCCCGACAGGGGAATTTTAATCTGGAGATATACAAGAAAGACAATCAAGTATACTAAGCGCCCTGCCTTTGGCAGCCAGATTTTTGTTATAGATGGACAGGTATAAAATGGGAAGAAATTCCAACTAACGAATCAGCCCCTTATATGGCGGCATTAGCGGACATAACAAGAAATGCTCCATCTAAGGCATTTTCAACTATATTTGCTTCTAAATTATTAACACTAGATGCGGCAATAAAAAGTCTTGAAAGCGAAATTTTAAGATTAAGAGATTTTACTAATCCAGATAAATATATAGAACTTAACGGAAAAACAGGAATTTTTAAAAGTAGTGAATATAATCCTGATATTCCAGACGGTCAGCGTGAAGGGTTTATGTTAGATTCAAACGGTGAAGCTGAATTTAATAATTTAAAACTTCGCGGAAATTTAGACGCTAGAATATCCTTTTCGGAGGGGAATATTTTACCAATATACGGAGCAGTTAGAGCATATGCTTATTTCGAGGTAGACGGAAATGATGTATTTGTTAATTACAAATCTGGTAATATTAGTGATATTGTATATATTTCTCCCGGAACCTATTCAATAAGAATTAACGATACAATAACATGGGGTACTGTTATTGGTGAAGCCACAAATAATTATGGCGGATATTTTAAAATAACACGCGATAGAACAACATTTGATTCTACGGGTTCCAGTACAGTTATAAATATAAGAGATCAAGATAATAATTCAATAGTTAATCTTGGTGGTTATGTATATGGAGAAGTATTATTTGTATTAATAGGTTAATATTCATTGGCGTATATAGCCATTAATTCAATATTATTAATCCCTATTGTTATTCTGCTAGTTGGTTTAATATAATAAGATCCGTCTGAAAGAATCAGTTGCGGTCTTTCTACTTTATAGACATTTCCTATTAATTTCCATGTAATAAAACCAAATCCATTTTTTCCCATAGGATTGTCAAAATTCATCCATTTTATTGGGAATAAAATATCTCCTTCTGCATATAAATTATCATCTGTAGGCACTTCACCTTTTGTGTTTCCGTTACCATTATAAATTACTCTATAAAGTTTTTGAGAAAATTTAGCATAAAGGGTTATATTTTCTTGGTATGTAATTTGTCCGCTTAAAGGTTTTTCAAAATCAAAGGGGGAATTAAAATCTTCGTCTAAAAACCAGCCTCTGAATGAGTAGCCTTCTTTTTCAGCTTCAATTGAATCAAGTTTTGAATCGTAAGGGGTTGTTTTGTTTGAAATACTATTCCCGCCATCGGTACTAAAGATTATAGTAACGTTTTTTGGCGGTTCTTTATATGTGCTATTATTTCCGTCTTCTGTATCTTCTTTACAATTACTCATAGATATTATTGATAATATTAGGATTGGAAACAATATTTTCTTCATATACACTCCTTTAATGCGTTTCATTTGTACAAAGATTGATTATTTTACAAATACGATTGTCAATTTGATATAACATACGGTATTTGTCTTCCCTTGACTTAACGTCAACGCTCCACGTTTCACTGCTTGTTAATTTATGCGGTGTTTTTCGTTCAAACGCTTCTTTATTGCTAAACGCTTTAAGCGTCATTAAAATATTTCCTTCATAACCTCTTGGGATATTCATAGTGCATTTTTCAAGGCATATAGGACGGGGGAATGGAGAGTATGTAGCAATAGACGGCACCTTCAACATTACCGGAGGCTTTATTTTTTTATTATTTTTCATCGGAAAAATCTAAGGCATCTTTGAAATAATCATAAATAGCCTCAATTGGTATAATCTCGCTAGGTCGCCCTTTGTGATACGCGTTTTTCCACGGATCTTCATAATGAGTTTGGTTTATTAATTCGGGACCGGATAATACCCCAAAACAAGCCAACGTCATATCCACGGCTTTCATTTCTTCAAAATCAAGCGCAGAATCGTCATTGGTAGGAGGAATATTCTCAAACCCATATTGTTTATACATTTGGTATACAAGAGGAACGACAGGACCATAGTCCCATGCTTCTATTTTTTCATTGAAAAGCGGGGTCTTATCATGCAAGACAAGGTAAACTGCTTGACTATAATAAAGCAATTTTTGGAGTTTCAGGTTATCAACAGGCAGAGATTTAATGATATATTTTGCTACTTCAAAAGCCGTTGTCATGACAAACCTCCGTATGGGCTTAAGTTTAAGACTTTTTTTGCAATAAATCAAGTATTGTTTATAGACAGATTAAAGGTAATATTTTCATATTTTTTAGACAAGTATTGTTAAATTCCCCCATCATTAAATAATCAATTCGGCATTTCAATAATCGGTTCAAAGTGCGGATAGCGAAGCTGATTTATCGCGCGGCTTTGCCATTCTCCCGCTTGCGGAACAACCGCGAGGAACTCCCAAATAGCGCGGGCTACGGACGGCTTTCCGTTTCTGTAGAGGCTTAGGCTTAAATAATAGGCGGTTTTGTAATACTCAACTTCTTCCATGTACGCGGTAAGAAGGGCGTTTTTATTGGCAATTTCAGCTAACTCGGCAAGACTGCGGATGTTGTTTTCGCCGCGCACGTCTTTTTGAGTGGTAAATGTAAAATCATATTGACGGTGTTTTACTTCTTCCATAATAACCGTATTTTGAATAAGGAACGCAAACATCAGGTGAGGTTCCGCCGACGGGCGACCTCTGACTGCATAGTAATAGCCAAGATACCTGTGCGCTTTTTCCGTCGATTTGTTGTTGTATCTGTACAATTCAAGGAAACGGTTAATGCCGTGCTCCGTTAGTGTTTTTGTCATGGCTGATTTTTCAAATGAAGCGTACGCCTGTTCATAGGGCAACGAAGTATTTTGAGAGCCGTTATTCGATTTAGCGGATATCGCTTTGTTTGAATTTACCCAAAGAGCGTCCGACTGATTAATTATTGATTCATAAATCCTTATCATCTCGGTATATTCCTGTCTTGTGTCATGAATAGCCGCTATCTTGTATTGCAGCGTTACGCCAAAATCAGGGTCTTCCGAGGCAAGCGGAGGTCGTCCGCTGATTATTGAATACGCTTTTCGGTATTGGGCTAACGCGAGGGGCAGTTCGCCTTCTATCATGTAAATTTCGCCAATCCAATATTCGGCTTCGGGGTAATCTTTTAAATTGTTAAAAGCCGCAAGAGCCGCTTTTGCCGAGTTGTCAAAACTTTCTTTTGGAATACGATAATAAAGTTCGTCAAGCGCGGCGCTTGCGGCTCTGTATAGACTGTCGCGGGAAAATTGTTCTATTTTATCAAGAGAGTCTCCCATTCGGCGCACTTCTCTCTGCGACAACAGAAGAATAAAATCGCGCTCCATTTGTTCATACATGGCGCGTCTGTCCCGCCGCGAATCCTCAAACAGCATTAGAGCGCCTCCGTAATCTCCGGCGCGGAATTGCTGTCTGCCCTGCTCAAACGAAAGCCACCAAGGGATTGCGATAGGCTGAGCGAATAGCGGAGCAAAAAAAGCGAATAACAACGGAACAAATATCAATCTTCTCATAAACTTCTTAATTCCTCTTCAAAAACTTTATCCGCCTCGGCGGCTGTAATGGTTTTTATCACCTTACCATGTTTAAAAATCAACACCTTATCCCCCGCCCCCGTTATGCCTAAATCGGCGTGTTTCGCCTCTGTTGGACCGTTTACCTCGCAGCCCATAATCGCCACGGTTATGTCCTTTTCAAGGGCATAAAGTCTTTGCAACCACTTGCTTGTAAAGCTATGGGTGTCAAAACCGTGCCTGCCGCACCTTGGACAGGAAACAATGTTCACGCCGCGGGGCTTCAATTTCACGTTACATGGCGCAAGCTGTGCCGCCGCCGCTATTATCTCCCTTCCGGCGATAACCTCATTTTCCATCGTGTCCGAAAGCGACACCCTGATTGTGTCGCCAATCCCTTCCGCAAGCAAAGTCAGCAGGGCGGCGGCGTTTCTGACCACGCCTGCGGTTAGGGGTCCGGCTTCGGTTACTCCTACATGGAGGATTGTAGGAGTCCGAAGACGGAAAATTTTGTTCGCATTTATAGTATCGGCAATTCCGCTCGCTTTCATTGATACAAGATAGTCGGTAAAACCAAACTCATTAAAGACCGATATTTCCCTCTCCGCCGCCTGTGCAAGCGCCTCGGCGGTACTAAGGGCTCCCTGTTCTACTTTTTCACGAAGGTCTAGGGGGAGGCTGCCGGCGTTTACCCCGATACGCAACGGAATACCCTTATTTGCGGCTTTTTCCAGCACAGAGCGGACTTTTTCCTTGCCGCCGATATTACCGGGGTTAATACGAACCTTTGAAATGGGGAAATCCATACAGCGAAGGGCGATTTTATAATCAAAATGAATATCCGCGCAAAGAGGCATGGAAACCATCTCAGCCAGACGCCCAAGAACCTCGGCGGATTCGATGTCGGGGACGGCAAAACGCAAAATACCGCAGCCTAAAGCCCCTAACGCCTCGATTTTACGCGCCGCGCCGTCCAAATCCGGCGCGGAAAGGCGATCTTTCCACATAGTTTGAACAACTACAGGGGAATCCCCGCCAATATAGACGGGCTTGATATGGGGAAAATTGCCGATTTTTACTATTTTAATTGCCTTTCCTTGTTCCATACGAATTACCTATATTATAATTATAATATATAGTAAAGACATGGAATTCACCATAACCGCGGAGGAACAGCATATTTTACTTACACAGGCTCGCGAAGTCATTACCGCGAAATTGGAAGGGCGAAAACCGTCCCTGCAAGATGTAGGCGAGGATTCAAACCTTCAAACACCCTGCGGCGCGTTTGTCTCATTGCACATGAAGGACAGCCAGCGCAGTCTGCGCGGGTGTATCGGCAGAATGGTAGCCAACCTGCCCCTGATAGAAACTGTGCGCCTTATGGCGGAATCCGCCGCTTTTGAAGACCCCCGCTTTCCTCCGTTGAGAAAAGATGAATTATCCGCTCTGCATATCGAAATTTCCGCGCTTTCCCCCATGACGCCTTGCCCCGACCCAAGACAGGTAAAGGTCGGCGTCCACGGGCTTTTATTGACGGGGCGCGGAAGATCGGGGGTTTTGCTGCCGCAGGTTCCCGTGGAACAGGGCTGGGATCTTCAGCAATACCTTGATTACATTTGCGTAAAGTCGGGGTTACCCCAGGGAGCGTATGACGCGCCGGATACTCAGCTTTACACTTTTACCGCGATTGTTTTTGGAGAGGACTGATGGAGCGGAGTCTCTCACAATTTTTTACAAAATACGCCTCTGAAAAATCGGGGCTTATAGCCACAAACGGCTCACAAGACCCTCTTGTAAACTCTCTTGAATACGATTCGCGGAAAGTAAAACCGGGAAGCCTTTTTTTCGCCCTTCGCGGACTTCATACCGACGGAAGTCTTTACATTGACGATGCGATAAACAAAGGGGCTGCGGTAATCGTACATGAAAACGATATTACCAATTTTAAAGAAAACATAGTCTACATAAAAGTAAAAGACGCGCGTTTTGCAATGTCCCCTATTTCCGCCGCCTTTTACGATTTCCCCTCCCAGCATTTGCTCGTAACGGGAGTAACCGGAACAGAGGGAAAAAGCACCACGGTGTATTTAATCTGGCAATTATTAACACTGCTGGGAAAAAAAGCGGGATTTATTTCCACCGTTCAACATTGTTTGGGCGGCGAAGTTTTAAACAATACAGAGCATCAAACCACTCCCGAAGCTCCCGTTATTCAGCGAATGTTACGCGAAATGGCGGATAACGGTTGTGAATATGCGGTGTTAGAGGCAAGCTCTCACGGACTTTCCGCAAAAACAAATAGGTTAGGCGACGTTGATTTTTGCGCGGGAGTTTTAACAAACATAACGCATGAACATCTGGAGTTTCACGGAACATGGGAGCAGTACAGGGACGACAAGGCTAATCTTTTCCGTATTGTAAATAATTACGCGCATAACGAAGGAGTTCCTTTTGTCGAGCCGTTTGGCGTTGTAAACAACGACGATAAAAGTTCCCGTTACATAATGAAATTGTCAACTAACAATATATACAGATACAGTCCCGCGGGAAAAGATGGGGACATGATCCTTCAGGCAATATCAAGCGGCGCCGGCGGAAACTGGTATTTTGCCGTTCTTCCGGAAACTGACGAACAGGTTGAAATAAGGGATCGGCTTCCCGGCGCTTACAATTCGGGGAACGTACTTGCGGCGACTCTTACCGTCTCTCACCTTTTGGATTTACCGATAAGGGACGTTATTCCGCAGATAAAATTTTTAAAACCGGTAAGGGGCAGAATGACATCCGTAGGCGGGAAACAGCCTTTTGAAGTTGTCGTAGATTACGCTCATACGCCTTCTTCGTTTCAAACAATCTTCCCGCCCCTTCGCGAAAGAATGGATAAAACAGGCGGCAAAATAATCAGCCTTTTCGGTTCCGCGGGAGAGCGCGACACGCATAAAAGAGCCGAACAGGGAAAAATCGCCGCCCACTACAGCGATTTTATAATTCTTACCGATGAAGACCCGCGCGGGGAGAGACCAAGGGACATTCTGCTGGAGATTGAAACAGGCGTATGCAAAGATCAGGGTTTAAGGATTGTGAAAGCCGTCGAACATCCCGACATGATAATCGAGCAAAACAGAGCGGTCTTTGAGCGCGATAAAAATCTTTTCCTGATACCCGACAGACCTGCCGCGATCCGCAAGGCGCTCTCTTTAGCGGACAAGGGCGATATTGTTTTGTTATTAGGCAAAGGGCACGAGAACTCAATAATTTACGCGGATCACGTTATGCCGTATGATGAGATCACGGAGACTGAGAAGGCGCTCGCGGAGATGGGGTTCTAACGAACCACACGAATTAAGAGCGAAGAGATCTACCACGAACCACACGAACACCACGAACTTTTTGTCCGATGTCTTTTCGTTGTTCGTGATGGTTCGTGTGCGCACTGTCGGTCACCTAAAGGCGACCTTACTTTTTTTCAGACAACGACTTTTATTGGTGCTACGCTGTGCGGCATTATACATCTACACGGCTACGCCGTGCGTTTATTTAGCGCGTGGTAAAATTCATAATATAATTATTTAAGAGCCGATTCAATCTCATTAATCAACGAATCAGGGGTAGACGCTCCCGCGGAAATGCCAACACTTTTAAAACTGAAAAATTCCCCCGGTATTTCAGACGCGCGTTCTACCATGGCGCAGGGTTTGCCGCTTTCTTGCGCTATCACCAGCAGGCGGCGGGTGTTTGCCGATTCTTTGCCGCCGGCGATTATTACGGCTTCCACCTCATTTAATAGTTCGCGTAACGCCTGCTGGCGTTCTGCGGTGGCGGCGCAAATGGTGTTCACTATCTCAAGATTGGGAAAATATTTTTTTATTTCATTGCCTATGCCGCTGTATTCGTCCTTTGAAATTGTCGTCTGCCCGATAAGAGCGGTTTTCGCGTTACTGTTTGTTTCATGCAAAACGGCGGCGGCTTCCCGCGCCTGTTCTATATTCATTACTGCCTTGCAAAAAGGAGCGCAGTTCGCGTAACCTGTGATTCCCTCTATCTCCGCGTGCGCGGATTCCCCGGCGAGAAATAAACTGTAACCCGCGCGGGAAAGCTCTTGCGTCTTTAGCTGGTTTTTTTTAACATTTGGGCAGGTTGCGTCTGTTATTTTACATTCCATACCGCGCAATTTTTCTTCCGCTTGGGGACTTATTCCGTGCGCGCGGATAATTACGCAGCGGTTTTTACCTTTTTCCTGTATTTGCTCAAAAGCGTTTTGCTTTAGGGCAATAACCCCCTGCTTTTCAAGATCGGCTAATACTTGAGGGTTGTGAATCAAGTAACCCAGCGTGTAAACGGCGGAGCCTTCCTCCGCCGCCTTCTTTGCCTGCGCTGCCGTAAGTTCCACCGCCCGCCTGACTCCCATGCAGAAACCAAGCACTCGGGCGCGGATTATTGTCATTAACTGCCTATGCTGCCGCTTTTTTCTTTGCTCTGGCTTTACTTTTGTTTTCCCAGAAGTTTACAAAACCGGAGGCGATAAAGAGCGACGTGTATGTGCCGGATGTCATTCCTATCAACAGTACAAGGGCAAAATCTTTCATTGAACCTGTTGTAAAGATAAATAGGGATAATACGGCAAGCATTGTCGTCAAGGTTGTTATAATAGAACGTCCCAGAATACCTGTTAATGAAATGTTCATAATATCTGTGAATGTGTTATCGGGATACACGCGGATATTTTCCCTTACGCGATCAAACAAAATTATTGTGTTGTTGATAGAATAACCAAGAATGGTAAGAATCGCCGCGATAGTCGTGGTGTTAAACTCCATTCTTGCCCAAACCAAGTATGCGATTATTACAAGTAAGTCGTGTAAAATAGCGATTACGCCGCCAATGGCGTATTGCACTTTAAAGCGGATAATCAGGTAAATTAAAATTATAAGTAAGGTAAGCGGTATTAGGTAAAACACCTGATCAATAAGTTTTTTAGACTGGCTTGAACCGACATAATCGGATCGCATAACGGCAATGCCGCCTGTTCCGAAATGATTTTCAAGAACCTGTACAATCTCGTCCGATTTCACGCGCTCGCCCGCTTTGTCTTCAACGCGAATCATAAAATGGCGATCGGCGGGTGTTCCGATGTTCTGCACGGCGACGCTCTGAGTAAAGCCGGACATCGCGTTTCTTATGTCGGAAATATCGACAGGGGCGCTTTGCGGATCAATATAGTGAATTACATAAGGAGCGTCTTTGCTTAAAACGGGATTTCCCTGAGAACTGAAAATCAACCACTGCGAGTTTATATTTTCATTCGCCGGCATTGTTACTTCAATTTCGTCTAACTGTTGTTCCATGGCGCGTTTAATCGCGCCGATAACAGCATATTCGCTGAAGGTGTATGAGTATGTTTTTGAGTCTACGCCCGAACCGGAAATAACAATGTAAAGACCGCTTCTATCGGATTGAAGAACCGCGTTTGCTATGCCGTTCCAGCGAAGACTGAATGCCGTCGGGGCGATTTTAACTTCCTGAATAAGACCCGCCTGGAAATCTACGCCGAGGGCAAATCCTTTGTTTATAACGTAACCTGACAAGCTGAAAAGAATAATAACAGCCGAAATTATAGCCGCCGGGAGAAAAAATTTGGAAAATCGAAGTGTCTTTTTCATATGCTTACCGCCTTTGCTTTCTCCTGAATATGAGTTCTCCAGCTTATAGACAGTCCTTTTCTTCGCATAACGTCCGTATCAAAGTCAAAGATTAACCGTGACACGAACAGGGCGGTAAATACCGATGAAAAAACACCGATTGAAAGGCTTACCGCAAACCCTCTGATTGGACCGGAGCCCAACTGCGAAAGGAAAAGAGCGGCGATAAATGTAGTTATGTTGGAGTCCATAATCGCCCAGAACGCTTTTCCAAAGCCTGCTTCTATTACCGCTTTTCTTGACTTGCCAAGAAGCATTTCTTCTTTCATACGCTCAAAGATAATTACGTTCGCGTCTACCGCCATACCGATTGTTAAAATAAAACCGGCTATTGCGGGAAGTGTAAGCGTAAAGTTAAGAGCGGAAAGCACGCTGAACATTATATAGAAGTTTAAAAGCTGCGCAATGATCGCGTTAATACCGGCGGCTTTGTAATAAACAAGCATAAAAATAAAAACTGCCGCAATACCGCCTAACAGCGCGTAAAGCCCCTGACGGATTGTATCCTCTCCCATCGAAGCGCCGATGCTCTGCTGGCTTGCGACTTCAAGCTCCACGGGGAAAGCCGCGGTTCTTAAAACAAGAGCGAGATTTTCGGCTTCTTCCGAGCCAAACCCGGTAATGGTTCCCCTCTCATGAATACCTGTGGAAATATTCGGGTGGGATTTAACTTTATTATCCAAAACAATGGCAAGATTTTTATTTACGTTAGCTGATGTCAGCTTGTAAAAAATCTCTCCGCCTTCATTGCTCAATTTAAAAACAACTTCCGGTTTGCCGTCCATATTGTTGCGATCAACAGAAGCTTCCTCTATGTAATTGCCGTCCAATCCAATTTCTCTTTTTACCGCGATATAACGAAGACTTCCGTCAAGATTTCTTACTTGCTCGTCAAGTCCGTATCTGTCCTTGGTATAAACGCCAAGAACTACGACATCGGAAGGAACAATATTGGGATTAATCAAATTGCCGTTTGCGTCAAATGTCGTCGTCGGGTTAGCTGAGTAATATTGATAAAAAGATTCCGTAGCCTCGGAATCTTCCAGTTGGAAGGTAAGGCTTCCTTTACCCATAATAATATCATTGATTCTTTCAGGGTCTGCCGTTCCGGGAATCTCGACATAAATCTGATCCGTTCCCTGACTGCGGATAACAGGCTCTGTTAAACCAAATTGATCGATACGGTTATTCAATACTTCCAACGCGCGTTTCATCGCGTCTTCGGGAGTATCATCGGTAAGTGTTCGCCCAACCTGCAAAACAATGCTTAAGCCTCCTGAAAGATCGAGCCCCAGTTTTACGGCGTTCTTTTGCAGATTTTTTAAGGCGAAAATATCATCGGCGTATTTTTGCTCAATGGCGTCCACAGCTTCCCTTTTTGTGGTAAATACCGAAAGAACGTTTTTTGCCGTCCATTGATCGGGGAGCGGCTTTTTAAGAGCCTTGTACTGTTTTTTCGCAATCGCCGTAACAAATTCCAAATCGGCGGGAATGACGTTATCGCCTGAGGCGGCGTCAAGAAGACGCTGCAAGTTCTCGCCCGCGGCTTGAGACGCGTAAGTCCTTATCTGCTGTCTTGATTCCAGCGCCAGCGTCTGCTGATCCCTGGGAATGAAAAAATACCAGCGTATTGTGGGCCACAAAAACAGGAAACAAACAGCCAATATAATCAATAAAATAAATAATCTGTAGCGTTTACTCATAATTATTCACCACTTTCGGAGGCATTAGCCTCAGATTTATCCTCGTTTTTATCTTCTTTTTCTTCCTTGGAAACTTGCACAACGTTGGAAACGGCGCTTCGCAGGAATTCAAGTTTTACGTTATCATCGGCTTTGATAATTACGGTTGTTTCTTTTACGCTCTGAATTGTGCCGTGAAGCCCGCCGATTGTTACAACTTTATCGCCTTTTTTAAGAGCGGAAAGCATTTTTTCGGTTTCTTTGCGTTTTTTGTTCTGCGGTCTGATAATCAGAAAATAGAAAATCGCGATTATGAAGACAAATGGAAGAAAAGTTCCAAGCAGCCCTCCGCCGCCCCCTGCCGCGCCGTCAGCTCCCTGCTGAGCTCCCATAAGTAACGGAAAAATAAATGTATTCATTGATAACATCCTTAAAATAAATTGTTCTATAGATTAACATAAAAAACAGGGGTTATTCAAGTACCCGAAACGCCCAAAAAGCCCCTGTTTTCCTTAAAAGTTCAGAACCCTGCTTTGACACTTCGACAAGCTCAGTGTCCCACACGACAAGCTCAGTGTCCCGCAAGTTCAACGTTAAAGGCGCTCCCTTCGGTCGCTGAGCCTGTCGAAGCGTAAGAAGGGAAAATCAATTTTTGGCTTAATTAGCATTAGTTACCGGAGGTTTTATGCCGAGTATTTTCCTTACTTCCGCCAAAGTTTTGGGACCGGAAGTAACTGAAACATGATTTACAATGGCGAAAATCCGCACCGGCTTTTCTCTTCCGGCTACTGTTAAAGACGGCATTTCTTCCGTAGTAAAGAAAAATTTGACAAGGTTCCATGTGCTTTCAGAGATCAATATGTCGGTTCCAAAGCGCCTGTTTAACGCCTGAATTTCCGACGCGAGAGTTACAGGCTCGCCTATTACCGTATATTCCACGCGGTTACCGGAACCTAGCTGACCCGCCGTAACAACGCCTGAGGTAATCCCGCAGGAGATATTCATAGGCGGATTTTGCGCGCGTTCTCTGGTCAGCATAACAAGCATCTTACGCATCATCAGCGCGGATTTAACGCAGTTAAAAGCGTCTTTTGCCGGAGTCCCGGAAGTGTCCGCCGTTCCCCAATGCGCCATAACCGTGTCGCCGATAAATTTATCCACAATGCCGTATGTTTTTTCTACACATTCAGTCGCTTTTGTAAAATACTCGTTAAGCCAAAAAACAAGTTTATCGCAAGCGTCCCTGCCGAATTCATTCGCGAAATTTTTATATCTTTGTGAAAAACCGCGGATGCCGCAGAATGAAATTGACGCGTTTTTAAACGCGCCGCCGGGTTTTATTTCGCCGCGCATGGCTTTAAGCGCCATATCGCGGTTTGCAAACTGCCCAAAAGCGTCTAACGCGGCGCTCATACGCTGAAAGTTGTATGTAAGGAAACCTATTTCATCGCGGGCTCTTGGTTCTAAATCGAGTTTAAAATCGCCGCCTTCAAGTTTTTGCGCGGCGGCGCAGAGAATTAACAAATCACCGGAAATGGTTCTGGAAAAGTAGCGGATAAAAAGTATCGATATAAAAATAATAACGGCGGATAAATATAAATTACGGCGCGTTACCGTGTGAACTTCCTCAAATATTTTATCGTATTCAATTCTTGTAATTACGATGGACGCGTCCGATTTTAATTTTGTAAAAGCGATATAATACTTAACCCCGTCAACCTCGCGTAAATCCTGCCTGCTTTGCATGACATTCTCGCGAATCCTGCTAAAATAGTCTATTTGGGAAATATTGGCTGAATTCCTTACCAACTCAAAATCCGGGTGAACCAGAATATCGCCGTTAGTATTTACTAAATAAGATTGATTTATACCGTAACTCAAACTGTTATTAAAATACGACGGCGAAAAAAGAACCAAAATGGGGCGGGCTTCTGCTTTTGGAGCCGGCGGCAACTGGAAAAACAAAGCCAGCAAGGGCAAGGAAAAAGAATTATACGCGTTTAACAAATACGTTTCCCCTTTTGCCGCTCTTTGAAAATACGATTTTGTTTCCGTGTAATAGGATAAAACCGGCGAAGATTCAACGCTCTTGGAAAAAAAGAATTCCTCGTTTGTAAGAACATTTACATTATTATTTGACAATTGAAAAATAACCGCCGCTATCTGTTTGTTTTCCTCAAAGTAAAATGTTTTTGCCTGTTTTGAAATCTCGCTGTTCGCTCCCGCGGAATTAATAATCTGAGCTAAAACTTGAGCGTTCGCTCTTATGTTTAACAAAGAATGTTCTATCTCCGCCGAGACGCGCCTGTTAAACTCGAAGTTGTTTTTTTCAGCGGCTGTTTCCGCGTCATGTCCCGACATGTAGTAAGTAAAATATATTATCCCGCCAAGGGAGAGAAGAACAAGGACGATGATTATTATCCCCAGTTTTACTCCGATTGGAAACAGGATAAACTTACCGCTGAAACTGTTTTCTTTGCCCATATTCATATTTTTATCAATTTTAATCATAAAAACATAAAAAATCAATTAAAAAAAAGCCGCCCCAAAGGACGGCTTATCATTAAAAATTATACGCGATTAGAATTTTAAGCTGATAGTAAGATCAAATTCAAGACCGCTTAAAAAATTATCGCTTATCCAGCCCAATTCGCTGCTAGCAGAATTATTACTAAAATCGGTTACTAACTGCATTTTACTAACGTCAAAAGCAACTATTCTGTCCAAAAGGGTATTAAGACCGGCGCCGATTACGATGTTCTTGCTGGGCGCAAAGGTTAAACCAAAACCAAGGTTAGAGCCGTTATGTAATGTTTCATCTCTCGGACTTATACCGGTAATATTCCACGCACTGCTCTTAACATAAGGATCGTCGTCTTTATCGTATTTTTGATCCAGACCTTCTATATAACCGCCGGATTTAAAACTGAAAAGATTAAAACCAATGCCGGAGTACAAAGCAAATTTCGGGTTAATCTGGAATTTTAAGCCAATGTTAACGCCTGCCGCCAGTTCAAATAAAACTGTTTTTGCGGCGTTAGCGGTATCTTCACTTCCGGGAAGTAAGGAGCTTGTGTCGTCAAAGGATAAAGCAAACGCCAGATTGGGTTTAAAGCCAAATGAGACTTTATCGTCTGCTTTGATTACCTGTTTAAAACCCACATCCGCGCCGAGTATGAACGTACCGCCGTTAACTACATGATGATCTTCATTTTGATAGTTCCCTTCCGCACGAGAGCCGGATTCACCGCCGATTAAAAAATCAAGAGAGAACGCTGATTCTGTATTTCCGGACACAGTAGGCTTATTGATACCGAGTTGCAACGCAAACTTTGAGCTTCCCCAATTGGTGTCTTTATTACTGCTTTTCTCAGGGTCGGTCGCTGTATCCAAATCAGCGAATTTGTAACCTAACTGCACGTAGAATTCCAGACCGCTTGCAAAAGTGTTGCCATAGCTAATCGCAATTTTAGGAGCATTCGTTACTGAATGTGTATCTGATTCGCCATCAGGTCCATCGCTTTTATCATAATTAGTATCTTCATAACTTATGTCAAAACGGATACCGCCAAACGATTTACTTCCAAAGAAGATGGCAAAGTTGTTTGCCCATGTCGAACTAGCCGTCGTATGGCTATCTTTCCCTGTTAATCCATTGTATGAGCCTTCGGCTTCCACTATTTTACCGCCAAAGTACGCGCCTAAATACCCCCCTGATTTAAAAGATTTTCCAAATCCAAAACTGAGTTCGTCCAGACCATTCGTCACATAATCGGTATCGGCAACGTCACTGCCGCTTGTATCATAACCGCCTAAAAGAAGGAAAGTTCCAACTTGGGGGTCAAAGCCTGAAAACCATAAATAATCGTCGGCATAGGAACTGAAGATTCCAGCGCTGTAGCGGCTTTCGGTAGATACTGTCGGAACTACAAAGAAGTCCCACAGCCCTAAGCTGTTAACAGGGCTTCCTAACATCCCAGTATCGAATTCACTCACAGGTGGCAGGTCTACATCTTTCCCCCACACAACACCCGCGGCAATTACCGCGACCAGTAAAAACAATAAAGTTTTTTTCATTTTTTTCTCCATAAAATAATGAAAATTTTTTCGCGGTTTTTCCGCAATTTTTTGTCCCAACGGAACGTTATAATTTTATTATGTATATTTTAATTATCGTAAAAAACTGAAGTTACTATTAAAGTATTTTATTTTTTTAAAAAAAATTCAATAGAAAAATGAAGAAATTATGCAAATTTACATTATTTTAATTAATGTCAATTAACATAAATTTTACCAAAAATACCGGACAAATCACACAAAAAAAGACCCTCCGCGAAGGAGGGTCTTTTTCGCTTAATAGGGCTGTGTGCCCTATGCGCTCAAATTAGAAGCTAACCGCAATACCGATTGGGATTGAGAAGTTGAGAATTCTGTTTCTGGTTGTTTTCCCATCTTTGTCTTTTGTGAAGTAGTAGTCTGAAGGTGAATCAATTCTGATACCTGCAAAGAAAGCGCCGCTCCAATAGTTGGGTGTAATAACGATGTACGGATTTACATGCCAATTAACTAATGACCTTGTATTTGCTGTAAATACCGGCTCACCTTTATCATCCATTTTCTCAACATATTCATCTCCGGTTTTGAAAGCAATACCGGTGCTCAGGTAGGCTGTCAATGTTTCATTGATTGCATAAGAAGGTTGTACGTCGATTATCAGACCATAGCCGTCATTAACTGTATAAGTTTTCTTATCTTTACCGATAGGTATATCTGCTACCACATAACTTCCCGCAAATTCACCCTGAACTCTTGCCTTAACTCCTAACGCGCCTGATGAGAAGTTTACGCCAATACCGACAGCCAACGGGTTATTTGTAGTATAAGTTACTTCGTCTTCATACCAAGAGTCAGAGAACTTATAACCAATACCGACGTCAATGCCGAGGTTTTCAATTGAAGTAAGACCAAAGTATGCATACAGTTTAGGATTGTCATTATTTGGTTGTTGTAATGGGAAACCACTTGCCCCTTCTATTTCTTTGTATACAGGACCATCATCATCTGTTAAGATATCGTGTTGAAAAGAACTGTTTTCGTAAGTAATACCCGCAGTTCCAAGTCCGGCAATGTCATATTTTACCTGAAGGGTAAATTTTTTGTAGTTTTGGTATGCGTAGTCACTGCCGAAGTAGAAATATTTATCTTTATCGGAGGTTGACTCATTTGGTTTCCCATATTTAGTGTCTACAAGAGGAATACCTATGTTAATTGAAAAACCTTCTGCGGGGGCGCTGGTCAGTATTACACCCGCTCCGCCGTATCCGCCGTAGAACGAGTTACCAAAAGCCCAGCTTTCAGACGCGACTCCTACGTCGCCAGCTATCTGGTAAAATCCCCAGCTTGCAACGCCGTTAAGATCAAATTCACCGTCGGGGTTGCAACCTATCTGAAGTTTGAAAAGATCAGATGGTTTCCAAAAGACAAATCCCGCGGCGTCTCCGCCGGCATCATAACGCAGCCAACCGCCGATAGTACCGTCCTCGGTAGCGCCGGAAGCGCCAATACGAATACGTCCTATTCCAAAACTGGTTCCATTCCAATCTGTCACGTACACAGGTGCTTTATCATTTTCTTTTTCGTAAAGGTATTCTTCGCTGCTGGTGTTAATTAGTTTAGCTCCACCCTGGACTTCTACTGAAACGTCGGCGGCAAATACGCTACCCGCCACTAGCGAGAAAATTACTGAAAGTACAATCAGTTTTTTCATTCTAAATCCTCCTTTATCCCTATTTCGATAAGAGAGAACGCCGCACGAGCGTTCTATATCTCTTTATCTCTCTCAATTAACTCCCTTCTCAAAAGGGAGGTGTTTTTGCGGCTTTTAAACCGCGATTCAGCGTTCCAAAAGAACACTGTATTTCTATTATCGTAAAATTATTGTAAATCCTAGAATCCCCTGTAAATTAATATATTTTAAAATAAATGTCAATATATTTATGCAAATTTAAGATAAATTTACAAAAAAAACGTTTATTTTCTAAATTTGCTAAAAATCAGCTAAAAAACAAGCAAAAAAATCTATTATTTTTATAAATAAATTCATTGACAATTAAAAACTAAATTGCGATTTACTACCATTCGCGCGGGACAAAATCGTCCGGCATATCTATCTTCATCGTGTCGCCGGATTGCTCTATCACAAATAATCCCGCCTCGCGCACAGCTTTCTTTACGTCGTCTTCATATATCGCGCCGGCTATGCCTCCCAATATTTTCCGCTGATCATTAATTCCGCGATAGTGACCTTGTAATATTTCCAGCCGTTTGATATGGTGTTCCACGTCCTGTGTTACGGGTCTTGATTTTACCTCTATTGCCATTATATTTTTACCGTTTTCCATAAATAAATCTATTTCTGTTTTAATTTTTCCATTTTTAGCGTCGTATAGTTTTGCCCCTTTAGTACCTACTAAATCAAAGTGATACCCCAATTCGTTAAAACGCTTGGCTATACCGGGGGCGACAAGATGTTCCGCTAACTGCCCAAAACGGCGGTGGATTTCCCCCAGTTGTTTGCCGTTTCGCTTTACGAGCCGTTCTGTTTCTTTAATTCTCCGGTCGGTCTCTTTAAAATTCACGGCATTTTCTTTAAACCTTTGATCGGTTTCTTTTTGACTTGCGGCGACTTCTTTTAATGTCGCCCACACTGTTCTAAAACTCGGTCCTTTTTTGCCGGAAACAGATCTTCTTAAATTTCTCTCCTTCGTTGCAACAGTTGACATAGTTCAACCTCCTAAAAACAAAATATTATATCATATAAAAATGATATTTTCATACTTATATATGGCGCGGACTCGTCGTTTTGCTTGACTGAATTTGAAAAAATTTTAAGAAATTTACCGCAAACTGCATATCCTCGGTATGTTCACAGACTTAATATTGATTTTAGGCGTATTTTTGATACAATAATCTATACAGGAGTAAAGATGATTTACAGAGAGTATGGGAAGACAGGGGAAAAAGTTTCTCTTTTGGGATTCGGCGGGATGAGGTTTAAAAACGTAGACGACCACGATGAGTGCGTCCGCCTTATGGTCGCCGCCGCGGAAGGCGGGATTAATTACTTTGATACCGCCCCCGGGTATTTCGAGACAAGAAGCGAAACTGTTTACGGCAAGGGGTTCGCGGAAATGAGAAAACGCGGACTGCCCTACTTCTGCGCTACCAAAACTTTTGAAAGCACGGAAAGCGGAATTCGCAGAGAAATCGAAGCTCAGCTTAAACGGTTAAATATCAAAACTATCGACTTTTACCATATCTGGTGCATATTGAGTCTGGAAAATTGGGAAAACCGGAAAAAAGACGGCATTTTGCAAACTTTCAGAAAACTTAAAGACGAGGGGCTTATCCGCCATATTTGTATTTCCAGCCACCTTATCAAAGATGAAATTAAAGAGTTATTAATGGAAGGAGTTTTTGAAGGCGTGTTGTTCGGCTATTCCGCCTACAATTTCAACGCGAGGCAGGCGGCATTTGACGCTATTAAAGAAAAAAAACTCGGCGCTGTCGTTATGAATCCGCTTGGCGGCGGCGTTATCCCACAGCATCCGGATCTTTTTAATTTTATCCGCAGAGACGGCGAGGGCGTTGTAGCCGCCGCGCTCCGTGTCCTTTGGGATCATCCTGAAATTACAAATACACTTGTCGGCTTTGACACAATCGAACATCTTCGCGAAGCGCTTGACGCAATGGAAGGTTACAAGCCCCGTACAAAAGCGGAACTTGATGAAGTAAAAGCAAAAGCGCAAACCTCGTTTGAAGGCATCTGCACAGGCTGCGCGTATTGCGATAACTGCCCCGCGGGAATTCCGATTCCCTGTTACATGGACACTTATAATCAGAAATTACTCGATAAAAAAAACAAAGACCCTATCGGCGACAGATTAAAATGGCACTGGGGACTGGAAAGATCGGGCGCGGCAAAATGCACAGCCTGCGGGTTATGCGAAAAGGCTTGTACTCAGCACATTAATATTATCGAAAGATTAAAAGAGATCGCCGGTTAAAATATTTATATTTAATTAAAAAATACTTATATAAACACAAAAAATAGAAAAAATGTTTTAATGTTCGACTCTTTTTTATATTGAAAAAATGATGAATTAATGGTATTTTTACAGTATTCTTAATATGAGGTAAATTATGAATAAACAAATTAAAAAAACGGCTATGTTTCTTTTAGTCATATTTTTGTTAGCAGCAGAACTTTACGCTGTTGACCGTTCGCCCCCCGGCGCCGACGCGGTTCCCGATCTTTACAGCGCGGCTCTTACCGCGGACGGTTTTTCCACCACTCAAGGCGGAGCGCCCGTAAGCGCGCTTAATCCGGCGCAGGGCGGAGACGCAAATAGAATGATATTTGACGCCAGCTATCTGGCAATTCCGAAAATATTGTCGGGTAAAGCGGATAATGATTACATGCAATCTCTTTCCGCAGGCGCGCTATTCCCGACAAAAGCCGGAGTTTTCGGCGCGTCACTGCGGTTCATAGGCGGCGCGGAGAACGCTATGTTTAAGCCGACTTTTGGAGGCAATCTCTTTACCGCAAAAGAATTGTATCCGGGAATGTCGCTTGGTTTTGGAATAAACTTTGGCTTTGGCAAATACAAGGAAAGAGATGAAGACACAGAAGAAGTAGTAACAAAAAGCGCAAATACATTTTCAGGAGACCTCGGCTTTAGATATAATACCGGTAATCTTGGTCCTTTTCAAAATTTTACAATCAGCGTAGTCCTGCGCAGCCTTGGGTTAAGTTATTTCCCCACATGGTTTACTCCGGTTGGCGGCATTGCGTTTGATCTTATCCATGTAAAAGGTAAAGAAAATAAAAAAGACCCGTTCGTTTTAAAGTTTGCAACCGATGTCGAAATTCCTTCTCTTTTTTATCCTAAGTATATAAACTTTATCGTTAAATCCGGTTTAAAAATGACAATAGCGGAGGTTGTTAACCTTGATGTTTCATGGCCCGGCGGCAGCGGACTTAACGTCTACGAATTAACCAGAGATAAAGAGAAAAGAGTCGCTTTCCCCGCCATTCCGGCGATTGGGCTTGGCGTAAAAATAATGCTTCCTTCAACAGGAGAGCGAATTGCCGGCGGTCGTCTGCCTTCGGACGGCGACTTGCTGATAAGCACGGGACTTAAACCATTATACGAAGGTATTGCCGCGGTTGGCGGCGGAGTAAGCTGGTATGCGGGCGTCGCCGATACAAAGCCGCCTGTAATTGATATAAAATATCCTGATACGGCTTATTTTTCACCTAACAACGATGGTAAAGCCGATACCCTTGAAGTCCCCGTTAGCATAACGGATCAAAGTTATGTGGCGTCATGGTCTGTGGAAATTAAAGATGAATCCGGCAATGTCGTCCGCGTTATCGAAAATAAAGAGCAGCGTTTTGAAAGCTTTAACATGAAAGAATTCTTCCATAGAATAACCACATCCAAAAAACAAATTGATATTCCGCCCGCGATTGTATGGGACGGACATCGCAGTACAGGAGATTTGGCTCCCGACGGCACATATACGTTTACAATTACATCAACCGACGAATTGGGCAATAAAGCGGTAACTTCCGAATACAAAACCGTAATTAAAAACAGACCGCCTGAGATAGCGATAAACCCGATTCCCGACGCGCAGAGAATATTTGATCCCAAGGCTTCCACGGCTCCGGGTCAGAGCAGCGGCAACAGAACTGTAACATTTACCCCGCGAGGTTCCGTGGAAGACTCATGGGAGAGCGGAATCTACAATTCAACGGGACAGAAAGTAAAAACTTTTGAAAGTCAAAACGGAGCGCCAAGACCGGTTACATGGGACGGACAAAATGACGCGGGGCAAATCGCTCCCGACGGAGTATATTCATTCCGCATGAGCGCGACAGACAAGGCGCAAAACTCGGCAAGCGCGGAACTGCCAAACATTATCCTTGACTCAAGAGAAGCCGGAGCGTTTATAACAACTTCCGTTTCCGCTATCGCGCCCGCGAAAAATCAAACCGCTAATATGGTGAATTTCAATATCCGTCTTTCGTTAAGCGACGGCATTGATAACTGGAAACTGGAATTAAAAGATGAAACAGGCAGCGCTCAGCGCACATTCTCAGGAAAGCCGCCGGTTCCCGCGGTTCAGGGTTGGAACGGTCTTGATGAAAGCGGACAGATACGCGAAGGTTTATTCACTCCGGAACTTACCGTAAGTTACACAAGAGGCGATGTGGTAAAAGCGTCCGCTTCGCCGGTTTTAGTAGACGTATCGGGACCGGTGCTTACAGTTGCGACCGCCCCTGATTACTTTAGTCCCGATAACGACGGAGAAAACGACGAGTTGTTTATCAGTCTTACCACAAAGGACGCTTCTCCGATAGCGACATGGACTTTTGAAATAAGCACTCCGGTAGAGAGCGGCAATTCTCAACTCTTCCGCATGATTGAAGGTAAAGGAAGCCCCGCAAGCAGAGTTGTTTGGGACGGCAAGAGCGACAAGGGCGAACTTGTCCAATCCGCAATGTACTATCCGTACAAATTTACCGCGACTGACGCGCTTGGAAATTCCAGCGTGACAGAAGGCAAAATCGGCATTGACGTACTTGTTATCCGCGAGGGCGACAGATTAAAGATTCAAATCCCGTCAATCCAATTCAGACCGAACTTTGCGGACTTTGAAGGATTGCCCAAAGACGTTGTTGATAACAATATGCGTATCATAAGACGTATTGCGCAGATACTTAACCAATTCCGCGATTACAAAGTTCAAGTGGAAGGTCACGCCAACCCGACACAACCGGCGGGAGCCGCGCGCGACAGGGAAGAACCTGCATTACAACATGTCAGTGAATTGAGAGCAAAAGCGATTGTTGAACTGTTGGTTCGCAACGGCGTCACGCGAAGCAGACTGACGGCGGTCGGCGCAGGCTCGTCAAGAACAATCGCGGCTTTTGAAGACCGCGACAACTGGTGGAAGAACCGCCGTGTAGAGTTCTATTTGATTAAGTAGTATTTGAATGGTTCGTGGTAATTTCTTATGAAGAATTTTACCACGAACCACACGAACAGGGAGCGAACTTAGAAAGCGGCGAGATTTACTACAAATATGCGTGTAGTATAAATCCAAAGGGATCAAGGGTATCTGTCCGAGAACATAGCGTGAAACTTCACGATAAGATAACAGACAAAAACCATCTTAATCCCTTTGCTCTCGTCTTACGCTAACCCATGTATTTCACGCGTATCTCTCTTTGTTCGTGCTGGTTCGTGTGGTTCGTGGTCCCGGCTATTCATTGCCTTTCTTTTGTTTCTTTTCTTTCTTTTGTTCGCGTTTTTCTTTAAGCGTCTTTTGTGGCGCTCTTTTTGTCTCTTTCTTGTGCATTATATGTTCAGCCATAATATCCTCCCTTTGACCTAACAATATTAAGAATTATTATAATAACAGAATAAAAATTTGTCCACAAAAATTTTAAGCGTTAAACATCCGTCTGGTTTCTTCCCTTGCCTGCTCCACTACAGTCTCATAATTAGCCTTTAAGGCGTTCATGTTCTGGTTGAAAAAATTGACAAATTCAGGATCCTGAAAAGGATCAATACGGACTTCCCTGCCTATCCTGCGGGCTAATTCCTCTTCTTTCTGGCGAAGTTTCGGGGCGTACTGCTGGCGGAGCATTTTTTCGCATTGAGCGGTTTCCTGTAGATATTGGGCGAAAAGAGCGGTTAATTGTTTGTACATTTCGTTAAATTCGCTGTTGTTAATCACGGCGGAAAGCCCCTTTCCCAGCTTTTCCATTCGTTTTCCGTCGCTGTTGGCGGCAGGCAGGGCAATTTGAGCGATAAGAACGTCAAAAATACCCTGTTTAAAGGTTTCCCTGTCCTGCGCGGGAGTCTTTTTTATCTCATTTACTATATCCGCGTCCCCGTCAAGGAAAGCATTTGCCAGTTTTTTACCGCGTTTTTTAACTTCAAATTGATCAATCCCCGGTTTATCGCTCTTTACCGTCTCCGTCCTTTCCATGGCTATTTCCAGAGCCGTCTTTATTACTCCCATTGAATTATTTCCTTCTTTTATATAAAATATTATTATAAGGAAAATAAAACAAATGGGAAGGGGGAGTAGAAAGGGAAGCATGGACTCTGAAGTCAATTTTAAAGATATAATACGCTTAGACTCAGAATTAAATCAAATTCAGGATTATGATTTATTGCTGGAAAGAATACTGTTTGAAGCAAGAAAAGTAGTCCATGCCGACGCCGGCTCAATTTACATTACAGTGCCTACGGAAAAGGGCGAAGAAGGAACGGAAAAGCTTGCTATAAAATATTCACAAAACGAAACTATCCAAAAAAAGATGCCCCCCGGGCAAAAAATGATCTATTCAATTTTTACAGTCCTCATAAACGAAAAATCCATTTCAGGCTATTGCGCGTTCAAAAGAACATTGATCAATGTGCCCGATATGTACAACATTCCGTCTGAAAAACCGTATAAATTCTTTTCAGACTTTGACATAATCACAGGATACAAAACGATTTCCACTCTGACCATTCCCCTAGTCGCCACAGATAAACGGCTTATGGGCGTTATTCAGGTTATTAACTCCAAAGATGAAAATGAAAATATCATTCCGTTCTCATCTTCCGATGAACTTATGCTTACGCATTTTGCCACTAACGCGACTATGGTTCTTCAAAGGGCATATCTTACAAGGGCGATGATTTTACGCATGATAAAAATGTCCGAACTTCGCGACCCGAAAGAAACAGGCACGCATGTAAACCGCGTCGCCGGTTACTCGGTGGAAATTTATGACCGATGGGCTTATCATCACAAAATCCCCGTCGATGAAAGAGAAAAATACAGGGACACGCTGAAAATAAGTTCCATGCTGCATGATGTCGGCAAGGTGGCGATTTCCGACGCAATCCTTAAAAAGCCCGCGCGCTTTACGCCGGAAGAATACCAAATAATGCAGAACCATACGGTTTACGGAGCGAGTCTTTTTAGCGATACAAACTCTTATATTGACCAGCTTGCCAAAGATATTGCTTTGACCCACCATGAAAATTGGGACGGCTCCGGTTATCCCGGCTGGATCGATCCATACACAGGTAAAACTGAGAAAGCAAACAATGACGGAAAACCGCTTGGGAAAAAGGGCGAAGAAATCCCGCTTGGCGGCAGGATTGTCGCTATTGCCGACGTATATGACGCGCTCTGCTCAAGACGCGTATACAAAGACCCATGGAACGAAAAAGAAGTACTTGATGAAATGCGCAAACTTTCAGGTTCAAAATTTGATCCTGAGTTAATTGATATTTTCTTTGAAGTTCTGCCGAATATTAAACAGGCGCAGAATCAGTACCCGGAGAACGCAGCATAGCTGTTAATGTTCTGTCCAGAGCGTCAGCCAGCGATTTAAGTTCTTTCTTACCGTAATTCGGTATCCTTACAATTTCAAATCCGTTATCCGCAAGCCCTACTTTAAAATTACGCATGGAAAGATACTCATTTATGTTGTCTTGGGTAAAAACACGTCCCCTGTCGTCAATTACGGATACGTTTTTTTCCACAAGCCTCTTTGCTAGCGGAACATCCCTTGTTATCGCAAGATCGCCTTGTTCCGACAACTCCACAATTCTGTCATCGGCGGAATTTTCTTTGGCTTGGCAAATGATCATCTCCGCCCCGTCTGATTCGGGAATCTGTCTGTTAGCGGCAAAAATAATTCTTAGCTTAAGTTTTGCCGCTCTCCTGAGTAATAAGTCCCTTACGGGCTTCGGGCAGGAATCGGCATCTACAAGGATTTTCATTTTACTCCCGTGCGCACGCGGCAAACAGGGAAAAAGTGCCTTCCAGTAAAAGAGGAGCGTCTTTGCCGCAACGCGGAACATAAAAAGACTCGCCCTTTTTAAAAGTTTGGGTTTCTGTTTTTAATTCCCCTTCCGTTACTATGCAGACTGAATGACCGCTCTGCGGGAAAGATACGGATTTATCGCCGCGAATGTGATAAAGAGAAAAGTTTTCTCCGGTCAGAGGATAACAAGTCAGCGGTTCGCCACAAGGGGTAATAATTTGCGGAATAAAAGGAACCGGTTTCGATATTTTTTTTAACTCATCGCCGTCAATATGCTTACTCGTAAGTCCGCCGCGGATTACATTGTCGGAATTTGTCATCAATTCTACGCCAAAACCGCTAATGTACGCGTGGGGCGTACCCGCGGGAATAAAAAGCCCCTGTCCCGGTTGCAATGTAATTACATTAAGGAAAAGAGGCGAAAAAGCGCCTGCATCCTGCGGGTAAAGAGATTCTAATTTTTTTACCAAGTCCCATTGTTCGCGCAGGGTATCTCCCAAAGAGGCGTATATCTTTTTGGGTTCCATGAATCCCGCCATAAGCGTAAAAGGCGTAATAGCGCAGATTAACTCGTTCTTCGCGTTTTGGTCTTTATAGTTTCTTAGCGGCGAATCTATTTCTATCCCCGCCTCATTTTCCCGTTTAAAACCATCCTGCGCCTGCTCTTTATCCGGGTGAACCTGAATCGAAAGCGGTTTTTCTACGGCAATAAGTTTTAATAAAAACGGAAGCTCCCCGGAAATTTCTTTAAGGCTTACGCCGCTGTCCGGCACATACGACGGAGCGGACAGATGCGTCCCCATCCACATCTCAGCGCAGGGTTTTTCGGGAGCGTTATCTTTTAATCCCAATAAATCGGGGATTAGTTTAACAGAACCCCAATCGTAATGTTTTATTTGATTTTGAAGTTTATAAATTTTTATCATTGCCAAACAAATTTAACGCTTGTTCCAGTTTTGATATAAGCCGAAGCGTGCGATCCTCAACTTCCTGTTCTTCCCATTTGTTTTCGTTTTTGATGATTCTTCCGGCTTCCGTCTCTTCGTCCAGTTTTTGTTTTACCTTGTTATACTCATCGCATAAGATAAAACCTGTTAGGATAGCGACGTTTAACGGGTCTTTAATCCCTGAAATATTTTGCGTATTGTTTACAGCCGCGCGGTATTGGGATAATACTTTTTTAAGGTATTCTTCGTCCTCATCGGCGGTTATTGTAAAGGAAGTTCCAAGAATATCCAAACGAATTTCATTGGTCATTAAATTCCCTAAAAAATGTCCAGATCTTTATCTTGCGGATCAAGATCGGTATCCAAAGACTCGCTGTCCGCAAGCTCGGCGTTTTCTTTTGTTTTATTCGCCGGAATTTCAAAAAATTCACTTGAATCAGATTCGGGTTCAGCCGGTTTTTCTTTTTTTGCGTGAGTTTTTTTCGGCGCTGTTTTTTCTTTTAAGCTTTTTTCATTCAGGCTTTTTTCAAACGCTTCTTCAAACTGATTTAATCTGTCTAAAGCCGCGACTATGCCGTCCTCAATCCGCCCCTGATCTTCTTTAAAGCGCATAACAAGCAGTTCCAATTCGTCAAGCCGCTTTTGATTCGCTTCCAGTTTCAGCTGTAACCCCGCCCTCTCGGATAAGAGAGCGGCGTTTTCAGAGTTCACGCGCTGCACATACTCAATTGCTTTAGCTACCTTTGTTTCAAGTTCCTGAACCTGCTCAAGGCTTATCATTGTTACGCTCCAAGCGCCGCTTTGGCTTTTTCGGCGACAGCCTTGAACGCGGCTGTATCTTCCGACGCGAGCCACGCAAGCGCTTTGCGGTCGATAATTATGCCGGCTTTGTTAAGACCCGCGATAAGCCGCGAATAGGAAAGTCCGTTTTCCCTGCAAGCCGCGTTAATTCTTACAATCCACAATTTGCGGAATTGCGCTTTTCTGTCTTTTCTGTCGCGGTACGCGTAAGTTAAAGATTTAGCGACCGCGTCTTTTGCCGTTTTGTAGTTGGTTCCGCGCCTTCCCCAATACCCCTTAGCCAGTTTTAATATTTTTTTTCGATGGTTCTTTCTTTTGGAACCGTCAACTGCTCTTGACATATATACCTCTCACACGCTCAGCCGTAGGGCAGAAGCTTTTTCTTGATTACCGGCACATTGGATTCGTCCAAAATTCCGGCGTGACGCAAACCACGTTTGCGTTT
>Ga0268262_10001391_pt1 | contig 29974 bp, 25 predicted proteins | sample TergutNc150P3_FD_190354 | JGI IMG/M metagenome (GOLD analysis project Ga0268262, IMG submission 190354) | Nasutitermes corniger P3 segment gut microbial community from laboratory colony in Florida, USA - Nc150 P3 (SPAdes) (version 2) | ecosystem: Host-associated > Arthropoda: Insects >... | reverse complement strand
GCTTCTGTTGCCATCCACAGATAATTCCTCTCAAAAGGTATTTCCCCAGGGCTAGTAAATACTTGCCTTTATACTAGCTGAATCACCCTTACTGAGCTAAATGGAGAGCCATGTTTGCAAATGAAAACATGCAGGTTGAGGCATCAATAATTTCTGAAAAAACTGTTAAGTATAAGGATCAAGAATATACATTGACAAAACTTACTGCCGAACTCTTGTCTTTACCGTACAGTGTAGCCCCTTTGCCTCACTGGAAATATAAAGATAAAACTTTGCGTGAGTATTATAATGAAACATACAGCAAGATAGATTAATAAACACATCCCCCGAAATTATGCCGCCTACTCAAAAATGACGTTTGGATTTGTTACAGCATGGCTTATAGCAATTTGGTTCCTATTTGACCTTAACTATCTTTGCATTCTGTACTATCACACGTCCGCCGAGAAAGCCGGAATCATCTATTGTCACTTTGCCCTGCAAAACTAATATGTCTCCGACATTAACCGCTTCATCTGTCGCAAGCGTCAAATCGTGAGTGCCTTTGGTCTGATCCCCGGAACCATCCTGAATGTGAATCCAAGTGCCGCCAATAACATTTGGCACTTTGAGTCCCTGCGTAGCTCTTACCACCTGCCCCCTGACAGAAACAGTTTTGTCCTTTAGGGATAATCCATTGATCACAATTTCGGCAACAGTTCGCCCATCCGTGCCAGGCGCTCTGTCGAGTTTGGGGACGCTGATACCTGCGGACACTCCGGTCTCTCCCATTTGCCCCATAGCTTGTGCCATGCCCTGAGGCGCTTCAGCAATCGCGCCGCCGTGGATTGTTCCTGGTGAAATTGGCTGTCCCTGAGTTTCCAGTTGGCCTAAGTAAAGACGGTCAAAGGTTCTCTGCAACTTCGGACTGTCCCATTGGCGCATCTCCTGCGCTCGCACAATTTTGACGCTCGATCCCGTTTCCAAATCGGCCATCGGCACCTTTGCCCATACTTCGCCCTGGTCTGTTTGCAAACGCAAATAGCTGTCTGGAGTGGCATCCAGTTTTTCTAAAATCACGCCGGATAGGCTAATGCCGACAACTGCACTGTCTGTTTTATTTTGACATCCGATCATAAGAACAAATACAAGCGGGGATATCCACCAAGAACGCATAAAACCTCCAGTGCCAGAAAGATAGTTTGAAGCATTGATGCCATAAATGGAAGTGTTATGTGGTGGTCAATTGATACCAATTTGCATTCCTATGAATGCAAATTGGTATAATCTCTGATGCTGCGTAGATGGATAGTCGAGAGTTAATTCTGCTAGTCAGCATTGGTGCGAAGCGCCGCCACAAAATCAATAAAGCCGATCAGAATGATCGGCTTTATTGGTGAAAGTGTTTAAAACTTCTTATTTCATCATCACTTTGATCATTTCAAGTACTTTGCAGGAATATCCCCATTCGTTGTCATACCAGGCAACGATCTTGACAAAGGTGGGATCAAGCATGATCCCGGCGGTGGCGTCAAAGATAGAGGTGCAGCTTTCGCCGACAAAATCGGTGGAGACTACTTTGTGATCTGTGTAACCCAGAACGCCTTTCAATGGGCCTTCGCTTGCGGCTTTCATTGCGGTGCAAATCTGATCATAAGTGGCTTCTTTACTAAGCTCAGCTGTCAAGTCAACAACGCTGACATCGCTTGTTGGAACGCGGAAAGCCATACCTGTGAGTTTTTTGTTGAGTTCAGGGATGACCTTGCCAACAGCTTTGGCGGCGCCTGTGCTGGATGGGATTATGTTTTCCAGGATACCGCGACCTCCACGCCAATCCTTTTTGGATGGGCCGTCCACGGTCTTCTGCGTGGCGGTTGCGGCGTGAATGGTGGTCATAAGAGCGCGTTTAATGCCAATCGCGTCATTTAAAACTTTTGTAACCGGCGCAAGACAGTTGGTCGTGCAACTGGCGTTGCTGATTATGGCTTCGCCTGCGTATTTGTCGTGGTTTACGCCATATACAAACATCGGTGTGTCATCTTTGGATGGAGCGCTCAAAATGACTTTCTTGGCTCCTGCCTTGATATTTGCCGATGCGGTTTCTTTGTCCAGGAAAAGACCCGTGGATTCGACAACGACTTCCGCGCCTACTTCGTTCCACTTCAGCGTTGCCGGATCTTTTTCCGCTGTCAGGCGAATTTTCTTGCCGTTGACAACAAGTGTGTTGCCATCTACCTTGACATCCCCTTTGAATCTGCCATGCACAGAGTCATAAGTGAGCATGTAGCCAAGGTAATCTGGTTCGAGCAGGTCATTGACGCCGACAATTTCAATGTCGGGGAATTGAGCCGCCGCTCTGAAAACCATTCGGCCTATACGTCCGAAACCGTTAATACCAACTTTGATCATAAGATCCTCCATGTCGCATTAAAAACACATTCAAACTAGACCACATAGCCAGCCGATGTGTCTGGGCGAGATACAATTAGAATAACTCATTGGTCAGAATATTGTCCAATTTTCCTGTAAAGCGTATTGCGGTGTATTCCAACTTGCTTTGCTGTTACGCTGAAATTCCCGCCGTTTCTGGAAAGTATCTCTCTAAGGAATGCCGTTTCAAATTCGCGCTTTGCCAGAGCCAGAGGAATTTCTTTTTGAACCATTTCGGCGACAAGTTTTTGGAGATCAGTTCTCATTTCACAACCACAACAAAGTACAATAAAAAAATAGCATCCTCAAAACCAATTGTTGAAGTAATATTACAAGGGTGTTTTTGAAAAGTTTGCGGAAAAGTCTGCGGATTTGATACCAATTCAAAGGAGATATCATGCGAAAGACCAAAATTGTGATAACCATCGGCCCGGCTCTCATGGAAGGCAATTTGCTGTGGGATGCTCTTAAAATAGCTGACGCTATTCGACTTAACGCAAGTCACTCTGACTGTGAAAGCCGTACGCCAGTCATACGCAAGTTGCGCGAAATCCTTGTGGAACTAGGCCGCACTGTTCCGATTTTTCTTGATCTCCAGGGGCCAAAGTGGCGACTGGGCTTGCTTGATGCGCCAATAAACGCGCCGGATGGCAGCAAGGGCATCTTTTACATGGCCGATTCTAAAGCCCCGAAAGGAGCTGGCTGGGCAGCGCCTGTGCCGCATCCCGAGCTATTCAAGGGAGCGAAAGTGGGACAGACGTGGCTTGTGGATGATGGTGCGCTGGTATTTGAAGTTGAGGAAATAAATCCCACTTACGTCACCGTAAAAACAATAACCGGAGGACTAATCAAGCAGAGAAAGGGTCTCATGCCCATCGGTCTTGATGTGCAGATTGACCCTCTGACAAAGAAAGACCTGGAAGATATTGAATGGGGCGTTAAAGAAAACGTTGACTTGTTCGCTCAGAGCTTTGTTCGGCAGATCTCTGACCTGCAACGCCTTAAAGAGGCTATTCAAGCGGCGGGTGGTGAACAGCCCATCATAGCCAAGATCGAACACCCAAAGGCATTGGATAATCTTGAGGAGATTCTGGATTTTGCATGGGGCGTAATGGTCGCAAGAGGTGATCTTGGCGTTGAGCTTGGCGTGGAGAAAGTGCCATCGCTGCAAAAACGCATTATTCAAATGGCCCGTCAAGCCCTCAAACCTGTCATAACCGCCACGCAAATGTTGGAGAGTATGATTGAACACCCTCAGCCAACACGCGCTGAAGCCTCTGATGTTGCGAACGCGATTTGGGATGGTACAGATGCCGTCATGTTGAGCGCCGAAAGCGCCTCTGGAAAATATCCCCTGGAATCAATAAGCTGGCTCGCTAAAATCGCGGAAGACGCTGAAAAACATGTTCCCGCTCAAAGCTACGATTTACAAAATCATCTCTTACCTTCCGTCACTGGTCGTACTGACGTGCATGTGGCTGTTGCCACATGTCAAACGGCAATGGAAATTAAGGCCAAGTACATTGTGGCGTTTACCGAGGTGGGAAACGTTGTGCGAATGATCAGCCATTTTGCCGGAAATACGCCCATCATTGGCGCTACTACATCCCCTGTAGTGGCTCGCCGTCTTGGACTGATACGCAATGTGCGAACACTTTTGATACCCAGGGCGGAGCATATGAGTGAGCTGCTCAGCTTGGTAGTACCTATGATTAAATCAACATTCGATCTCAAACCTGGCGACACAGTCGTCATGTCCGTAGGCCATCCGCTGTGGGTGGCGGGGACTACCAATACAATGCGCGTAATTGTGTTTTGATGACTTGATTATTTTCAGAGCCACTTGCAAAACTTCAGTTTTGCAAGTGGCTCTTCGGTTATTTGTAACTCAGATGGAATTTTTTGATGCTTTCTACCACAGATTGGATTTTATCCGTTGGTGGTAAAATTGTGGTGCGGAAATGAGCCGTACCCGGGACTTGTCCAAAACCCGTGCCCGGAACAACACAGATACTTTCTTCCTCAAGAAGAGCCATGCAGTATGCCTCGTCTGTGCGGCCGGGCGGTAGCACCACTTTGGGGAACGCGTACATCGCGCCCGCAACAGTTTTACATTCGATTCCTGGTATCTTGTTCAGTGATTCAGCCATTATCAGCGCCCGCTTTTTGAGTTCATTCAATATTCCATCGCGCTCCGCAATATATTGATCATGGCTTGGATCACCTGGTTTGGGTGGGCGAACCATGCAATAGACAGCAACCTGACCAGTTAGATTCGAGCAGAGTGAAATTGACTGCAACTTTGTGATCTGCTCAATCACTTCACTTGGAATATTGCGGACTTCCATGTATCCGCCCCTCTGTCCGCACTCGCCCAAAAAACCTTTGGAACAACTGTGGAAACTGAACAGGCTGACATCCCGCTCGCGCCTCTCCGCCATGACCTTCGCGAAAGAAACAAAGCTGTTTCCAGGCGTGTAGATATTTTCCTGATAAACCTCATCAGCCAGGATTGATAAGTTGTGCTCTTTGGCAAAATCAATAATCATGGAAATGTTGTTTCCGTCCAGCACTGATCCAGTAGGATTGCCGGGGGTCAGCACACAAATGCCCTTGATGTTGACACCAAATTTTTTGGCTTCAAACAAACTCATCTCAAGCATATCCTTACTGAGTTTCCAATCATTGTTTTCATCAAGGTAGTAATCAATCTGCTTGCCTTCGTATAGAGTCAGTGTGGCGCTGTAGAGTGGATATTGCGGAATGGGAATCATTATCCCATCCTGGGGGCCGCTTATAAGGAGGCGGAGCGCGGTCTGAACCCCCTTTGAGGCGCCATCGGTCAGATAAATTGCGTCTGGGTCAGCGGGGATACCATCCCTCTCATGTATGAATTCTGCTACGGCTTCGCGGATTAACCTCACACCTTTACTTTCGGAATAAGCCCCAATCCCATGTTTGGTGCCATCCAACACTTTTTTTGCAACTTCAATTACATCCGGCGGGAATTGCTCAGGGCATTTGCCAATTAAATCTGGATATTGGCAGATGGATAGGACTTGTCTGATGAAAGTGAGTGGCTTTTGTTTAAGGGCCTGTGGGTTTCCAATATTACAGTAAATAATGTCTTTGCCTTGGCGCTCTAATTCCTGGGCGCGAACAACAATGGGGCCTCGCACCGCGTATTCGGCTTCCAGAACGGCCTTGCCAAGGTCTTTTAGTTGAATTGCCATGTGAAACTCCTAAGGGGCAGGAATTTTTCTGACCACCCAGATATTATAGCAATTGAAAAATTTTCGTCATATTGCCATACTTCACTCAATGTGAGATGACGCATTTCATTATAGAATATAGCAGTTCAACTATTCATAGGTGAACTGCTATGCGAGGATTTGCCTGCAAATCCTTGCTGTGTATTGCTTATAGACAGGCTTTGCCCGCTGTAAGCAAACAGTAAAAGGAATTGTCATGCCGGAAATGGAACAGCATCTAAAAGAAAAGGATATCGCGTTTTTAAAACGCGCTCTGGAATTGGCTGAAATTGGCTCGACCCGCGCCGATGGCGGCCCTTTTGGGGCGCTCGTTGTAAAAAACGACCAGATTATTTCAGAGGGCTGGAATACGGTTGTTGTCAGCCATGACCCAACAGGCCACGCGGAAGTGAACGCGATTCGCTGTGCCTGCGAAAAACTTAAACACTTTCACCTGACGGGATGCACTCTTTACGCCTCATCCGAACCATGTCCAATGTGTCTGTCTGCGGCATACTGGGCGCATGTTGACAGGATAGTATTTGCGAATAGCCGACACGATGCTGCATCCATTGGTTTTTCTGATGAAGATATCTACAGGGAACTGGCTCTGCCATTATCCGAGCGGCAAATCAGTACACAGCAAATAAGCGTCAATGGCGCAAACGATGTTATGGACAGGTGGATGCGGAACAACGAGAAAGTGGCGTATTGACGGCTATTTTTTGTCATCCTCATTACTGCATGTCGGATGAGACAGACAGTATGGAAGGTTGTCCCTGTCCCGATGCTTGGAGACACATGTACAACATTTTCCATAGTTTGAGCAAGTCTTTGTAGGGCATGGGCATTCTTTTACATTTGGGCAGTTCATTTCAGCGGCCTTTCAGGTTTGTTGACTATAAATGCACACATACGGTTCAAAACCAAGCGAAGTAATCTGCTCACGGCTCTCAGCGCCCCAAAGTACAATTCGCTCAGCGAACTGTTTCCAGAAATCTGGCCTGATGCTCACGGAATACAGAGGAATGTGCAGTAACAGTGATTTTGGGAGATCAAAAATTTCTTCCTCCGTAAGAGCATCAGCCTCATCTGATTCCCATATGAAACTGCATCTTGCTTGTGGGCAAACTGCCCACAGTTGGAGTATTTCGCTGTGTTCGGCGCTGGAAAAAATCACGCGCTCCAGAGAATCCGAAGCCTCCACTGCGGATAAGGCGTTTTTCCAGCCCGGTTCGCCTTTCAGTTCAATATTGACGAGTTTCGCTGGTAGTTCCAACAAGTCCAGAAGCCTTGGAAATGGCTCGCCATTTTTCAGGCGAGGCAATTCGCTGAATTTCATGCTGCGCAAAACTCCCCGGTCGCCTATAGCGTTCAAATCCTCATCGCTTGCTACAATGCAGACCGCGTCCCTTGTTGGTTGAACCTCTAACTTGAATCCATCCAAATCAAGATTTATAAGGGATTTGAATTCCTCTATTGAACTTTTGGGAAACTCTTTTGATGAAACGCGATGCCCCAGAATGAACGTCATTGGAATCTCTTTTGGTATGAAAGTATGAATTCAAACGGGTTTTCAATGTCTATGCACCCTTGACATTGTATGGCTGGCTTGGTCGCGGCATTTGACGATCATCTCATCAATATTTACATGGTCTGGCAGATCAATACACCATCGGATGCACTCCGCAATATCCGCTCCTGTGAGCACATCCATCCCTTCATAAAGAGCTTTGGCGCGGACTTCATCTTTATAGCGCACCAGAGCGAACTCCGTTTTGGCCATTCCCGGGTCAATAGAAGTAACACGTATGGGTTCGCCGCATAGTTCCAGCCTGAGTGCATGGGCAATGGATTTCACGCCATGCTTGCTGGCGCTGTAAACCCCGCCTCCCTCATATGTTTGATGTCCGGCGGTACTGCCAACAAAGAAAATGTGTCCCCAACCGGCGCTTCTGATATGCGGCAGGGTTGCCCTTATAGTTTTTACGACTCCTTCCACATTTGTTCGCAACATGGCCTCCATGTCTTCATCTGGAATTTCCCAGATTTTGTGAATACCGGAAGCCAGACCGGCATTGGCAACTACAATATGGATTGCGCCAAGTTGGGTGGCGGCACTGCTCACAAAATTATTTACGCTTGTTGTGTCTCTGGTGTCAACCTCTCCATCAAATACTTCAATTCCATATTTTTTCGACAGTTCACTGGCAAGGTTTTTTAGGCGTTCTTTGCGCCTAGCTCCTAATGCCAAGTGATAACCCCCGGCTGCGAGCAAGCGTGCCGTGGCTTTGCCAAATCCTGAACTGGCACCTGTAATTAGTACGATGGGTGATTTGGGTCGCATTTAAACCTCCGCTTCCTAAGAATAAAAAAAAACATAAAAAAATGGTGGAAATTCTGTAACTATTCTGTTGAGCTAGAAGTATCCCCTTTTCTAAGGGGATCTTCCACACGATGACCGTTTGCCTGGGGACTGCTCATCGTCGCATGTTACCAGGACGGAAAAGGGCATTTTATGGCGCAAGGTACAGTCAAATGGTTCAACGCAGAAAAGGGGTACGGGTTCATAACGCCTGACGATGGCGGGTCAGATCTGTTCGTTCACTTTTCAGCCATACAGGCAAAAGGTTACAAACGCCTGGACGAAAATCAGCGAGTTTCGTTTGATGTGGCAGAAGGACCAAAAGGACCTCAAGCTACCAATGTAGCTAAACTGTAGGACATACCCAAATCAATCAACAAGCCGGCTTTTTGTCGGCTTGTTTGTTTTTGCCGGATATTTTTGAGATGTACTCGTGAAACAAATATAAATGCGTACGCACACAATTCAAGGGACGCTACTATGTAATCAGGAGTAGGTTGTAAAACCCCTGTTTTGCAACTTTGTCTGAGATGCTAGGAAAGCTTGCCCGCTTTCGTCACTGGAGGCGTAGTTTGCGATGCCAGATTGGATGCTGTGCTGCGCCGTAATGAAACTGGAACTAACTTTGGAGCAGATGGCAAAATAGAGCGCAGACGAAAGCATGTTTTTTGCAATAACCTCTTGGGAGATGATTTTGTTCAATCGCTTCACAGAAACTAACAGCGATCCCCATGCCAAGTCCAGGGGTTATACATTATCCGTATTGCTGATAATGGTAGTGGCTCTTGGAGTTCTCATGCAAAGGGCGCATCTATGGGCGCCAACCCAAATCAATAGGGAAAGAGAGGCCGAGCTGATTTACAGGGGTGAACATCTTGCCCGAGGCATTGCCATATATAGACAAAAAACGGGTCGCTACCCCAATTCACTGGCCGAATTAAACGCACAGAGGCCGAGGATTATCAGACAGCTATACAAAGACCCCATGAGTGAGAAGGGCCAATGGGTATTGATATACAATGTTCCAACTTCCTCATCCGGTAATAACGTGGGATTGCCAATAATAGGTTGTCTTTGTTCAAGCAACAAAGACAGCATTAAACTCTATCGAAACAAGAGCCTGCATAGTGAATGGGAATTTTCAGCACTTGATCCGCTTATAACAGGGATTCAGCCAAATCAGCCATCTCAAGGCGGTACTCAAATTCCATATACATCACAGCAAGGAGGACGTGGTTCAAATAGCCGGCCGTCAGGCAGTAATAGTAATCAAAGCGAATCGGGAAATACATGAGTATGAAATACAACATTTTTCGAAATGCGATAGCCATAGTTTTACTCTTAACAACCACCCCAGCCATAACAGACCAGCCTAGTTGGGTGACTCATCTGCAAGCCAGAAACATTCAAATTTCCGCAGGCGTATGGGAGCTATCCACAGGCAAATTGATTGAAAGTTTTCAGCCTGAATTGGCCTTGGTGCCGGCATCAACAACCAAGGTCGTCTCTTCTTACGCGATACTCAGGACATTAAAGCCTGATTTCCGTTTGGAAACGACTGTTTTGGGAAACCTGCAAAAGGGTGTTGTAAGAGGAGACTTAGTAATCAAAGGCGGCGGCGATCCATTTTTCACAAACGAACATATTTGGATGCTGGCGCAAGAGCTTAAAACTCGTGGTGTTTCCAGCGTTACAGGCAATTTAAGACTTGACCAGAGCGCTTTTGATTCTCAACGCTATGGTACTGGATGGGAAAACACCAGCAGCAATACAACGCCTCCGATATTGCCGTTATCAGTAAACTTCAATCGTGAGAGCAACGGCGCCATAACAAGAAATCCTGAAAAACTCGCGCTAAACACCATTACCAGGATTTTTAAGGAATCGGGTATCTCTTTTGATGGGCAGCTGGATAACGACAGCGAAAAAATTCCAATCGCTTCTCACAAATCCCCCCCCATTAGAGACTTAGTGGTATCAGTAAACAAGCTATCAAACAATTTCATAACAGAGTCGTTGGTAAAATATTTTGGCGGCGGTTCTTGGGCAAAAGGTGTCAGCAGGATACAGGATTTTTACAAAACACAACTTGATTTAGATCCAAGCGAAATACAGATCACGGATGGAAGCGGTCTCAGCAAACTAAACCGCATTTCCGCAAAGACGCTTTCCACAATACTTAGGGCCGGCTGGCATGACTTTGAAGTAGGGCCGGAATTTGTCTCCAGCCTCAAATACGTTGGCGGAGAGCCATACGAGATAAGTATAAAAGACCCCAACCTCACACGCCGTGTAAGATGCAAAACCGGCCACCTGAATGATGTTGACAGCATGTGCGGTTTCATTCACATGCCGGACGGCAAACTCCGCGTTTTTGCCATTATTTTGAATGGGCCATGTACCAGGGAAGATGTTGAGCATGTTCTTAAATTGTGGGCCAACTGAGAGCATTTCATTTTTTCAAGGTTGAAGCTCTCTGGGTTTAGATTCTTTCAGTTTTTTACTCCACCCTTCGGCAAACTTTTCCCCGGCCAATGTTTTTGCCAATTCAATCAATTCTGAAGATTTGGAAAAAGCGCCCCTTAAATCCAGCCAGACATTAAAGGTCTCATCAGCGTCCTGTCGTCTGCCCATTTGCAACAGTGCTTCGATCAACGGGAAAGCTACATAATCTCCAAATCCAGGATGAATCAACACTCCAGTGAGCTGTTCTGCAATGACCCTATCCCACGGCTCTTTAAGGATCTTGGCGATTTTAGACCATTGATTGTTTTTCACGCATTCTTTGTAGTACATATCAAGAACGATAAGCGGAGGCACACTTCCTTTAATATCCATCGGACTTGACTCTATACTATCCAGCAATGATTCAAAATCCTTTTCATTGTCTCCCGCGATACGCAAGAAAATCCAAAGTTTCCACAGCGGCTTTGAACTTGGCGACTGACGTAGCGCGGTTTCAATTTTTGGCAGATATCGTTTTGAAAGCAACTTCATTGAAGGGCTGTATAGCTTGATTCCATAACTATCAATATCTGGGACTGCGTATATGGCATGATCGTGGCTCAATATTTTGTTCCAAATTGATACGGTTTTGTGCCAAATCGCTTCGTCCTGAGTAGAATCCAATTCCGTTGTTATCTTCATATTTTTAAGCTTGTCATCGCTTTCAAAAATGCTATACTTCCCAAGAACCATCAATGCTTCAATATCATCAGGATTTTTTTGTAAGTATTCTTTCGCCAGCGAATATTCGGTTTTTATGTCCTTATCTTTTAATATTTGCTCAAATTCAGCTAAAGTCGGCACCTGAGTTACTTGCTCTTGCTCTAGCTCTACAAGTAAGCCATCAGCATCAATTAAAGCCCAATGGAAATCATTTCCGCTCCAATCAGCAAGTAAAAGTTCAAACAAATTGTACCTAATTAGTGATCTCATTTGTTGAAATACATCTTCTTCGCATCCCTCAGGAATTATGATTGCCGGCTTCCCCAATTCTCTTCCCCGCGCAATTGGGTTGATAAAAGGAACTTGTTTTATTCGCGCGCCCTTTGACCAAATTTCGGACAATTCCTCAAAACCGTTGGAACGGGCAATCGCGGCGGCGCTTTGCGCGTTGTTTGTTTCACTGATACTAATCAATTCATCAAATACATCATTGGCTTCTTCAATTTTTCCCAATTTTAGCAATGCTTCCAAAAGTGGGTAGTATGAAGATTCTTCAGGGTATCCAGGAATTGGAATAGGAATCCAGCTATATGACCACATTCCAGGACTCCATCTTGCTTGGGAATGAATTATATATCTTTCAAAATTGCGTCCAAGTCTGGCAAATCGAATAACACTGTCCCAATCTCTTTTAGATTTAGCTAAACTTGTGAGAAATACCGCTACTTTTGGTGATGGATAATTTGGACTGAATGAGTTAATGCTTTTTACAAATTGGAATAGCTGGTATTCGTTACCGAGGGTTCTGGCCATCCAAGCCCAAATATCCCACAAGTTTTCATTAGTCGGAAATTCCCTCAATAGATTCTCAACCCTGCCTATATTCTTGCGAAAGACGGCTTTCATCAATGGGCTGAATTTCTCAGGTTGAACATCATTTGGACGAAAAAAATCCAATTTGAAGCCTATCCAGCTCATATTCATCGCTAAATCAAATTCCCTTGCCAGTAATCCCCAAATCATCAAATCTTTTTCTTTGTCCAAATCTTCAGTCAAATCATCATTTACTGCCAACAAAGCGCGTCGGCGAAGCTCTTTTAATAAATCTGCCCGCGCGTCAATGTGGTCTGGATGTTCTCTCAAAAATGCGCGCAGTTGCACTAATGTACTTTTGATCCCAAAATTTTCAATTACTGAACTCAATGATTTGGTGTCTGGAATATCTTTTCCAGAAGTAATAACTTTATTGGAAGCGTCCAAAACTACCCAGCGTGAATTCATTGAGCCGCTCTGACGACAAACCCATACATCAAAAGTGTTTAACAAGTCATTGTTCAAAAATGAGTTATGACGCCCAAGCAATTTTAAATCATAGCCGGATAAATCTTCAGAATTTATATTTTTGTTCCATATATTAATATCTTCTTTTTTCCAGTCTCCAATGAGTACGATCTTATTGCCGTTAAAACGGTTCAAGAAATCTAGATAAATCTTTTCGTCATCCTGAGCCTGCGCGAAGAGAAAAATGGTTGAGGCAAGAATGGGAGATATTTTCATAATAAAGCTACTATAAAGCAAATGTTTACAAAGCGCAATTTGTTCATTTGTAATGAATGAAAAAGGGAATCCATTACATTACGCCAGGCCATTTTATGCGTATCCTTTCATTTGCCAGTTTGAGCCAGTGTTCTGCTTGAATTACACCTTCGCCGTGCGACAAGCGTTCAAAGTGACAGCGAATGTGGCGGAGTGTGCGTGGTATTGCTTGTGCGTATCTGGTTTTGTTTTGGCGAATTTGAAAGGCGAATGTGCCAAGAGCTTTGAAATTGCGCTGCAGAGCGACAGAATTTAATTCGCTCAAAAAATCAATGTCTGAGTCAATAACGGATTTAACCCTGGATATAAGGATTTGCCCGGCTTCCATGCTCCAATCCCAGTAACCATCAAATAAAATGGAGGCTAAGTCGTATGTAGCGGGGCCAAGACGGGCATCCTGAAAATCAATCGTCACAGGTCTCGGCCCTGAAATCATGAGGTTGCGGACATGAAAATCCCTGTGAGCCAGATATTTTGCCCTTGGTATTAAATAGTCGTGAATCTGCTCCATCATTCGATCCAGCCATATGGGCGGCTTTTTTTGTAAAAGACCGTTAAAGAAGTTTTCTTTACAAAAAGACCATTCAAAATCAAACTTGAGTCTGTCAAAAGAACGAAGCATAAAAAAGGACTTTTTGGGAGCCGCCATAGTCAACGGCCCAAGCCAGTCCAGCAATTCCTCAGCAACTTTGCCGGCCCAGTACAGCTCTTCTTTGGGAAATTCAGCCAGATGCCCTTCAAGCGAACAATCGCCAACGTCTTCTAACAGTATGGCTCTATGAGAATTGTCATATTTATATATTTCAGGTACTCGCAATATTGTATTCACATAGTTGTGAAGTGAGATGAAATCATGAAAGGGGTCATCAAGGCCTGGAACGCTGTCTGGATACAAAACAAGAACGGCTGTGCTACCCGATGGCTGAAGCGTGCGAAAATAACGTCTCGTGCCAACATCGCCAAGCATTGGGCTTGGGTTTTTCAAATTCCACGCTTCGGCAGTTTGTTCCAGTTTATTGTCCATCAATATCATTCTAGCGCCAGACGAATCTGTTTTTTGCCATCAAGAAACCAGAGCGCGTCATGATCTTCCGCGTCAGGATGAAGCTCTGCGCCCGGCCCTAAAACACATCTAGTTATTTTCCGCGATTTAACAGCGGTTGGATGAATATAGCACCCCGTAATACGGCCTTCGTGTTCCGGGGCCAGTTTGCCGGCAGCATGAATCAACTGATCCGGTGTGCCAATTTCCAACCAGGGAAAAGGCTCGACAACTATGCCGCGATGGTTAGGATATTCAGCCAAAAAATCCCTTACGTCAAAACAATTTTCTGGAATGGCGCTGGCTGCTTCGGCGCTCCAGCAGGCAGCGCCTGTAAAGAGATAAGGCCCCTTTGGGCCTATCGTCCCACGAGGTAAAATTCTTCCGCTTAAATTTGTGTACAACTCCGTCCACGCGCCTCCCGTATGGGGAACCAAAAGCCAAGTGACACCCGCAATTCCCGAAACATGTTCATCGCGCAGATGTGTCCAAGGTACATCAGCTATTACATCCGCGTTCCAAACCAACAAGCCTTCGGACGCAATGCGGTTTGCGATGCGCCGGAGCGGTTCGCCTGTTCCAAGCAACACATTTTCTTCAATTACTTCAATGTCTTCGGCGATGGATTTAATAATATTAATGTGATGGTGGGCGTTACACGCGATATTGACGCATCCGGTACGTCTCAGCGCGTCACCAGACCACTGTAATAGCGGTCTGCCCTTGAGAGTCCAAGCCGGTTTAGGCAATATGGATGAGAGCGCCCCCATTCGGGTTCCAAGGCCGGCAGCAAATATAAAGGCGTCAATAGTGATCATCAGGATTGCTGTTTAATCGGTTTGAACAGAAATTTTTTAGGTGCCATGCCGCTCATCTCCAGTACTCGGACTTGCCATTCTTGAATAGTGATTTCATCATTAACACGAAGTATTCTTCCCAACCTCTCCTGAAAATATCCGCCAAGCGTCACGGCATCGGTGTCGCCTTCCAACTTTAACCCAAGCTGATCATCCAACTGCTCCAGCGTCACTGTCCCCTGAGCCAGCCATGCGCCTGCCTGAATCCGTGTGAGCTGTGTAACCTCGTTATCAAACTCATCCTGGATTTCACCAACCAATTCCTCAATCACGTCCTCAAACGTCACTATTCCATCCACTCCCCCATGCTCATTTACTACGAGCGCCAGATGCTGTTTTTTTCGCTGAAAATCCAACAAAAGGTCTTGTACGCGGCGCATCTCCGGCACAAAAAAAGCAGGGCGGGCCAATGACTTCAAATCAGGTTCTTCTTCATCTCGCAAACGCCACAAAAGGTCTTTCAGGTGAATAACGCCAACCACATGATCCAGATCACCATCTACCAGTGGAATGCGTGAATGCTCAATAGTACGCATGAGAGCCAGGTTTTCTTTTAGACTTTTGCGAATATCCATAGTGACAACGCTGCCTCTGGGGATTGTGATCTCCATGATCGTTCGCTTTGAAAAACTGAATACGTTCTCAATCAATTCGGCTTTGTTAAGTTCCAGTTCGCCGCTTGCCTGACTGTGGGCAAGCAAGCGTTTAAATTCATCTTCAGAGGGCAAAAGGTCCTCAGGATACTCGTTCCCTTCAGGCAATCCGAACAATCGCTCAACCCAACGGCTGAGGGTTGAAAGGGTAATAGTAAGTGGACGGGAAAAGCGGGACCATATTAGCAACGGTTTGGCTGTTCTCAAAGCCCATAGTGTTGAATTGCGAATGGCAAAACTCCGCGGGACTAATTCAGCAAGTACAACATTAATGGTGGTCATGATTATCAGGGCAATGAAAGAAGCCAGCCACATGGAAATACTGGACCATGGAATAAGACCTGAACCCGGCAGAAAAGACATCCAAGTGCTTAAACACTCGGCTAACAAATCTTCACCCAGAGCGCCAAAACCAACAGCGCAAAGACTGACCCCTACCAGAACCGAAGAAAGATGAGTCTGTAAATGGCGCTGAACTTCTAATGCCTGGCGTGCCCTTGAATCTTTTTCCAATAGTGATTCAAGCTGCGTTGGTCTGACCCGCACAATCGCAAATTCGGCCAAAACCAAAAAAGCCCCTAAAATCAGCAGTAAAACAATAAATAAAAGGCGGCCAGCTACCATTATGAACCATCCTCCACAGCAGGGTTGCCAACCAGTAGTTTTGCCAACACTTCTTTTGCCTCATCCAAGGCGTTCAATGCCACGTGAATTTCCTCTTGTCGCTTATAAATCAAAGAAGTCAAGTGTTGCCTTTGTCTGTCAAAGTCTGTTGTCAAACGCCGGATTTCTTCACTGTGGTTTTTTTGGAGGAATTCCAGCTTTGCCGTCTTTTCCGCGCAAGCAGCTTCCAATTCACTTATCCGCTTGCGAAGTGCGGGTCCTGAATCTTGATGATCATCCAAACGGGCTATGAGCAGGTTGCGTTCGCTTTCAACTCGCGCTTCAAATTCCAGCTCAAGGCGATGCCTGCTCTCCTCGACATTCAACAACTCTTGCAGCAGTTCCTCCTTTGATTTGAGAAAGGCCACAGCCTGCAAGTTCTTTTCCGCAATTTCCTGAGTTAAATTTTCAAGCTGCTGCAATAGAGCTTGTTTTTCCGCAATAGCTTCTTTCATGCGATTGCGCAGATTCCCATTTGTAAGAATTTCCGATGAGCCATGCTCTGAGTGATTTGACTGTTCGTTTGACTCCGACTGGCTGAATTGAGAGTTGGATATGTTTTCCTGGTGTAATTTCTGTTCTTCAACTTCAAGAACGGCCGGGATGGAATCATTTTTCTGTTTCTGATTTGTTTGTTGCGCTTCTGGTGGCCAGGCAGTTTTATCTTGTGGCTCGGTTTTCGTGTCACCATTGTTATTTTCCGAGTATTTTAACGGTTCCAATGACCCGAGTAGTTCATCAATCGCGGGTGGAACCGGTAAGGATGTATCTTTTTTTGCTGACTCCAGGCTATTTAAGTTTTTAATACGCTCTTCATCTATATCAACCCCCATAAGAGCATCAAGAGCACTGTTAAGATCAGAAGTCTTTAACGGAATAATAGTCTTTAACTCTGCAATCAAAGCATTGGTTTCGATGGGCTTGAATAGATACAGGTCGGCGTGAACCCTTAATTTACTATGCCTGGCAAAATCATCTTTTGTGGCTTTAGAACTGATTAAGGCAATTTTGAGATCCGGCAGAGAAGAACGATTGCGAATACTAGCGCATACCGCATAACCACGGTTTTCCGCAACTTCCACGCTAATCATAATTGCCGCGTAATTACCGCCATCCAGCATCCTTATGGCATCGTCAGGACTGTCAGTGAAATCCACATCAAAACTGAATTCAAGCGTTGATCTTTGTTTATCAATAAACGTGCTGTCCGTATCCAGAACAAGCAATCGTTGCCCCATAGTGCAATCCTTGCCGAAACAAGTATTTTACCTTGATTTCAAACTTGTGGGGCTTAGAGTTTTTCACTGAGCATTCAAAGTTTAGCCGACAAAGCAGAATCTACTTGCCAATACCAATTTGCATTCAGAGGAATGCAAATTGGTATAAAACAGAAGTATTGCAATTATCTCAGAAATTTTGTAACTGGCTCTATCTGTCTATATTTACTTGCTGGATGTTGCTGGAATGGCCACTGAGAAAGGCTCTGAAAAGCCATCTGTACCTCTTCCCTCTCTGCGTCTGAGAGACAGAATGATAGTTTTACCGTTGAATTTCTGAACTTCGTTGCGGAATTCATCAACATTTTTTACTTCTTTGGTTCCAATACTTTGAATGACCATCCCAACTGTCAGTCTCTTGTCAGAGGCTGAAGAACGAGGCTGTATTTTAGTAATAACAACTCCGCTAACTTCATCTGGAATTTGATAGGTTCTGCGTGTCTGAGCGTTCAAAGCCCCAATCTGAAATCCGTAAGTTTTTTCTAAATTCAGGCTGCCTGTAGGTTCTTTTCTGGGGCTATCAGTTGAGGAACCATCGTCTGAATCGCCATCTCGGTCTAAATTCCTGCGGTCGCCAAGCGTAACAGAAACTGTCTGCTTGCGCCCATTGCGAATCAATTCCAATTTGACAACATTGCCTTCACGGTAGGAGGAAATTGTCTCAACAAGGTCGCCGCTTGATTTAATGGGCTTTCCGTCAACGCTGACAATCACGTCCAGGCGCTTAACGCCGGCTTTTTCAGCGGGCGATGATTTAGCTACAGTCTGAACCAATGCGCCTTCACTTATGTTTAAGCTATCCTGAAAATCCTGGTCAAGGTCTTGTGTGCTAACACCGAGCCAGCCGCGGCTCAAAGGTTTGCCTGTGCGAAGTTCTTGCAGTATTTGCTTGACTGGTGTGATAGGCACGGCAAACCCAATATTCTGGCCATCCACGCGAATTGCGGCATTGATGCCAATTGCTTCGCCACTGAGATTAAACAACGGCCCGCCGCTGTTGCCTTTATTGATGGCGGCGTCTGTCTGCAGAAAACCGGCAACCAGATTGTCATCAGCGCCCATCATATTACTTGTCCGTCCTTTGGCGCTGATGATTCCCTGAGTAACCGTATGCTCCAAGCCCAATGGATTGCCAATAGCAACAACCCATTCGCCGACTTTGATAGAGTCCGAATCCCCTAACTTCACATAAGGCGCGTGTTGAATATCAATTTTTATCATGGCCACATCAAGAGCCTTGTCTTTGCCCAGGACAACGGCCGGATAACGCTTGCCATCGGTTGTCTTTACAACAATTTTTGGGTTCTCGCTACCATTTAGACCTTCAACAACGTGAGCATTTGTCAGTATCTCTCCATCGTGGCTGATAAAAAAACCAGACCCTCCGCCCCTTTGAAGGGTTTCTGTATCATCTTGAGGATTCTGCCTGGGCGTTGGCCCATTGAAATAATCAAAGAAAAAGTCTGGGCCTGGGAAAAAACGATTACTTCGTACTTTGACGTAGCTGGTGTTTTCAACAAATACGACTGTTGGATTCAGTTTTTCAGCTATTTCCACAATGGGCTGCATATGGTCAAATGGCTTGACACTTACGGCAACAGGCTTATCCGCCTGAGCCATGACGATCCAGCTCCGTCCAAGCCCCATTCCAATGGCCATGCAGACGGACGCAAACGCTGTCAACCCGATTATTTGTTTTGTCTGGCGATTCATATTGCTCCTTTCATTACACATGTTAAACGCGGGTAAAGTCCGCTCTTACATGCAACTGTCAGCCCCAGAATGATACAAGATTACAAAAGGTTTCCACTGGAAAAAAAACAGACCTTGTGATACTTTTTAAGTTTCAATGGCGGCTGTAGTTCAGCTGGTTAGAGCACAGGATTGTGATTCCTGGTGTCGGGGGTTCGAATCCCCTCAGCCGCCCCATTAAATAATTATGACATGCGACTTTCAATATTTCCTCCGGCAGCTTGAATTAGCTGGCGAATTAAAGCGCGTTTCCGTAGAAGTGGATACCCGGCTGGAAATAGCCGCCATTGCCGATCTGGTTGCTAAACAACCATCAGGCGGTAGTGCTTTGCTGTTCGAGCATCCAAAAAACTGCCAAATTCCGGTGGCGATAAACGTGTATGGGAGTCGCATCAGAATGGAAATGGCGCTTGGCCTTGATAAAAACGAGCGGGGTTTGGACTATGTGGGAGATCGCATAGAAAAGCTGCTTGCAGATGCTCTTCCTAAACCTGGTGGCGGATTACTTGACAAACTCACAAAACTGCCGATGTTAGCCAGTGTATCGGCATGGATGCCTAAAACCGTTCGCAGCGGTATGTGTCAGGAAGTAATAAAGCGAGGATGTGACGCAAAGATCAGTGAATTACCGGTACTCACAACATGGCCGGAAGACGGCGGCCCATTTATAACTATGGGCATGAGCCATGTTCGCTATAAAGATGGACGGCGTAACATGGGGCTTTATCGTTTGCAGGTTTACGATGATTTTACATTGGGTTTTCACACGCAGCTTCACCATGATGGCGCAAAAGCGAAAAGCGGATATGCGCATGGAGAGCGTATGCCAGTTTCCGTTGCGTTTGGCGGAGACCCGGCGTTGTTGTATGCTGCCACCGCACCTCTGCCACCATTCATCTCAGAGGTAATGTTCACGGGTTTTCTACGCGATAGCGGTGTTGAAATGGTCAAATGCGTTACAAACGACATAGAAGTACCAGCGGATTCAGAACTTGTAATAGAGGGCTGGGTTGATCCTGCTGAATTGCGAAAGGAAGGCCCATTTGGCGACCACACCGGTTACTACAGTCTGGCGGATGATTACCCCGTAATGCACGTTGAAGCCATAACTCATCGCCGTAATTTTGTTTATCCGGCGACAGTTGTTGGACGCCCGCCTCAAGAGGACGCATACCTTGGATTAGCGACCGAACGCATTTTTTTACCACTTTTGCGCCTTATGCTGCCTGAAATATGTGACATGCACCTCCCAGCGGCTGGGGCGTTTCATAACCTGGCCATAATAAGCATTAAAAAAGAATACCCCGGCCACTGTAATAAAGTGATGCACTCTATTTGGGGCATGGGGCAAATGATGTTTACTAAGTGCATTGTCATTGTTGACGATGACATTGATCCGCACGACATGCGGGAGGTTCTGTTTCGAGTCACATCCAACGTGGATCCAAAACGCGACATATTGTTTACGGAAGGCCCATTGGACACATTAGACCATGCCAGCGACCTCTTTGCTTTTGGCAGCAAAATAGGAATAGACGCCACGCGCAAAAACAAGCCATTTGATGTCTATAAGAGAGAATGGCCCAGGGATTTAGCATTTCCAAAAGACATACTGGAAAAAATTGAAGCCCGATGGAGTCAATACGGCATATAGAACAATCAAACACAGGTATAGCCATGAATCTGGAAATCGAACGCAAATTCCTTGTAAATACGGATCTATGGAAGCCAATAGATGAAGGAACGTATTACAAGCAGGGGTATATTAACGCAAACGCTGATTGTGTTGTGAGAGTGCGTATTGCGGGTGAAAGAGCTTTTTTATGTATAAAAGGGTTGGTTTCAAATTTTACCAGATACGAATTTGAATATGAAATTCCCTGTAAAGATGCCGAACTTTTATTGGACTTGTTTTGTAAAAAACCAATTGTGGAAAAACATCGCCATAGAGAAAACCACAACGGAAAGCTGTGGGAAATTGACGTTTTTCACGCTGATAATGATGGGCTTGTTGTCGCTGAAATTGAGTTGGAGTCTGAGCTTGAAGAGATATTATTACCAGGGTTTGTCACAGACGAAGTCTCAACAGATCAAAGGTATTTCAACTTCAACCTGCATAAGAACCCATTTAAAGAGTGGATGGCGAATGATTCTGATTTAGATTCAAATCAACTCCGTTGATATTGCAAAACAAAGTTTTGCAATATGCGCTATTACTCGGCAGTTTCTTTTCTTACTTCCTTCAGGCGGCCGGCTTTGCCAAGTTTTTCGCGGAGGAAGTAGAGTTTGGCACGCCGCACCTTACCATGGCGCAACACCTCCATCTTGCTGATGGTTGGGCTGTTGAGTGGAAAAATGCGTTCTACACCCACACCAGAGCTAACTTTGCGCACTGTAAAAGAAGTCCTTGTTCCGCCGCCGCGTATTCCAATGACAATACCCTGGAATATCTGGATGCGTTCTTTTTCGCCCTCTTTGACCTTTACGTGAACCTTTACGGTATCGCCAGGCGTGATTCTGGGAAGGTCTTTTCTGATTAGGCCAGCTTCAAGACGATCAATAATATTCATGACAACTCCATTTGAGCCAGCGGTCCAAGTAGAAACGTATCTCAGGACATAGCACGAAAAAACCGCACATTACGGATCCATCAGTCTATCACAATGGGTGCGTATGGCAAGCACAATTTTTTTGTAAACCTCGTCATTGCCAGATGATTCGGAGATGCACAGGATAAATCTCGAATGCAGCGGCAAAATAGCTGTTTTACGATTGGTTCGGATGTCTGTAAATATTAGTTTAACATTATTGAGATGATTTATAACAATTAATATTCACTTAAATCAAATGAATATAAATAATCAACTTTTTCAGCAAAAATGACCTTAATGTATTAAATTACATCAATAACAATGTAGAAAATTGTTGTTGATCATGCAATGCTGAGTGGAACAATAAATGTTAAAAATAAACATCTATTGTTATGATTATTAAGTATATTTGTTATATATTTTTTAGATATTTTTTCTAAAAATATTTAAACAATTTTTGCTATTTTCAAACATAATAATAATGCCGATAATGACTGTACTGAAATTGAACATTTTTACATTTCAGTATTTGAGTTAGACAAAATTTTGTGGCTTGTATGATCATTCAATCTAAATAATTCAGCAATTTATTTCTAATTTTTAACGACGGGAACGCATGGCATCGTATTTTTTCACATTTTATAAGAGCCAATGGAAAACCATCTGGCAAAAGTGCTTCTATTGCGGCATAGCTCGCAAAACAATTCAGAGATTCATGCCCTTAATGCGGGGGTTTTTATAACCAACCTTCTGTGGAGGTAGATTCATGAAAGTAAGAGACTTTCTAACTTTTCTGACGGCAGCAATGGGTGTCTTCGGATCGCCCGGCCTGTATGCCCAGCTCGACAAGTTCGAGACCTCATTCAAAATGCGCACAGGCATTCAGGCAACCGCATTTGAGGACAAGCTGAAACATGCCAATTATGGGTTTGGAGCTGCAATTGGGTACAAGCTGACCGAGAAGGACAGCGTTAGCCTGGAATTGGGATGGGCTTACAAATCTGGCGATGAGCGCAGACCCGATTACTATACCAACCTTGACAAGCTTCCGACCGCTCCCGGCATAAAAGAGCGACCAGATTGGAGCGCAAACTGGCAGGCTTCAGGTCGTGTAAAAAACCTTGTTGAAGGATTTGCCGTCAGGCTTGCCTATGAAAGGCAATTCAAGGATTTTGGGTGGATCGGTGATTTTGGATTATTGGGCGGTATTCAGATTGGTGGTTCCAAATTTAAGCACGAGTACTTCGGCGATATTGCCAACAGCGATGTTGCGGCAATGCCCACCTATTTTCGTGATTCATTTTACGGCACAATCTTCAACAACCCAAACTCAATCTCGCCATTTGTTGGTGTGACAAAGCGCTTTGGCGCTTTCATCGCGCTGGAACTTAATGTTGTAGGCTTCAGATATGAAAGCGCCGAATATGTTCACGAGGCTGGTCACAGTCTCGGGGCGAACGCAGACTGGACACATGACTACATTGTGAAAAATAACCGCGCGGCCATTCATTTTGAACTTGGCTATATTGTGCGTTTTTAGGCATTAAGGAGCATAGACTATGTGCAGAATATCGAAATCGAATACTATTTCCTTAATTGCCGCCTGCGTCATTGCATTTGCGCCCTTAACAGCTCAGGTAACCACCGGAATTCTGACAGGCACCGTGAAAAGCAGGAGAGGTGAAATTATAGCTGGCGCGACTGTAAGGGTCACTTCGCCCAATTTAATGCAGCCACGCGAAACCAAGAGTGACGAGCGGGGCAACTGGAGATTTGGGCTTCTGCCGCCCGGAGAATACCGGGTGGTTTTTTCAATGGAAGGCTATCGAAGTTCATCTCGTCAAAACATCCGGGTTGGACTGGATACCGTAGTACGGGCTGATATTACACTCATACCCATTGATATTGCCGGGGCAACAGTTGAAATCATTGCGGAAGGAGGCGGCACCATTGACAAAAACGATACAAAAGTCAGTACTAACTTCTCAGCCGAGCAACTTGAGGCTGTGGGATTCAGGTCTTTGGAAGGAGCCGCCAGTCTCACAGCCGGTGCGGTTGAAAGCGAAGCCGGTGGATTTTCAGTGCGTGGGGCGGCCATTACCGACACTCTATACCGCATGGATGGCGTTGACATCAAAAATGATTATCAGGGAAACGTAACAGGCACCAGGTATCTGGCTGACATGATCGAAGATATCCAGGTCAATCTTTCACCGGTTCACCCCAGGTATGGACGGACTACGGGAGGATCAGTAAACGTTGTCACAAAGACAGGTTCTAATACTTTCAGCGGCACCGCCAGAGCATACCTCAACAGAAGCAGCGCATGGACCGCAAACAGAAGGGGTGTGTTGGATGAAGAGTTTTCTGAAGGTGGCCGCTACCACGATAACCCGACCACCAAGAGATACGATATAACGCTTCTTGGGCCAATCATTAAGGACAAACTGTGGTTTTCCTTTGGTACCACCTTTGTTCCGGGCAGTGTGACCAATCGGAGGATGACAGCATGGACTGATTATCCTGACATCAATTACGGCCCGATGAAGTTTGCCACTAATGCCACCACTGTTCCCGCTACGGCTGCCGAAATAAACCAAAAACTGCTGGATGGCCCGGATGGCTACTATTACCCCGAATTCGATGCTCTCAAACACTATCAAGAGCGCAGCGAGAGTGACTACTATCAGCTGAAACTTACATGGACTTTTTTGCAGAATCACACGTTGGAATACTCGTTGAGTAATCAAAAAAGCATCACCACAAACCGCGACTCGACTACAAGCGCCACCGCTGGCTATGTGATGTCATCAATGCTTGGAACTCAGACCACAGAAAACACTAACTGGGGAATCAACTACAGAGCGGTGATAGAGTCTTCCACCTTTGTTGAGGCTCGCTACGGTTCCAGTGTATCGGATATACAATGGCCGAACTACTTGCACCCGACTATCCAGGATCCCGTTATGATTTGGATTGGACGAAGAGCCAACCAAGGAGGAGGCCCAGGACAACTGGAAGTCAATGCCTTTACAGCCCGTCGCGCCGGAGTAAACAATGAAATTCGCGGCAATAAAGGATGGAGCATAAATGTCAAACACTATTGGTATGGCTTTGGACAGCACGAAACCGAAGTAGGTATAGAGAGCTATACCGGCAGGCTTCAAAGAGGTTCAGCGTACGGTCCCAATAACCGAAGATATTCCCTGACCGGGGTGTATCTGAAAGAAGGCTTTACAGACGTCAATGACCCAAAGGCCGAGTGGATGTTTGGTTCCGGCCCATGGATTGGGTTGAGTCAGAATGGTCAATCCAGTTCAGGCAGGTCTGGTCCCGCTGCGGTTTGGCGCCAGTACTTTGGCGTTGATGGGGAGCAAAATCCCATCAGTACTTCATTCTATGCCGCAGATCAATGGAATGTTAATGACAATTTGAGTGGCATGGTGGGTTTCCGGCATGAAAAATACAAAATTGACAATACAGACGGCTCCGAACTCGCATCTAGTTCCCAGTTTATCCCAAGGGCATCGCTGAAATATGATCCAACGGGAAACGGCAAGCATTTACTCACGCTAAGTTACGCGCTTTACGCCAGTGATTTTTATACCGGATTTACAAATGCATTTGCGTCAAACGCATCTTCAACTTATTCCGATGTCGGCTGGACTGGAGGGGCACTGGGTCAACAACCTTATCGTGTTACCGCCGACGATGCAGTGCCGCCGGACGTACTGAGATTTTTTAGCTACGAAGATTTAATCAATCCTGAAAACTGGAAAAAGGAGAACGGGAATTTCAATTCTTTCAGTTTTACATCTGCGGGAAACACATATCATGTTGATAAAAACATGAAGCCCCCCGTTGTCCATGAAGTGAGTTTCAGGTATCAGCGGCAATTTGATAACAAATCGGTGTTTTCAGCCGGCCTGACACAAAAAAACTGGAGACAGATGTGGGCTATATGGCAGGAACATGATCCCAGGCAATGGGTGCGTTTAACCGACCCCTTTGGTTCCGATGATGTTGTATATGGCCAGATGATTCGCTATGGAAATTCCGCCAAACTTAAAAGGAACTACTTTGGCCTGGAAGTGGATTTTAATCACGTAATAACAAAGGTATGGTCACTTAGGACGGCAATTGGTTACTCCACATTAAAAGGGAATGATGAGGGTGGAGATAGTGAGGGCGGGGGGTGGAACACTTCCGCCGACACTTTCCGCGACAATAGCACCACACCAATGTTTTACAACAGAAATCTGATTTTGGGGGCGACGCCTCCCCCGGCCTTGGGCAAAGACCATTGGGAAGAGAGTGATTTTGCGCCTTATGGCTATCTGCGCTCTCACCAGCTTTTAAAGGGCAGAGTAACACTTACAGGGCGCTTCTCCCTACACCGGGGCGGCCACGTCACTTTTTCATGTGTGGCCGAATATGACACAGCACGCGCAAATTCTCCCACAGCGAGCGTCAGGGTAGGAACACTTGACAGAGAATATCCCTTGCCTAACATAGGAACTCTGCCAACGTGGAATGAAAATTTTATCCGCCACTACATGGCCAGGGGCGCGTGGTCTAACAACGACAATTTCAGGGTTGTTATGAATACCAGTTGGCAAGTGCCCATTGGGATAAAAAAGCTGAGCCTTGTTGGAAATTTCCAGATATATAACCTATTTAACAACATGAGGCAGCTAGGAGTACATAGAACATATTTGTCGGGTTCTGGAGAAGAATCAATGTTCCCTGTTGCGTATGACGTTTCTCGCTTTGGAACAACCCAGCCCGGCACCGCTAACGAATGGAGATACTACAACAGCGGAAGGTACGCCAGCAGCAGCATTGGGCTGCGTTTCTAGGATAAGGAGAAAACATGAAGACAATCAAACAGTTCATGGCTCCGCTTGTGGTTTTAATAGCCGCATCGCCATTATTAGCCCAGGAAGAACTCAAATTTTCTGTTCAGGCGGGTCTTGGCTATGGTTTTGATAGCCTGGAAAAGGTAACGAAAGAGAGAAAGGCCGGAAGTCTTGGTTTTTCTTACCAAAGTAGTATTAAAAACACAAGAAATGTGTACCGCTTTAACTTATTGTGGAATTCATTTCCCGGCTCTTTTGATGAAGCCGCTGGATTTGAAACCAGCCTCCAAAGTCTGCAGTTAAGCGCAGACCTGTTTTTTTATTCGCCGGGAAAAGACCTTAATTTTTTTCTTGGCCTGAGCGCTAATAACTATTTCGCCAGATACAGCCCAAAAGTAAATGAAGAAGGTGAGCCTCTCAAGACAGGCGTTGCGTTTGATGGCACAAAAATGGGTATCAGATTGGGGTTGGACTATCGCTGTAACAAAAAATGGTCTTTTGACGCGACCTTTAATCTGACGGAATACGGTGTGACATACAGAAGCAAAGTCGGCGGTATAAATCCCGCATGGCTCCAGTTGTCCGCGCGCTATCACTTTTAATTAAGGAGGTGTTATGAAAAATCACTTAAATTCAATTGTTGCCTTGCTGGTGATGACCTTCTCCCTTACATTTGTGGCTTGCGGTGGTTTCCTTGGCGATTATTCTTCCCCCGAACCACCGCCTCGCATGGATCACGTGACAGGCATAATCATGGACACAACAGAATTGACCCTGATGGAAGGGCAGGGAAGGCTTTTACTGGCGCAAGTGGATCCTCCATACGCCACAGACCCCAGAATTGATTGGTTCAGCAGCAATGCCACAGTAGCCACCGTATCCGAAAAAGGTACTGTGTTAGCCAAAAGCGCCGGAACCGCCACAGTTACGGCTTCCAGCCGGGATGGCGGCATAAAGGCAACCTGCCTGATAACTGTGACACCGGCCATAGCGCTCTATTCCACAAACGTCTATACAGCGGGGCGCGTGCTCAATTCTGCGGGTGTAACTGAAGCCAAGCTATGGTTAGGCGGTATTGAGCAATATCTCGAACTCAAACACGGCGGCTTAGGCCCTTCACAAGCCACAGGGGTTGTGGTGGCCCCCAATGGAGATGTCTATGTAGGCGGGCGTGAAACGAGACTCGCGGGCGTCAGTCAGACTAATTACGTGAATGTGTATTGGAAAAACGGAGAGCGTTTCGCTCTGGAACCAGAGGATGGCACTTACCACGGAAACCCTGTTCACGGCCTCGCTTTCTATGGCGATGACCTATATTTATGGGGCGGAATGCAGCGGATGTCACAAACCCCCGCTCAAAGCACCAGGGCATGTTTTTGGAAGGTTACACCAGATGGAAAAATTACAAGAATAGACCTTACATCCGGCCTTAGCGGCACACTTTCTTACTGCACCGGAGTCGCGGTATCGGGCGGTGATGTCTATGCGGTATTTTATGGAACCAGTAACCTTGACGGCACCGTTGTCACATCTGCAAACTCGGCTAAACTGTGGAGAGCGCCCGGTGGTGACTTTAACCATCCCGTAATCACGGAACTTCCTGGCCCGAGAACCGGCGCAACCACCGTTACGGGTTTGTGGGTGTCTGATGGTTCCATATATGCAGTGGGAAGTTCAGCGGGAACTCCAATCATGCCTATACTTTGGAAAGATGCTGTAATACAGTCCTTTACTTACGACACGACAAATAATGCAACCGTTTCCAAAGGCACATCGTATGGCGGTAATGTTTACATGGTCGGAACCCAGGCTTTTGAAACAGCTCCAGCAACTCGCGCCCAACTATGGACAAACGGCGTTCCACAGACTCTTACCGAAGGAACTGGAACCGGAGTTACAACCGCCAGATGTATATTCGTGAATGCCACAGGCGTTTATGTAGGAGGCTTTAATAATCTCGCGAACAGAAATCCAATTGTATGGATAAATGGTGTAGCTCACCGTCACGCAGCAGGAGGAGCCTCCGAACCCGCCGTAGAGGGTATTTTTGTTAAGTAACAACATGATTTTCTATATAGCAGTTCAACTACGAAAAGTTGAACTGCTATAATCTCACCCCTCACAACCCGGCGTCAAAAACCCCACTTCCACCCCTTGGGCTTCTCTTTTCCCCGGTCTTCAGGATGCTCAATCTGCCAGGCCAGCCATTGTTCGGCGGGTGGCAGTTCCTTTACCCTGGCATCAAGATATTTTTGCCAAATCAGTGGCCGGCACTTTTTTGTGCGTGACATGGATGCTCTCATGCGCCATTGCGCGATTGCGGCGTGATTGCCGGACAAAAGGATTTCCGGCACGGAAACCCCATCAAACACATCTGGCCGTGTGTAGTGGGGATGGTCTAACAATCCATTGGCAAAGCTGTCCTGTTTGGCGCTTTCATGATTGCCCAGCACACCGGGTAGCCACCTGCATATCGCGTCAATTAAAAATAGCGCGGGTAACTCCCCGCCTGAAACAACTGCTTCGCCTATGCTGATTTCTTCGTCCACATAAAGTTCTATCGCTCGCTGGTCAACACCTTCATATCGGGTACAGATGAGTACTAGTTGAGAAAAATCTGCCAGTTCAAGCACCTTTTCATGTGTCAGTGGAGGCGCGGCGGGGTTAAAGTGGATTATTTTTCTTGGTTCAAGCACCGAAAGACTACCCAGTGCATCTCTAAGGACATTGGGGCATAGCACCATTCCGGGGCCACCGCCAAATGGGGCGTCGTCAACGTGGCCATGGATATTATCAGCAAAGGCTCGAAAATTACATACATTGAGCTGATGCCCCAGTTCTTTGAAAGCCCTTCCGGTAACTCCAATATGGGTGATGTCAAAAAATTCGGGGAATAGTGTCAAAACATCAAAACGCATAAAAATCCAATGCCGGAATAGCCTATGGCACCTGGAGACTACTATCTGGAGCAAGCTCGCTCCACAGCTCGCCGTTTTCGCTTTCCGGTTTGACAGGTATCCGATAGCTCTCGTCACTCCACGCGCCAAGGTCTATCAGTTTGCAACGTTCGCTGCAAAAGGGCCGCCAAGGGTTATTTTCCAATTGGACAGAGCCTCGGCATGTCGGACAACAGATTTTTTTCATGCCTCAAATTATAGCCATTCAAGTCAGAGTTGTCCGTAATGTTTCAAAGTGTGCCCCTCGGATAGCAACACAAAAATGGAGCCAAGTAAGATTCATTCCAAGAAAACCGTCTAAGACTTTGAGCCGCTGCCCAGAAAAGCAGTGTGGTGTCGCATTCCGTACCCATGCCAAAAAGTCTGCTACAGCACGGCCCCTAGTCATTCTGATGTCTGGTGTCGCCTAGTGTGGTGTACTGAAAGCCAGAGTTGTTTTAGGCCATGCCGTCAATAGTATTATTTTTCGTATCTCTGTCATATATCCTGATGTGAGACAAAAGGAGATCACATGGCAGGAGAACACAGACGACA